>ODAI011649751.1_pt1 | contig 20104 bp, 14 predicted proteins | sample 1539321 | NCBI WGS metagenome assembly ODAI01 (sample SAMN02144231, study PRJEB22623) | gut metagenome | biome: sheep rumen | host: Ovis aries | place: New Zealand
CATCGTGCTGAACCTTCTGGTTGAGCTGCTCGAGCTCAAGATTCTTCTGCTGAAGGCTCCTCTCGATTTTCTGCTGGACGATCAGAAGCTTCCTGTTTGTGGTGATCACGAAGATCTGCCGCAGGCACAGAAGCGAAAACAGGATGATCGCCCAGACCGAGGGCGCATCATTCAAGCCGCGCCGCACGAACACATAGCCAAGAACCGAGAAGGTGAGCACATACGGAAGCGCCGTCCGGATGAAGTCCACGCACTTATGCGCTGCCAGATTGGTTTCGACCGTCCCCGTGCGCCCCTTCGTGAGTTCATCGGCCTCATAGTCATACAGGCCCGCGATCGCCAAAATCAGTTCGATGGAGCCCCAGAGCGGATCCAGATAGGTTGAAATCCCAAGTTCATAGTTGTCGTTGAGCATGTTCAGCTGATCAGCGGCGAATGCAAGCAAACAATGCGAGGCAAGCAGCAGATATGCAGCCCGATGGGGCGTGCTGATGCGGCTTGTATCCAGACACAGCACAAGGATGATGACAAACAGCAGAATGTCTCCGATGGGATAGCACGCCTGCACAATCGTCGAGAGCATGCTGATGCTTTTGTCCTGAACGATCGGCTGCACGGCCACCAGATAGATGATGCCCGCTGCGGCAAACGCCGTCAGGAAAATATCAAACGACAGATTGGCAATGCTCACCCTCTTGTGGAGCCTCAGATAGGCGATGAAGCCGAAGACAACGGTGACCGTATTGCTGATGTAGAAAATATCGCAGACCGACGGGACTTCCGGCTCGCCGCTCGTGTGGGAGAAATAGGCCCAGAGCACATCGGCAATGCAGTACTGGACAGCCGTGGCAAGGAACAGAACCCAGGGCAGTTTTCTGCCGGGCCTGTGCAGGCAAACGGCGTAGGCAAGCACTGGAATGGCGACGAGCGTGCCAAGGATTTCAATAATGTCCGAATATTTGAGAATCGGTAGATCAAGCAGGATGACGCCGTAGTACGCGGCATAGAAGATGATCAGAAACCAGACCAGGGAATGTTTCAGGCGGGCGGGGGTCATGGAGTCTCCCGAAGCTTGGATTTCGCCGATTGGCGAACAAAACGCCCCCCGGACAGACGAGCTGTCATAGCAGGAACCGGGACTCGGCTGCAAATACCAGAACACAAGGTGTCTTTTTCCACGTGCACAGTCTCTCCGCCCGAAGGCGTCTCCCCAGTTCCCCCAAAATCCGGGAGCGGACAATACTAACTACCTACTGCCAGGCGCACTTATTCCTGCATGATTCAAGTGCCGCCCGTGCCGATCAGTATAAGAATCGCGGCAAAGAGGTGCAAATTGTGACACTGTTGTCCGGAGATCTCCGCCGTTATATCGTTCGTGATTCCCTTGGAAGTCAAAGCACTCGGCAATTATCTCAAAAAAGACCTTTCCCGCATCAGAGCGGCAAGGGCACGTATTCGGCAAGCACTGCAAAGACGACTGCGGGAAGCATGTTGGCAACGGAAAACCTCTTGCCCCAGATCAGATTCACACCCACGGCAAAGATGAGAATCGAGCCGACGAGCGAGAGATTGGCGGTTGCTTCCGGTGTCATGACGGGTTCGATGAGGCGAGCCAGAACCGTGATCGAGCCCTGAAAAATGAACACGGGAATTGCCGAAAACACCGCTCCCCTGCCCATTGCCGAAGCCATGACTGCGACGATGATGAAATCAAGAACCGACTTCACGGCAAGAATGGAGTAGTCCCCGAGCAACCCGTCCTTGATGGCACCCACAATCGCCATCGCGCCGATGCACACCGTGAGGGACGAGACGACAAAGGCGTCGATGAAGCGGCTGTCCCGGGCGTTTCCGCTCTTGTGCTTGAGCCAGGCGCCGAACTTCTCGAACCCGAGCTCAATGTTGATGATCTCCCCGAGTGCAGTGCCGAGGGCCAGAGACAGCACGACCAGCATCGCCTGCCCGCTCACGAGCCTGCCGCCCTCGACATGCAGCATCCATTCCATGGCGCCGGCCAGCCCGATGAAAAGCGTTCCGAGTCCGCAGACCCGCTTGAGCGCCTCCTGCTTTTCAAGCGCCATGAGCCCGCCAAAGAGCAGTCCCAGAGTGCCGCCGGCAACGATCGCGGCGGTGTTGATGATGGTGCCGAGTGCAAACATAAGGAGTCTCCAGGCGCAAAAGAGCCCGGGCTGGATCAGTGTCAGACCGGGCTCCCTGCCTTCAGAGCGATGTGCTCTGATTAGTTCTTGGACTTGTCAACAAGCTTGTTGGCAGCGATCCAGGGCATCATGGCGCGCAGCTGGGCACCGGTCTTTTCGATCTGATGCTCGGCCGTGAGGCGGCGCTCGGAACGCAGCTGCGGATAGCCAAGAGCACACTCGGAGAGGAACGACTTGGCGTACTCGCCGTTCTGGATCTTCTTCAGGCACTCGCGCATCGCCTGGCGGCTCTGCTCGTTGATGACCTTCGGGCCGGTGTAGTACTGGCCGTACTCGGCGTTGTTCGAAACGGAGTAGTCCATGTTGGCAATGCCGCCTTCGTAGATGAGGTCGACGATGAGCTTCATCTCATGGCAGCACTCGAAATAGGCCATCTCGGGAGCGTAGCCGGCCTGCACCAGGGTCTCGAAGCCCGTCTTGATGAGTTCGACAATGCCGCCGCACAGAACGGCCTGCTCGCCGAAGAGGTCGGTCTCGGTCTCGTCGCGGAACGTGGTTTCAATGACGCCGGCCTTGCCGCCGCCGTTGGCGCAGGCATAGGCGAGAGCAAGGTCATGAGCCTTGCCGGAAACGTCCTGCTCGACGGCAATCAGCTGGGGAACGCCGGCGCCCTTGACGTAGGTGGCGCGAACCGTGTGGCCGGGGGCCTTCGGAGCGATCATGATGACGTCAAGGTCGGCACGGGGCTGAACCTGGCCGAAGTGGATGTTGAAGCCGTGGGCAAACGCCAGGGCGGCGCCCTTCTTGATGTTGGGGGCAACCTGTTCGCGATAGACCTTGGCGATGTTCTCGTCGGGAATGAGCATCATCACGACATCGGCGGCCTTGACGGCGTCTTCCACCGTTGCAACCTTCAGGCCAGCGGCCTCGGCCTTCTTCCAGGAGGCGCCGCCCTTGCGCAGGCCGACGGTGACGTCGCACCCGGAATCGTGCAGGTTCAGCGAGTGTGCGTGCCCCTGGGAGCCGTAGCCGATGATCGCGATCTTCTTGCCCTTGATCAGAGAGAGATCAGCATCCTTGTCATAAAAAACGCGCATTTTCGTTTCCTTTATAAAAGAAGGTGAAAAACAATTGTCCGCAGGTTTTTTACCGCCTGCCGCAAAAAAATACTAAATCTTCAAAATCCGCTCGCCGCGGCCGATTCCGCTCGCGCCCGTGCGGACCGTTTCGAGAATGGCCGTCTTGTCGATCGCCTTGAGGAAGGCGTCGAGCTTGCTCGTGTCGCCCGTTATCTCGATCGTGTAGCTCTTGTCGGTGACATCCACGACGCGGCCGCGGAAGATGCCGGTGATGCGCAGCATCTCGTCGCGCTCGCGCCCGATGGCCCGAACCTTGACCAGCATCAGCTCGCGCTCGACGTAGTCGCTCTCGACAAGATCGACAACCTTGATCACCTCAACCAGCCGGTTCAGATGCTTGGTGATCTGCTCGACCTGAGCGGTATCTGCCATGGTCGAGATCGTCATGCGGCTGATCTCGTGATTTTCCGTCGGAGCCGCCGTCAGGGTTTCAATGTCATAGCCGCGCGCAGAGAAAAGGCCGACAACACGGCTCAGATTGCCCGAATGGTTCTCAAGCAAAATGGAGAGAATGTGTCTGGTCATGCTTAATTCTCCTCGGCAAGAACCATTTCCGTAAGCCCCTGTCCGGGACCGACCATCGGACGCACCGGCTCGTGCGGTTCAATCAGCACATCGACGAACACGAGCTTGTCCTTGTTCTTTTCATCGAAAGCAGTGGCAATCGCCTGATCGAGCTCCTCGTACGTGCGCACGCGCAGCCCGACATGCCCATAGGCCTGGGCAAGCATCACGAAGTCCGGCTGCACGTCCATCACGGACTCGGAGTAGCGGCCGCCGTAGTAGGCCTCCTGCCAGATGGCGACCATGCCCAGATATCCGTTGTTGAGCAGGAAGATCTTCGGCGCCAGCCCGTACTGCTTGCACGTGGCAAGCTCCTGAATGCACATCTGGATCGAACCGTCTCCGGTGAACAGCACCACGGGCTCGTCCGGATGCGCAACCGCGGCGCCCATGGCTGCGGGCAGGCCGTACCCCATCGTGCCGAGGCCGCCGCTCGTCATCCAGTGTCTGGGATGCTTGAGTTTCAGATACTGAGCCGCCCACATCTGATGCTCGCCGACGTCCGTGGCGTAGTAGGCATCGTTGTTCGTATAGCTGGCCACACGCTCGACAACGGCCTGCGGCTTGATCGCGCCGCCCTCGGGCGCGCTGTAGGCCAGCGAGCGCTTGGCCCGCCACTTCTCGATCTGCGCGATCCACTTGCCAAGGGCCTCGGAGTCGCTGCGGGTCGAGGTTGCCTCAAGCTGCTCGACCATCTGGGAGAGCACGTCGCGCACGTCGCCCACGATGGGCACGTGAGTGGCCACGCACTTGCTGATCGAACTCGGATCCACGTCAACCTGAACCACCGTGCGGGGAAGCCCCTCGAAATCACGGGGATTGCCGATCACGCGATCGTCGAACCGGGCGCCCAGGGCAAGCACAACATCGCTGTTGTGCATTGCCATGTTGGCTTCATAGGTGCCATGCATGCCGAGCATGCCAAGATTGAGCTTGCTGCCCGCATCCAGAGCGCCAAGCCCCATCAGGGTGCTCGCAACCGGGAAGCCGGTGAGTTCAACGAACCGTGCAAGCAGCTCGGCTGCCCGGGGATTGTTCATGCCGCCGCCGATGTAGACGACGGGGCGCTTGGCCGTCAGCAGCACCTGCAGCGCCCGCTTGATCTGCCCGGGATGCCCCTTCAGAACGGGCCGGTAGCCCGGAATGTCGCAAACCTCGGGATAAACGAAGGGGCACTTGGCGCACTGCACATCCTTGGGAATATCGATAAGGACAGGCCCCGGACGTCCGCTTCGGGCCAGATAGAAGGCCTTCTTGATGGTATCGGCAAGCTCGCGCACGTCGGTCACAAGGAAATTGTGCTTGACGCAGGGCCTGGTGATGCCGACGGTGTCCACTTCCTGGAACGCGTCAGTGCCGATCAGCTTGGTGCCGACCTGACCGGTGAAAATAACCAGCGGGATGGAGTCGGCATACGCGGTGGCGATGCCCGTCACGGCGTTCGTGGCGCCGGGGCCGGAGGTCACCAGAACGACGCCGACCTCGTCGGTCGTGCGCGCATAGGCATCGGCAGCATGCGCAGCAGCCTGCTCGTGGCGCACCAGAATGTGCTTGAAGTACTTCTGCTTGTAAATCTCGTCGTAGATCGGCAGAACGGCTCCGCCCGGATAGCCGAAAACATACTTGACGCCTTCGGCGTGCAGCGCCTCGATCATGATCTGCGCCCCGCTCATCACGGGTGCGCTTTCAAGTCCCTGAGAGGTCATCAAACCTAATCCTCGCTCGAAATCAGTGTGTTGCATTTTCCTAAATTCTTCGGCTCGGACTCTGATGAGGAAGCGGCAGAACGCCTTGTCAGAAGCTCGAGGCTGTCATGCTGCTCCTCAAGCTGGAGATATCGTTCGCCGCCCCTGGACCCGGTAGAGCCCAGAAACCGAAAGAGTGCCGTGCGCCTTGGTCAGCCATTGGTTGGATTTTTTCACAGCACTTTTTTGATTTTAGCCAGATGCCGCTTTTTTTCTCACCGAACCGCGTTAAACCCATTTTTTTATCATTTCTTTGAATCATTTATTTGCGCATATCGATTTTTTATAGGCAGTTTTGCTGAGTCTATGCAAGAATATCTCGTTCGAGATGGATGGGCGCTTCGCAACTGAGGCACGGAGCCGCTCCGATCCCTCTGCGCGGTTTTGCTCCGCGCCGCGGCCTCTCCATCAAGCGTCTCAGGAAAGCAGTACCACATGTCTCACAGCAAAACGACCGAATGGGGCTCCCGAATCGGCTTCATTCTCGCGGGCGCAGGTTCGGCCATCGGATTAGGCGCAATCTGGAAATTCCCATTCTGGGCAGGCACCTACGGCGGCTCGGCCTTCATCATCCCGTACATCTTCTTCACATTCACGATCGGGGTTGCGCTCGTCATGGCGGAACTTGCGATCGGACGCGCAGGCCGCGGCTCCGCCGTCTCGGCGATGAAGCGCCTCGGCGGTCCTGCGTTTGCCGTGATGGGCGGAATCGGCGTGCTCACGAGCTACATCATCCTTTCCTACTACTCGGTCGTGGGCGGCTGGTGCGTGAAGTATCTTTTCGATGCGCTCGGCGGCAATCTCGTCACGAGCGACCCGAAGCTGCTTGCAGACAACTTCGGAGCTCTTGTCGCCGACCCGGCCGCCAACATCAGCTGGCATCTGATCTTTCTCACCCTTTCCTGCGGCGTCGTCGCCATGGGCGTTGTGGCAGGGATCGAGCGCATCAGCAAATACCTGCTGCCGATGCTGTTTGTGCTGATGCTGCTCATCACCGGGCGCTCGCTTACCCTGGACGGGGCCATGCAGGGCATCGACTTCCTGTTCAACTTCAGCTTCAACAAGCTCACGCTCGAGTCCGTCATGAATGCCATGGGACTCACCTTCTTCTCCCTGTCGCTGGGGTGCACGATTCTCGTGACATACGGCCTGTACCTGAAGGACTCGACCGACATTCCGTCTTCGGCAGGGTGGATTTCGTACCTTGCCATTCAGACCGGAATCCTTGCCGGGCTGATGATCATGCCCGCCGTCTTCGCCATGGGGCAGGATCCCAAGGCGGGCCCCGGCCTTGTCTTCATCACGATCCCTCTGGTCTTCTCGCAGATTCCGTTCGGCGCCGCCTTTGCCGCACTCTTTTACGTGTGCCTGCTCGTTGCTGCGCTCACGAGCGCCATTTCCCTTGTGGAAGTTGTTGTTGCCTACCTGTGCCACGAATGGCATCTGTCCCGCAAACGCGCTTCGCTTCTCATCTACATCACCATTTTCCTGCTCGGATCGGCCTCGGCCCTCTCTTTCGGCCCCTGGAGCGGCTGGACTGTCGGCGGCAAGATTCTCTTTGACCTGCTCGACTACGTCTGCACGAACATCATGATGCCGGCGGGGGGCCTGGCCATCGCGATTCTTGCGGGCTGGATCGCAAGGGACAAGTTCCGCGCGCAGATCTCCCAGGTCAGAAATTATCCCGAGGGCGTGCTCAGATTCCTCACGTTCGCCGTCAGGTATCTGGCCCCTGTCATGGTTCTGCTGGTTCTCATCTCCGGCCTCTGACCGCTGTCCCGCAGATCCAAATCGGGCCGCCCGAAACGAGCGGCCCGATTGATTTTTATAAGCTTTCCCTGAATCGGCTAGTATATCGTTCGTAAAGTTAGTTAACTAATTTTGCAACCAGTTCGCATTTGACGCCGAAACCCAGAGCAATCCAAAGCTCTGGGGCGGCGCAAGTTCGTAGAGCGACCGATCAGGAGAAGGCGCTCTCTATATCCTCAAGTTTCCACTTCCATCGGTATACGACGCGGTCATTGTTCGTCGTCTCCAGCCATTTCTCAATGCGATCTTTGAGGTCGTCCTTGCTTTTCACTCGAAGCCCACGAAGAGCTTGCTTGGCAAGCTTGCTGAAGAAACTCTCGACCAAATTCAGCCAAGATGCATGCTTCGGTGTAAATGTGAAAGCAAACCGCTCTGGTTTGGTCGCCAAATATTGCATGACGGCTTTGGAGCGGTGCACCGAGTGGTTGTCGAGGATTATGTTGATTTTAAGAGACTTTTCATACTTTTCATCCAGCAACTGGAGGAACGAAATGAAGTCCGGCGCTCCGTGTGTATCCCTGACAATTCCCGTCACCTCTCCGTTGAGCAAGTCGATTCCTGCAAGCAGTGACATGGTGCCCAACCGTCGGTATTCGTAATCTCGCGCGACGCACCCCGATTCCGGAGTCGCCGGCAGGTCAGGTGCAATATTCGAGACAGCTTGAATGCCTGGCTTTTCGTCGTACGACAAGAAAACCTCCCCGCAAAGTTTGTCAGGACGCTCGCCTTGCGCCACCTCGTTACGCGTCATCTGGAGAATCCATTCCACCCGCTTGTAGAGCAGCAGAACTTTCTCGGCCTTGTCCTTGAACTCCGGATCTTTGCGGACGAGGTAGTACTTCATGCGGTGGGGTTTGATCTGCCGATCGTTCAGAACCGACCACACGGTTGAAGGCTGAATATTCTGCAATTCAGTCAGCATCTGCTTGCCGCAGTGTGTCTGGATGTAGTGGGTCAGTGACGTCACTGTCCACAGCTGCGTGCGCGGACCATCGGGCAGCGTGTCTGGAATCGTGCAGGCAAGCGACACAATCCACGTTCTGGCTTCGATGCCGATGACTTTGGGACGGCCACCGCGTGGGAGATCCTCAAGCGCAGCCCTAACCCCAAAGGTGATCCACTTTTTGAGAATCTTGCTGATAGAGACATTGGAGAGCCCCACCTGGGCAGATATTTCTTGGTTTGATCGTCCCTGTGAGCACAGCAACATGACCTTCGCTCGCTGAACTCTTCGGAGTTCCTCGGTTCTGGACTGGGAAATGCCCTGAAGCAGACTCTGCTCTTCTGCTGTCAACTCTTTGGTGAATTTGCGGGGGCGCGCCATTGTTCCTCTCCCTCGTTATGACGGAGAGGATTATACATGAATCGCTTAATTAGTTAACTAACTTCGCGAATGCTGTACTAGTACCCGAGCCGTCCTCTCATCTGCGCAACCTGGGCAATGTCTTCCGGCCCGGTGCGGCAGCAGCCGCCGATCAGCCTTGCGCCCGCCCGGTACCAGCTCTCGACATACTGGGCAAAGGATTCGGCCCCGCCCGACCAGGTCTTGGTGAGAGGATCGTACTGCTCGCCCCGATTCGGATACACGACGACGGGTTTGTCGCAGGCCATCCGGATCACGCAGATCAGCTCCTCGACAAAACGGGGATCGGTGCAGTTCACGCCGATTGCCGCAACCTGGGGATTGCGCGAGAGCGCCTGGGCGCAGTCGGCGATGTCGTCCCCGCCGCAGGTCGTTCTGCCGTCACGGCAGGAAAAACTCACCCAGGCAGGAATCTGAGGGAACTTTTCAAGCTCCAGCATAACCGCCACCGCCTCTTCCAGAAGCGGTATCGTCTCGACGGCAAACAGATCCGGTGCCGCCTGTGCCAGAACGCCGATCCGCTCCCGATGAAACTCCCTCAGTCCGCTCACGCCAAGCCGATACTCTCCCGTGTACTCGCTGCCGTCGGCCAGATACGCCCCGTAGGGGCCGATCGAGGCTGCGGCAAGCGGCGAAGGCAGATTCTGCGACGAGCGCAGCGCAACGAATTCGTCGCGGACCTCCTTGAGCAACTCGACCGAGCGGGCAATGAGGCCGGCGGCCTCCCGGGCCGAGAAGCCCTTGCGCACAAACCCTTCGATCGTGGCCTGGTAGCTCGCTGACGTGCAAACGTCAGCACCGGCTGCGTAGTAGTCCCTGTGCACGGCCTTGACCAGATCGGGTGCATCAACGAGCGCTCTGGCCGACCAAAGGGCGTCGTTGGTGTCGAAGCCCCTGAGCGCAAGCTCGGAGCCGAACGCCCCGTCCAGCACCATGAAGGGCTGCACTGCAAGAATCTGTTCTACTGCGTTCACGGATCTGCCTCCAGCCTAGCGGCGAAAAATCTCTTTCGGGGGCTCTTTTCCAAACCACTTTCTGTAAAGCGCGGCGTAGGTGCCGTCGGCAAGGATCCTTTCGAGCCCCCTGTTGATCTTGCCAAGGAGTTCCCGATTGCCCTTTCTCACGGCGATTCCGAGATCCTCCTCGGTGAGCGCAAGCGCTAGAGACTTCACCTTGCCCTTGCCCGCCGTCGTCACATAGTAGTCGTTGGTCGGAATGTCGTTGATGACGGCATCGACGCCCCCGTTCCTGAGTTCCCAGAATGCTTCGTTCAGCTGGTTGAACACGCGGACCTTGGCTCCAGCGATCTTCTTTGCAGCGATCTCGCCCGTCGAGCCAATCGAAACCCCAAGCCGCTTGCCCTCAAGATCCCTTTCCGTGCGGATGTCCCTGTTTTCCGCCCTCACGACGACACCAAGGCCGGCGATGTAGTAGCGGCGCGAAAAATCCACGGTTCTGGCTCTCTCCTCGGAAATGGTGATGTCGTTGATCGCAATGTCGATCGTGCCCGTGCGCAGCGCCGGAATCAGCCCGTCAAAGGGAAGATTCCGTACCTGGACATCAAACCCGGACACCCTGCCGATTGCCTTGATGATGTCCACGTCAAACCCCACATACTCACCGCTTTTCATATCCTGGGAGCCAAACGGAGGATAGGCCGCATCCATGCCGGCCGAGAGCACCTTGTCCGAACCGGCAAGCGCTGCCGCGGGCAGAGCCGCCAGGGCTGCAAGCTCTGCGGCAACGATGAGAAGTTGTCGTTTCTGCATTCGAGTGATTCCTTGAATCGAGGCTATGGGCAAGCAGTGTAGCGGCTAGCCTGCAGGATGGGTAGCGCGCTGAGCGGCTTTCTTGAGGTATTCGCTGTCGTGCAGCGAATACCCGCCAAAACACGGAAAATCCCCTTCCAAAACAAATTCGAAAAAGATAGCGCAACAGATATTTGCATTTATTTTTTCTGTCACCCGCTCCAAGCTCATCAACTCTCCTTATAGTGCTTATACGTTAAGTTCATTTCTTTTTTTGGGAGTTGCTCCGTATGCCTACCGTTTTTTCCCGCCGCACGCTCCTTGGATCCGCCGCTTTAGCATGCGCAGCTGCCGCCAGTGGCGCCGCACTTGCCAAGCCTGCCACCGTCCCCTCCATCTGGGAGGGAAAAAAGATGTACGACACGATGCTCAGGCAGGGAACATACTTCACGTATCCCGGACCGCACAGGCGCAAGGTGGCCCACGTCTTCATCGACACCCAGTGCCCGGACTGCGAGAGGCTCTTTAGCCGCCTGCAGCCGCTCTTTGACCGGGTTGAGGTCCGCTTCTACCCGATCGCATACCTCGGCATCCACTCCGAGCCCCAGGGGACGACGATCCTGATGAGCAAGACTCCGTGGAAGGTCTTTGACGAGCACCACAAGCACTTCCGCGACGCCGAATTCCGCGGCCTTCGCTACGGACCGGTCGATCGCCTGCCCGAGGAGCTGCGCACCAAAGTCTGGACGAACACCAAGCTGCATCGCCGATGCGGCTGCCGTGCGGTTCCGTACGGCGTGTTCAAGAACTCGAAGGGCGAGTTCCTGCCGTTCGACGAAAACCTGACCACCAGAGAACTCGCCAGGCTTTTCGAACTCAACTAGACTCCCTCTTTCCAGACGGCGGCGCTGCTTTCCGGCGCCGCTTTTCTTTTTCTTCCCCTGCTCGCTTTCTCGACACCATGCGTGTGCTTCACACTTCGGACTGGCATCTGGGCAAAGACATCGGAAGCCTCGATCGCACGGAAACTTTCGGCAAATTCCTCCGCTGGCTACTCGAAACCATCCGCACCGAACATGTCGACACATTGATCGTCTCCGGGGACGTCTTTGACACGACAACGCCTTCGCACAGAGCCCAGAGCCTGTACTACTCGTTTCTTGCGCAGCTGAGCGAATCGGGCTGCCGGAATGCGGTCATCACCGCCGGCAACCACGATTCCCCCAGCCTGATCAACGCCCCCTCGGACCTGCTCTCGCACATGGGAATCCACGCGGTCGGCACCGTGGGCGAGAACGAGCTCATCGCCGTGCGCGACGCCGATGAGGCGCTTCAGGCCGTCGTGCTCGCCGTACCCTACCTGAGGGAGCGCGACGTCTTTCGCGCCGGGGACTACCGAAGCGAAGAGGTTCGGAACAAAGCTCTTGCCCTGGCGATCGCCGGGCACTACGAACGCCTTGTGGAGCAAGCCCTCACCCTGATGAAGAACGAGCGCGTGCCGATCATTGCCACGGGGCACCTGTTCGTCTCCGGCGGCGTTCTTGACGACTCGGTGCGCAAGCTCTACATCGGGTATCTCGGAAACATCCCGGCGGACATCTTCCCCCGGCAAATCGACTACCTTGCGCTCGGGCATCTGCATCGGCCCCAGCTGGTCGGAGGCGACCCCGCACGAGCCTACAGCGGCTCGCCTCTGCCGCTTGACTTTTCCGAGGCTGAAACAGAAAAATCCGTGCGGATTGTCGATTTCGAACCCGGCAAGCCCCCTGCCGTGCGGCCTGTCCCCGTGCCGGCATTCGAGCGTCTGGAGACCGTGAGCGGAACAGGCGCTCAGATCCTTGCGCGCATCGCTGAACTCGCAGCGGCAGGCGAGCCGGTCATCGTCCGGGTCATCCACCGGGGAGAGAGTCCCGAACCCGGGCTCGCCGAGCAGGTGCGCTCGATCGTCGAAGGCAGCCCCGTTCTGATCGCCGAGACGCGGGACGAAAGTCTCGTGCGCGCCTACCTCGAGGGCAAGGATGTGCACTCGCTCAGCGTGGGCGAGCTCACCCCTGAACAGGTTCTCAGCCGCAGACTTGACTCCGAGGGCATTCAGGGCGATGAGCGTGCCGAACTTGAAAAGCGCTTTGAGATCGCGCTTCAGGCTTTGCAGAACAAGGACCCGCTGCAGTAGAAGGAACCGGCATCATGCGCATTGAAAGTCTTCTCCTCACCAACATCAATTCCCTCAAGGGCACCTGGTTCATCGACTTCACCGACCCGCAGTATTGCGGCCTTTTCGCCATCACGGGGCCGACGGGCGCAGGCAAGTCCTCCATTCTCGACGCAATCGGCCTTTCGCTCTACGGCAAGACGCCGAGGCTTGAAAGCATCAACCAGAGCGGCAATGAGCTCATGACGCGCGGCACAGCCGAGTGCGAGGCGCAGACGACATTCACCGCGGCAGGCGTGCGCTACCGGGCGAGCTGGAAGCAGCACCGTGCCATGCGCGGCAAGGCCAAGGGCGCCGCAGGCAAGCTTCAGTCCCAGACCGTGCGCCTTGAGCAGTATCTGCCGGCAGCTCCGGCGCAGGCCTGCTGGGACCCCGTTGCCACAAGCATCAATGAGTTCAACCGAAAGATCGTCGAGATCACCGGGCTTACCTACGAGCAGTTCCGCCGCTCGGTGCTTCTTGCCCAGGGCGACTTTGCTGCATTTCTGAAGAGCGATGACGACAGCCGCGCACAGATTCTTGAGCAGATCACCGGCACGCATCTGTACACCGATATCTCGATGGAGGTTCAGCGGCTCTACAAAGATCAGGCCGACCTGGTCAAGCAGCTTGAGGATCGGGTGAATGTGCAGCCGCCGATGGAGGACGACACGCGCCGTGAGCTTGAGGCCGCCGTCAAAATGCTCTCCGCCCGCAGCGCAGAAACAAAAGAGCTGCAGACCCGTCTCTCTGAATTCATCTCCTGGCACAGGCAAATCGAGCTGCGCGAATCGGATGCGAAAAAGGCCTGTCAGACGCTTGCATTCCTCGCCGCCGAGCAGCCGCGGATGCAGCTTCTCGACTCAAAAATCCAAGCAGCCGAAACGGCTGCCGCCCTGCAGCCCGCCTTCAGCAAGAGGCAGGATCTCAAGGCAAGAACCGAAAGGCAGTCCGAAGCCAGCGTCAGATCAGGCGAGGCGCTCAGCCAGGCGCAAAAGGCGCACGAAGCGGCCGGCTCGCGGCAAGCCGCCGCCCAGCGCCGGGCAGAAAACGAGATGCAGCGCCACGGCGCGCTGCTCGAGCTGCTCAAGCAGGTCCGCAGCCTTGACCGCGATGTCCGGGCGGCAGAGAACGTGTTTGCCGCCGCCCGGGACGAGGAGCGAAAAAGCGCTGCGCAGCTCGACGCAGCCCAGGCGGCGCTGCAGAGCACCCGCAAACTCTCCGCCAGCCATCTTGCTGAAAACGAGGCCCTTGCCAAATGGCTCTCCGAGCACGCCGCAGACAGGACGCTTCTAGACCGCGGCGAGGAACTCGTTAACGCAAAGTCCCGCCTGATCGCCCAGATCAAAAGTGTTGAAGCCGCCAAAAAAGACGTCGGGCAAAAACGCAGCGCACTCGAAACGCTTGAGCTTGCACTCCAGCGCGCACGGAGCGCACGCGAGCAGCACGATGTGAAGCGTGCCAAGCTGCAAAGCGCCGTCCTCGCTGCGCAGGCCGTTCTCTCCTCCCTTCTTGGCGGCAGGACACTCGCCGAGCATGAATCGCTCCGGGATGCCGCGCAGAAAAAACTCAGCCTGGCCACGCAGGCTGAAGAGACATTCCAGCGACTCAATCAGGCCCGGGCCAGAGCCGGCGAACTGCACGCGCAGCACGGAATTCTCACCGAGCAGGTCGCCGGCGCAAAACGTCATGCCGAGGATCTGGCCAAGGTCGTTGCGGAGCTCGGCGCCGAAGAGGAGATACTCCTTGCGCTCACGCAGGTGCTGAACCTTGCTGACCACCGCAAGGACCTCAGGGACGGCGAACCCTGCCCGCTCTGCGGAGCCCTCGAGCATCCCTTCTGCGTACGGCTGCCCGAAGGAACGGAAAATGCCGACAGCCGCTTGCGCGAAAAACGGCGCGCATTGCAGCGGCACCGCAAGGAAATGTCCCTCTCAGAGCAGGATCTTTCTGAAAAATCCGGGCGGCTTGACGAGCTTGGAAAATCCCTGAAGCAGGCCGATCAGGAGGCAAAGAGCCTGGGTGAGGCGCTTCGATCCTGCCTCGGCGCACTGCACCTTGCCTCGCCAGGCGAACTCGCTTCCCTGCAAACGGGCTTGAACAGACAGATCGGAGCGATCACGGAGACACTGCGCAACGCCTCCAGGGCCGAAGAAGACCTGAACAAAAAGAGGCTCTCAGAGCAAAAGCTCTCCGAACAGGGTGCTGCGGTTCTGCAGCAGGAGGCGGCGGCTTCAGCGAGCGCGCAGGCTGCCGGCACCGCCCTTGAGAGCGCCCTTGCCGCAGAGTCATCGGCACTTCAGGAATCGGACCGGCTGAACTCTGAACTCAAGTCCGCTTTTGCTTCGTATTTTTCCGAGATGCCCGAGCCGCTCGCCGCGCTTGGCGAACTGCTCGAGCGCCGCAGGCTTTTCGAGAATCAGGATCGGCTCCGGAGCGAACAAGCGCACCAGCTCGCCCAGCTGCAGGCCAGACAGTCCGAGCAGGAGCAAGCCCTCAAGCTTGCTCAGGGAGCGCATGACGAGGCGCTCGGCAAGCTCGGCAGCGCGCGCGAAGAGCTCGGCGCTCTGGCTGCAAAAAGAAAATCGCTTTTCTCTGAGAAAAACCCAGACGCCGAGGAAAAAGCCTCAAAGGCAACCCTTGACCTTGCCGTTGCCGAGCGAGAAGAGGCTGACAGACAGGCAGCGAACATGCGCGCCGAACTCGCCTCGCGTCAATCCGCAGCCCTTCAGGACAAAAGCCGCCTGCAGGAACTCTCCGCCGAACTCTCCGCAAGCGAGGGCGCATGGGCTGCTGCCCTTGCAGCTTCCCCATTTGCCGATGAATCGGGCTGGCGCATGCATCTGCTGCCCGAAGAAGAGCTCAGGCAAGCCCGCACCGCCCTGCACAATCACCGCGTTGCCGAGCAGAGCGCTCTTGAACAGAAGAAAACGGCTGAGAGCGAACTGGCGCAGCTTCGCGCACAAGCGCTCACGGACAAGAGCGCTGACGAGTGCAATAGCGACCTTGCCAGCGTCAATGAGGCCGGCGAAGAGCTGAACCGGGGCATGGGGTCAGCTCTCGCCCAGCTTCAGGCCGACGACAGCCGCAGAACGCTCCTTGCAGACCAGATGAGGGAGCTGGAAGCAGCCAAAAGGGAATGCGGGCACTGGGAGAAACTGAACGCACTGATCGGATCGTCGGACGGCAAGAAATTCCGCAGCTACGTGCAGAGCCTCACGCTTGAGCAGCTGGTCATTCTTGCCAACAGCGCGCTTCACGATTTTTCAAGCCGCTACATACTCGTGCGCTCGACCGAAGAGAAAACCCCACTTGCAATCGACGTCATCGACAACGACCTCTCGGGCGCTCGCCGCTCTGCGAAAAATCTCTCGGGCGGAGAAACCTTCATCGTGAGCCTGGCTCTGGCGCTCGGTCTTTCGCGCCTTGCGAGCAGAAACATCACCATCGAGTCGCTCTTCCTGGATGAAGGGTTCGGCTCGCTCGATGAGGACAGTCTCGAGAAAGCTCTTGAAACGCTCGCAAAGCTCGTTGACGGCCGCCATCTTGTCGGACTGATCAGCCATGTCGGGAAGATCGAGGAGCGGATCGCCGCGCGCATTGAAGTGAAGAAGCAGCCGGGCGGCGTGAGCACGCTTTCGGGGCCAGGCGTAAGCCACAGAAGCTGAAAACTTGGTAGTTCTGGCTAGAGGGCAGGGCTTTGGTCAGCATCTCGCACGCAATGCAGGTAAGACAGTAGCGGGCTACTGCTATCCTCCCCCTTTTGGGGCATTGTGCCCTTCTGGATTTTCAACACAAAGAACCAACTCATGTCTTCTCGCAGTACCTGGGCAAGCCAGATCGGCTTCATTCTTTCGAGCGTCGGCGCCGCAGTCGGGCTTGGCGCAATCTGGAAGTTTCCCTATCTTGCCGGCAGCAATGGCGGCAGCGCCTTCTTCTTCCCGTACATGATCCTCACATTCACGGTGGGTCTTGTTCTGCTCATCGCGGAAATCGCCGTGGGCCGCGGTGCCGGCATATCAACCGTTCCCGGCTTTCGCAGGCTGGGCGGCATGAAATACGTGCCATGGGCCTACGTCGCCGTTGCCACAGGCTTTGGCATCATGTGCTTTTACTCCGCCGTTGGCGGCTGGACCATCGCCTACTTCATTGATGCGCTGCTTGGCAATGCGGCGGTCGCCGACAAGTCCGCACTTTCGGCGCACTTCGGCTCGCTCGTGTCCAACCCCGTTCACGCCATCGGATTTCAGATGCTGTTCCTGCTGTTCACGGCGCTTGTCGTCAACAGGGAAATCAGCTCCGGCATCGAGCGCATGAACAAGGTGCTGCTGCCGACGTTCTTCCTGCTGATGATTGTCATCATCGTGCGCGGCGTGACGCTGCCCGGTGCGGAAAAAGGCATCGAGTATCTCTTCAGCTGGCATCCGGAGGCTTTCACCTGGCAGAGTCTTCTTGCGGCCATGGGCTTCATGTTCTTCAGCCTGTGCGTAGGCTGCGGCGTGATCTTCACCTACGGCTCCTACCTGAGCAAGGAAGCGCACGTGATGAAGAACAGCATCTGGGTGCTGGCCCTTTCGCTGCTCTCCTCGATCATGGGCGGTCTCATGATCATGCCGGCCGTGTTTGCGTTCGGTCTGGATCCGGCGGGCGGTCCCGACCTTACGTTCATCACCATGCCGATCGTGTTCTCCAAGCTCCCCTTCGGAAATTTCTTTGCCGCACTCTTTTATCTGTGCCTTGTCTTTGCCGCGCTCACGAGTGCCGTCTCGATCCTTGAGATGTGCGTTGCGCACTGCGTGGATGAACTGCACGCGAACCGCGTGAAGAGCACCGTCGTGCTCACGGTTCTGATGATGATGATCGGCAGCCTGTGCGCCCTGTCCTTCGGACCGCTTGCGGACGTGAAGATTTTCGGCCGCACGTTCTTTGACAACTTCGACTTCCTCACGAGCAACCTCGGCATGCCGATCGGCGGCCTGGTGATCTGCGCCCTGGCCGGCGTGACCAGCTGGAAAATGGTCCAGGGCGATCTGAAGCTGTCCGGTGCACTCTCGGCCGCCTTCCGCTTCATCCTGACGGTCCTGTGCCCGGTGGTAATCCTCACGGTGCTGGTGACCGGACTGCTCTAACGGCATTTCCCTGCACAGAGCCCGCATGGAATTCAGACGAATTCAGGCGGGCTCTGCTTTCCCGGTGTATCATTTTGCCTTTTCTGATTCTTTTTTTTGACATGAACTCTCGCAGCACTTGGGCAAGCCAGATCGGCTTCATCCTCTCAAGCGTCGGCGCAGCCGTCGGCCTCGGGGCCATTTGGAAATTCCCCTATCTTGCCGGCAGCAATGGCGGCAGCGCATTCTTCTTTCCCTACCTGATCCTCACCTTCACGGTGGGTCTTGTGCTGCTCATCGCGGAAATCACCGCGGGACGCCTTGGCGCCGGGTCGGTCGTCACCGGATACCGCTCGCTTGGCGGCAAGGGATTCGTTCCCTGGGCCTACCTCGGCATTCTCACCGGCTACGGCGTGATGTGCTTTTACTCGGCTGTGGGCGGCTGGACGATCTCGTACCTCATTGACGCACTGCTCGGCAATGGCATCGTCGCCGACAAGGCAGCTCTCGGCGCGCACTTCGGCTCGCTCGTCGCCGACCCGGTGAAGGCGATCGGATTTCAGGCTCTGTTCCTTGTTCTGACTGCGCTCATCGTCAACCGCGAAGTGAGCCGCGGCATCGAACTGCTCAACAAGATCATGCTCCCCATCTTCATGGGACTGATGGTGGTGATCATCATCCGCGGCGTCACGTTGCCCGGTGCTGAAAAGGGGCTGGAATATCTCTTTAGCTGGCATCCCGAAGCCTTCAGCTGGAGCAGCCTTCTTGCCGCCATGGGCTTCATGTTCTTCAGCCTGTGCGTGGGCTGCGGGTGCATGTTCACCTACGGCTCATACCTTGACCACCGCGCCCACATCGTGAACAACTGCACCTGGGTGATGATCCTCTCGGTCATCTCCTCGGTCCTGGGCGGCCTCATGATCATGCCGGCCGTGTTCGCCTTCGGTCTTGACCCGGCGGGCGGCCCCGATCTCACCTTCATGACGATGCCGATCGTGTTTTCGCAGATCCCGTTCGGCGGGCTCTTCGCCTCGCTCTTTTACCTATGCCTCGTGCTCGCGGCCCTCACGAGCGCCGTGTCGCTTCTGGAGATCCCGGTGGCCTACTGCGTGGATGAGCTCAAGATGAACCGCGTGGTGAGCACCGTGGTTGTCACGGGCTCGCTCATGGTGATCGGAAGCCTGTGCGCCCTGTCCTTCGGAACGCTCGCAGACGTGAAAATCTGCGGCCGCACGTTCTTTGACAACTTCGACTTTCTCACGAGCAACATCGGGCTGCCGATCGGCGGGCTCATCCTTTGCCTGCTGACGGGCGTGACCGTCTGGCCGAAGATCCAGAACGCTACCGGACTGAGAGGATCGCTTGCCGGAGCCTTCCGCTTCATCCTGACGATCGTGAGCCCGATCGTGATTCTGACGGTGCTCGTCTCGGGGCTTATTTAGGGCTTGCATTTCCCGGAAGACACGTATAAAATGCGCGTCCTACCGGTAAACGGTACCAGCGTGCGCCAGTAGCTCAGTTGGATAGAGTACCTGGCTACGAACCAGGGGGTCGCGGGTTCGAATCCTACCTGGCGCACCAATGACAACCCCGATCGCTTTTAAAGGCGGTCGGGGTTTCCTTTTTCCTGCGACCTTTTTTCCCGAACCCCTGCCCGCTAATGGGTAAGGAACTTCGCAGGCGTAGGCAAATCAAGCAGCGTGAGAATCTCGCGCTGCTTTTTCGCAATTGGGCCCGTTACCCACAGATTGCGCTTGGGCGGGCGAACACCCTGTATTTCTAAATTTTTCCCGAGCCATACGTAGCAACGACAAAATGGCTCGGGAACGAGCTATCGCTTGAACCAGTCCGGTATCTCGCAGTAGGCGTCGGGGTAGCCCAAGCGTCGGGCTATGTCGTGCTGCCGAGTGGTGACCTCCTGCCAATAACCATTGCCGTCGGAGTCAAAGATGACTCGCGGCGTCTCCAGCCAGTTTTTCAGCTCGTTAAACGTCATCTCGGTGTCCAGCGGTTTAAGCTCCCTGGTCTCTCCCTTGCCGGCCGTTTCTTCGGGTGGCTCATGCATCAGCTTGAGCAGCTGATTGAGGATCGTCATGGCCGCAAATGAGATGACGAATCGTCCTTCCATCGTTTCATCTTCATGCGACCGGATCGTGCCCATGTCGATGCTTGCTTTACCCGACTTGAATGTCGTCTCGATCAAGTCGCGCATGTGATACTGCTCCAGCGCCTGCTCGGCAGTGCACTCCATGGTGGTGACGTTGCAGAAGATTCCAAA
>ODAI014340087.1_pt1 | contig 20102 bp, 9 predicted proteins | sample 1539321 | NCBI WGS metagenome assembly ODAI01 (sample SAMN02144231, study PRJEB22623) | gut metagenome | biome: sheep rumen | host: Ovis aries | place: New Zealand
TTCACTTCGTTCAGAATGACAAATCAGTTAGTACAGAATGACAAATCAGTTAGTACAGAATGACAATTTTGTTCGTACTGATTGACAATTTAGTATGAGATGATGATGGTGGGATCGAGAGGATAGCGGCCGAAGTCTTTGCCATAGATGGCCAGACCTCCATCAAGGTCCTCGGCGGGAACCGTGAAACGGAGAGTGACCTTCTTTGTCTTCAGTATCTCCTGGTATGGCAGGTTGGTAAGAGGAATATCAATCTTCACAAGCTCGCCATAGGAACCTCCCTCACGCATCTCACGGACATAAGGCTGGGCGCCCCATGAGAGGATACCACGGTGGTCAGCGGGATCATCGGAAAGGTCATGCTTTGCTATAACTTTCCCATTGACAGAAACTTCCAGCTTCGAAGGCCAGAGGGTGGTGTCAGTCATGGCATAGGAATTCAGGGATTTGCAGTGGTCAAACGTACCCTTTCCGAGCATGTAATCACCCTCGATCTCATTTCCTTCCTTATCCTTTCCGAACTTCTGCTTGGCGGAAGCCTCGAACAACAAGGAGGCTGAACGGACACTCTCAAGATCGAGATCCTTCGGGAGGTCTATGGTGTACTCGAAATATCCGTGGCCGAAACCGTTCTCTTTGAGTCCCTTATAGATTGTCGACTGGCCATTTGACCATTCGGCGGCAGTGTAAGAGGCCGGAGCGAAGGTCAGAACACGAACGCCTTCCTTGGCAGGAGACTTCCCGTCCTTCACCCTGAAGGTTGTGAAGTTATGATGCAAAACCTCACCCTTGTCGTTCTTCAAGACCATTCTGAGCCAATACAGACCGGTCTCCTGAGGGACAGTGACTTTCTGGCTGGCGACCGGTTTGCTGAGCCAAGGCTCAAATGCCACAGGGATAGACTGCTTCTCATATTCCTTGAACTCACCGAGGCTGTTGTAGCCAACCAATTCTGTCTCAAGAGAGAGCTTCCCGGGATCCTTGTCCGTCATGAATGAGCCGTAGAATGAGAGCTGAACCTCCTCTCCAGGCTTGTTGACCGTCCAGAGATATTTCATGGGTGAAATGTAATACTTGCTCTGGAAGTCAGACATAGTCATTCCAGACACCAGGTCGTCAAGACCGTCGATCTTCGGGGAACGGTCGTACTGTACATATCCGTTCCACTCGTTAATGACATCGTGATGCTCAGTGTAGAGCCATCCGGCGCACTTGGGATAGCGGCGGAAAGCGTCAACCATGATGTGATAGTCCCAAGTGAAGTCGCAGTCACCGGCGCTACCCTGGTATCCCCACACATCACCACACTCACTGTTGATCATAGGAGCGTCAGTCTGGACATTGTCACCAATGAAGTTGAAATGGCTCCCGGGGAAGGTGTTGTCGCAATAGTACTTGATCTCCCTTTCCCAATCCCATCCGGGCTTATATGAATGCCATGAGTTGATGTCTGTCTCGACATGGTCCTGGTTACATGCGCTCTGGTCCTCAACCAAACGGCTGGGATCCAAACTCTTGGTAAGGTGATACATTGAGCGCACCCAGTCCTGGGCGTCTTTGGTGTACACATGATCCGCGTCAAAGAGGCCCCAAGTCTCATTGAAATTGACCCAAGCGAATATCGAAGGGTGGTTGTAGTCCCTCTCGACCTGGGCACGCATGCAGTTCTCCCAGTCTTCCCTGGCCTCAGGGACAGGCTCGCCCCAGAAGTTCGGAGTGTCAGCCATGATGAGGAGACCAAGTTTGTCAGCCCAATAGAGTTTGCGAGGCACCTCAACTTTTATGTGAATACGGTTACCATTGAGGCCCAACTTCTTGGAAATCAAGATCTCATTCTTCATGAACTCATCACTGGGGAATGTGTAATAACCTTCCGGATGGTAGCTCTGGTCGAGGCAAAGCTGGAGATAGATGGGCTTGTTGTTGAGAGCCACATATTTGAAATCAGAACCCGGGAAGTTCACCACACCGATTTTCCTCTGGCCGAAATAAGACTCGACCTTGTCTCCGCCACTGATGGAAGCGGTCACCTCATAAAGGAACGGGTCATCAATATCCCAGAGATGTTGGTCCTTGATCGGAATTGTGAAAGAAGCCTTGTCCTGACCGCCGATTTCACCGGTAAAAGAATCCTGACCGCCAGTCTTGAACACGAGATTGAATTTCTCCCCCTGGGCGGCCTGGGACGCGAGGACCACATCAACCTTAACATTAGACGCGTCAATATCCGGAGTGAAGTGGAGAGACTTGATATAGTTCTCCGCTCTGGCTTCCAGATAAACCGTCTGCCATATTCCACGGGCATTTCCATAGCCCTGCTTGCCGTAAAGATGGGCATCGCTGGCGGTGTCGTCAGCCTTGATGACTATCTTCTGGGGCTCACCGAACTTGACTTCCTGAAGCTCGCACTCGAAGGGGACATAACCTCCTTGATGGCGACCGGCTTCCTTGCCGTCAAACCAGACTTGGGTATCCCAATCGGATGCTCCGACCACCAGGAATACCCTCTTGCCTTTCCATGACTTCGGGATTGTCACTTCCCTGCCGTACCAACCGATATCACCTTTATCCTCAACCTCGGAGAGTTTTGATCCCCAAGGGAAAGGCACCATGATCTTCTGGTCCATGGCAGTGAGGCCCTCACCGGCCAAGACCTTAGAGGCGGCAGCCTCATCAAAAGTGAAAGCCCAATGGCCATTGAGGTTAATCCATTCCGCACGTTCGAAGTCCGGACGGGGATGTTCTGAAAGAGGAATGGATTCGGATGTCTTTTCACCCGAACAAGCGCCAAGAAGCAAAAGGCAGAAGGCGCAAAGAATAACAGAAATCTTATTCATAAACTATTGGATTATAATTATTTCACCCGTTTAATCCCCTTCGGGAGCTTTATCTCTGAAGCCACTGTCCCGTCGGCTTTTTTCTCATGCCGGACCGATATGACCCCATAAGGCGTGGGGAAAGTTCCCTCAGCCCATTCGAGGTTACCCAGATGGGGCTCAATCCTGACTTCCTTAAAGCCGATTCCGACAGGCTCTATACCAAGCACATGGCGGCTCAACCAAGTGGTTGGACCTGAGGCCCATCCGTGGCAGAAACTGTGGCGCAGACCGACATAGCACCAGGCGCCACCGTCCGCATGTATGTCAAATTTGCCCTCCGGAACAACCTCATCTATCCTGGCGGCGTTTTCACCATCCTTGTAGTTGAAATCCTCCCAGAAAGTAGTGGCTCCAAGGTCAATCATCCTGCCCCAATATTTGGTTATCAGATCCATAGCCTCCGAGTAGCGTCCTCCTTTCGCCAGGGCTTCCAGCAGATAGTAGCCCATAAAGGAAGTGAACTTCTCAGGACCGTTGGCGAGAATGATATCAGACGCATCTCCCGCATCCATCATATCCTCTATAGCCAGCAATGCGGCGGCCTGGCTATTGCCGACATGGTCCGGGACATATTCACGCATAGCTTTGGCGGTCTGGGCGCACCTCTCAGTAAGAGATCCGTCCCCAAGCAAACGGCTCATCTCAGCCCCAGCCTCAAGCGCTCGCACCGTGAGGGCCTGAAGGCCGGCATGGATAACATCCGGCTGGTCATTGGAAGGCCAGTCTATGAAACGTCCGTCCTGGTAAGCCTCCTTGGAGCCTTGCACATTGGAAATCACATTATCCAAGAGCTTGGCCAAATACTCTTTTTGTTCCTGGAGATAATCCATATCACCATACCACTGGTAAAGATGGTGCTGGATGATTATCCACCACAATGAATATGAGCAGATTCCATTCATCCAAGATGTGGGTTCCGTCTTGTCCCGCACATAGTCCAGGCTCTTCCGGACGACCTCATGGTTCCCGAATACAGTTCCGACTGTCATCACCTCCGGATGCATGTCCCCTATCCACACCAAGCGGTCTCGCTTGATACCGTCCCAAAGATATTCCTGCATATTGAGATGGACCGTGTAGGCTCCGGTCTGCCAGATTTGGCTCAAACGCTCGTCGCTACACCGGAAAGACCCAAGATATGGGATGTCCCTGTATTTTGATATTGCCCGGACAGCCACAATATCGATCTCATCATCGTCCCCAAGATAGTCGAGCCGGGCGAAACGGAAACCGCTGTTGCCATATTCAGCCACTCCGAGCCAAGGAACAGATATCTCGAAATCCCTGACGGAGTGGTCATTGGTGGCGGTGGACTCTTCCTCTCTCACATCGCTGAGAGCCTCACTTACCGATTCCCCAAGACATAGGCGGAATCTGGCGGGAGCCTTGTCACCTGACAAGGAACGAACTATCTGAATACCTCCCTGGATCTCCTTCCCGAAGTCCAGCAAAACCGATCCGCCGGGGGAGAAACTGACAACATCCGGCTCATCAGTCGAGACTTGCCCCACATATGGCTTTAGAAATAACTCGGAATCCGAAACGAGGCCTTTAGTCAAGACCACCCTTGTAGGTGTGAGGTACTCTGTCACAAACTCTGATCCGGAAGCCGGAGTCACTTGCTCATTATTCCCGCAAGCCGATAAAAGAATGGCGGAAAAGAGCGTTATCGCTATTCCTAGATGCTTTGACATATTTAGTTCCAGTGTATTTAGCCTTTAAATATAGAAATTAAAACCGAGACCTATGACATGTTCAGCCGGCAAAGAGTTAAAAGCATAGTAAAGATAGTAAGCCTCGAACTCAACCTTGTCTGTGATAGTGTAGTCACAAGCCACATAATGCCTGGTTTTCTTCCATTTGTCACCCCATGTGAACACCTCGACAGCCAAATAGGGGCTGAAGCGTGAGTCCGGGATAGCATATTGGACTTTAAGTCTCGAGCGCAGGACGTCACTCTGACCTCCCGTCTCCGGAGTCCAGCCATGCTGGTAACGCTCCCGGACCGAGACTTTCAAACCACCTTGCTTCAAAGAAGCCGTAAGGTCGGCTACCGCTTTATGGGTCAGCCATGAAGGTTCCCTGATGAAATCGTAAGCCACATCGAACTTAAGCCAGGGAAGAAGTTTCACTCCAAGTGTCGTTCTGGTGTACCAACATTCCAGACGTTTGTACTGGTAGTTGTCATGTTCGAAATAGAAGGTGGCGAATATGGGGGATTTCCCGAAGTCGTGGTTGACCTCGAAGAACTCCCAACCGCCAAAGGTGTTGTCCTCACTCCCCTGTGCTTGAGCCGGCCTGGAGAGGAGGATCATCGGCAGCAAAGCCAACAATAATCGTATAGTCTTTATTCTCATATATCTTGGATCTCAAGTTCGACAGGACCCACAAGTCCGGCTGGTTGAAGAGGTGAATCTTCACGGAAATATGACCAGATCACGAAGGCCTTACGGCCCTTGGAAGGACGAGGAGTGTCTTTCATAAACCAATCCGGAAAAGCCTTCATCGCCCGTCCCTTATCGGCACCTCTGTCAATACCCCACTCAAAGTCTGGCTCAAAACGTTCGTCTCCAATCAGACGGTTGGCCCAAGTGTTGGTTACTGCAATTGATAAAGAGTTATCTCCAGCCTTCAGATAAGACGTGACATCAGCTTTGAAAGGAGGATACCATAGGACTCCCACTTTCTTCCCGTTCACAGTCAGTTCAGCAAGGTCATTCAGCTTTCCAAGATTGAGTATCACCCGCTTACTATCTCCCAAATCTTCCTCGGTGACCTCGACTGAGACAGAATAGGTCGCTGTTCCGGAAAAATACATGAGTCTTTCGTCATCCGACTCACTGAAGTCGCTAAGTTTGAATGACTTGATTGAGAATGGCTCATCCATTTTCGGCTTTAGATCCACGTCCCAGACATCCCCGATCGGTTTTGTGACCGAGGATCGGGAGATATATACAGGCTCTTTTTTATATTTGGACTTACCCTTGCTCCGCACCACGAATATCGACTGGCCAGAATCAAGACATATCCTGATCGAATCACCTTGAATCGCACCATTGGGTGCCTCTGTGATCTTGCCGGTATACGGATCCCAGAGAGCCACCTCCGAGAAGGGCGAATGAACTGGGGCGGGTAGAACCGTAAGTTTTGGTTGATCATCGAAGTTGGCGGTAAAAATGATCTCAGAGTCAGCGGTTCTCCTGCGAATCCATTTTCCTCCCCAGCCTACCAGTTTTCCCTGCTGGAGCATCATCTGACAGCGAGTCAAATATCTGAAGAACTCTTTCCCAGGCTCGAACCACGTCTGATTCCGGCCGAAATGGGTTCCCCACCATCCCATTCCCATCCCGGGCTGGTACCTGTCGTCAAACGGCTGATGGACCCAGTGGTGAAGGAAAAGCAGGTTTGTCCCGGAGATGAAAGTCCCGTCAGCGGACCGTTTCAAGTAGGCGGGATCCTCGGTGTAGTGGCTATTGTCCGGCCAACCGGTAAAGGCCTCCGCACCAACAATGGTTTTACCATATTTCTTGGCTTTGTCAACGATAATGTCACTAATCCTTCCATCGCCATGTGTCCAATACTCTCCCATCGGAAGATCAGGGATGGAAACAGACTCTGCGGTGTCAAAAGGCCCCCAGTAAGGTTCCCAGAAAAGTTTGAGTCCCACCTCATGAAGTTTGTCAGCCGCCACCTTGAAACCGTTGTCTATGAACATGCGGCTGACAGTGGCTTTCATGTCCGCATCGAAGGATTTCACCAGGGTATTCTCAGGGTCAGCATCCTTAATAGCGAATAGAGGTACAGGGTCATAGCCATGCATCTTGGTGAACTTCTTCCTGAACCCTTCCGTCCAATTCTGCTCACCTGCCTCATAACTATCTATCAGAATATGAGTGAACGACTTCCCGAAATATTGACCCACATGTTCTTTAAGTGGTCCCAAAGCATTATCCCAATGATAAGAATTAATCTCGGCATTCATCTTATCCGCCTCGAAACACTTACCGACCAATTCTTCCGGGACAGGATGAGGGAAAGCCATCGTGCAAGCATGGGCGATCCTGTAGACAGTCCATATTCCGGCAGGAGCATCCCATTCCAGCAGCCCGGACCCATCCATCTTATCGGTCAGATCAAGGACATCGGTTTTGGTCAGCTTATTCTTTTCAGGGACGGCCATCACAGCGATATCGTCGAATTTCGTCGCCTTTGCGACATATTCTCCATAAAAAGAGAAAGAAGGCAACTCGGGGTCAGGAAGGTGGACGCTGACCATGCGACCACCGTTCACGGTTGTCTTGCTCTGGATCACAGTCCGCATTCCCTGATCCTCGGTTATCCATGGCCCGCCTAGGGTACTATATCCGGGAGAGTTATGAAGTCCAATCTTAAGTCCCAGTTCTTCAGCGACTTCCGCCGCATATTCTATTGCCTCCCAATATTTGGGGCTGCGGTAGGTCTGGTCTGGCCACGGATTGTTTTCTATAGCGGCCTCCGACTCCTGGACGGCAGATGTGAGATTGAAAATAGTGGCACCGGCTATTCCGGATTCTTTCATTGCTTCAAGATCTCTCCTGATTCCCTCTTTTGAGAAATTGCTCCCCATCCAATGCCACCAGACATAGGGACCGTAACAAAGCGGAGGAGCAGAGAACATATTAGCCAAGTCGGTAACCGACGGTTCATTTTTCTCTTTCTCACCACACGACTCCGCTCCTACTAACATAAGGGCGGAAAGCATGAATATCACTACTTTTCTCATATCTTCTTATCACCTGTCCTTACTCAGACTTAAGACGGATATCAGATGAGGAGGCTCCGACCATGATTTCCGGAAGTCCTTCCGGGATAATGAATTTGCCTTGGCTCTCACTCCAATAGCGAAGATCCTCACGACGAAGAGGAATAGTCACGACCTTGCACTCCCCTTTCTTGAGATGAACCCTCTTGAAGCCTCTCAACTCCTTGATGGGAGCCTTGCCTTCGTATTCGGGAAGGCGGGTGTAAACCTGGGCCACCTCATCACCGTCATATTTCCCCGCATTCTTCAGGGTGAAAGTGACCTCCACTGTCTCTCCTTTGGGCTCAACCTTGAGGTTTGAATAACGGAAGTTGGTGTAACTCAAGCCGTAACCGAAAGGATACAGGACATCGCCCTCGAAGTATTTGTAAGTACGCTTTGTGATGTCGTAATCATCAAATGGCGGCAGATCCTCAATCCTGTTGTAATATGTCAGTGGAAGTCTGCCGGCAGGATTATATTTCCCGAAGAGGACATCGGCCACGGCGGTGCCGCCTTTCTCCCCAGGATACCACGCATTGACGATGGCGGGAAGGTTCTTGTCCTCCCACAAGATGGATAAAGAGCTTCCGGCGACAAGCACGAGAACGACATTCTTATTGACATGGTAAAGTTCCTGCAGGAACTCCTGCTGGTCGGCGGGCAAGGTGATGTAATCACGGTCCTTTCCTTCCCTCTCAATAGACTTGTTAATACCCATCACAGCAACGACCACGTCGCACTCCTTAGCGAGTTTTCCGGCATCTCCATAAAGTGAAGCCTGTCCTGTCCGGCCACCTTGGGAGGAACCCAGCCTAGACGGGCCACGGCATAGTCACGGAGATTGTAATACTCTACCTTGACATCATATTCTTTTCCTGCCTCAAGGCTCAAAGCGGCCTTGTCCGTACGCACCGCATGCCCTCCCCAGGCATCGATAACGAGCTTGCCGTCAACAAAAAGGCGGCAACCGTCATCAGATGTCAGGCAGAGGGTATATTCCCCTGAAATAGAGGGGCGAAGAGTTCCCGTCCAACGCACGCTCATCGGAGCGTCAGGAATGAACGGGTCAGGAGCCTGGTTCGTAGGCTCGAAATTAATCCATTCGTCCGTCCTGGTCTTGGGAGTCCCTTTCAACTCAGTCCCGGAATAGTACTCAGCCTTGAGACCTTTGGGGAAGAACTCCGGGGCAATGGTCTCTGTCGCATCAGCGGCAGACACCCAAGGCGCATATTTCACAGCTATGGCATTCCCGGCAGCGGCTTTTATCCCGTCGAGGATAGAGACCGGTTCAGAGGCCGGGGTTCCGCTATAGTCACCGAATTCGCAAGTCCCGGCATTGATACCCACGACAGCGAGAGACTTTATCTTGCCCTTCTTCAACGGAAGGATATTATTCTGGTTCTTGAGCAGGACAATTGATTCCCTGGCCATATCCAGGGCAAGCGCCTGATGTTTCTCGGATCCAATTACTTCCGGTGAAATCTTGGTGTAAGGATTATCCTTTCCGGAATCGAAGAATCCGAGCCGCATCCTCGCTGTCAGGACCCTTCTGGCGGCACGGTCGATGTCCTCATCCTTCACCATTCCGAGCTTATAGGCCTTCTTAAGCGGCTCGATGTAGTAATAGTCGCCACACTCCAGGTCAAGGCCGGAGAGTAGGCACAGGGCGGCGGCAGTCTCCTCCCTCGCCACATAATGATGGTCCTCCACAAGGGTGGAAGGGCCGCCGCAGTCAGAGACCACGTAACCGTCGAACCCCCAGTCTTCTCTCAAGACCTTGGTCAGGAGCCAAGGGTTGGCTGACGAAGGAATCCCATTTATGGCGTTGTAAGAGGCCATGATGGACTGGGCATGTCCCCTTCGCACAAGTGCCTCGTAAGCCGGAAGATAATACTCCCTGAGATGTTTCTCGGATATTATGGCATTGCACTCAAACCTGTTGTGTTCCTCATTGTTGGCCGCGAAATGCTTCGGCGTGGAGACAACCTTAAGATACCTCGGATCGTCACCCTGAAGCCCTTTCACGAACGCGGTTCCCATCTCGCCGGTCAGGAACGGATCCTCACCATAAGTCTCAGGAGTACGCCCCCAGCGAGGATCCCTGGCCATATTCACAGTCGGAGACCAGAAAGTGAGAAGGTCGCTGAACTGGTTAGTCTGAAGCCTTCCTTGATCAAGCTCGTTCCACCTCGCCCTCGCCTCATCTGAGATGGCCGTCGTCACTTTATATAGCAGATCCGGATCCCAAGAAGACGCCAACGCTATGGCCTGGGGAAACACGGTGAAACGACCTGGACGGACCACCCCATGAAGAGCCTCGTTACCGTGGTAATACTTTGGGAATCCAAGACGCTCGTTCGCGGGGGATGTCGCTCTCAGCAGATCAATCTTCTCGTCAACCGTCAACCTTCCGAGCAAATCCTCAACTCTTTGGGATATAGACAAGCTTTCATCTTGATAAGGTAACCTCTGCGCATAGGAGGTGGAACTGATGGCAACAATCGCCACAAAAGCCAATACAACAGGATAGAATCTATTCATCATCAACACTTTAAACCAAAACCCAATCTTTCTCAACACAACTGACATGATGCTCCGTGATGCCTTTCTCGTCCATCCAACGGCGGGTGTCCCTAGTCTTCAACCAATCATTCTCAGGAGCCGGTTCCCAAACCCAACTTGGTGTCGGCCACAGGCACGCCCTGAAATTGATTGACTTGTAGAACTCTTCCGAGCAGCCGTTTTGGCCGTGATGGGCCATCTGGAGGTAATCACAGTCAAGGTATTCCTTGTAAGCCGCAAGGGCCTTGTCTCCACATTCGACGCCAGCGTCCCCTAAGATGACCACACTCTTGCTATCGTCCCAAAAACGGATGATCATCGATTGGTTGTTGTAAGGATTGGTCCTGTACTCGGGATTGGAGACCCCAAGCACCATTATACCGATGCCATCAATGTCGAACCTCTGTGTAAGGCTATGAATATCAAGAAAATCAGTGTTTCCCACGTGGTCATCAATCGCACTATAGTACCTCCTCGCGTTGTCCGCGCTTCCGGGCTCAAGGTTAAGGAACTCGTCCGGCACACGGGAATATACAACTTTCCCTATCGTGACCTCACCCATATCCTGTAAAATGGTTGCGAGAGCCTCCATGTGGTCCTCATGAGGATGGGTTATAAACCAGAGGTCAACATGGCCGCCCGCCTCCTTCAGCCGGGTCCTTAGATTAGGGACATCAGAAGCGTATCCCCCATCCACCATGATAACTTTCCCTCCGGAAGTCTTCAACAGGTAAGACTCCCCGATCGTGTCCGTGGCCGAGGAAATCTGGGTCAACGTGAAATGGCCGGTTTTCTTCTCCCCGAACAATTCTTTTTCCTTCTCACTCCAATCCGAGACCTTAGGAGCGCAACCAGAAATGGCGATCCCCGCGGCAGCGGCTCCTGACACTTTGATAAAATACCTTCTGTCCATATCAAATCCTTTCTGTTATTTCACATAAACACGACCGCCGGGGACAGCTTTCTCCTCGGCATTTCTGCCGAGCCAGACCTCGAACCAACCTTCCTCGACACCGAATCTCATATTCTTGTCCCACATCGCGAAACGACGGTAAGGAACATCAATCTCAATGTTCTTGCTCTCCCCTGGTTTCAATGACACTCTCTCGAAAGCCACAAGTTCCTTCAGCGGACGCGCGACGGAAGCGATCTCGTCATGGGAATATACCTGGATCACCTCGTCTCCCTCGGCCTCGCCAGTGTTGGTCACCGTGACTTTGATCTTAAGCGGCTCGTCCTTACCGAGGGACTCCGGCATCTGGAAGTCACTGTAACTAAATGTCGTATAACTTAATCCATAGCCAAAGGGATATAGCGGCTTGCCGTCATTCTCGACATAACCGTAGCCTCTTCCGCTGGGCTTGATGGAATAGTAATACGGATTCTGCCCCACACTCTTCACCCAACTCATAGGAAGACGGCCTCCAGGAGTCCTCTTACCAGTCAGCACATCAGCTATAGCCCGACCGCCTTGCTCGCCTGAATACCAGGCCTCGAGAACAGCGGAAGTTCCGTCCACCCAATCAGTTATATCAATGACAGCCCCATTGTGAAGCACCACGACAACCGGCTTGCCTGTAGCTATCAGATCCCTGACCATCCTCTCTTGATCCACCTCGATACGGTTCTCCTGCTGGTCAGCTATGATGACCGCGTTCGTCTTCTCCCTTCTTGCTACCTCGTGAGCCGAGGGCATCTTGAAACTGCTGCGGTCACTTCCCTCCTCCTCGGTGATGGTGGGGAAGAAAAGAAGCACATCGCAAGATCTCGCGAGAGAGCCGACATTCTGACCCGCATTGTTGAGAACAACTTCAGCCGATCCCTTGAAAGCCTCTTTCAGGCCCTCATAGGGTGTGACTCCGTCGCCTTTCCAACCTCCGCGGCCGCCGCTATAATCACCCACATTGAGGACATCCGCCGCAGGTCCGAAAACACCGATTCTCTTTACCGAGCCGGGCCTCAACGGCAGGATTCCATCGTTCTTGAGAAGGGTCATCGCCTTGCATGCGGCCTCATACGCCAGCTCCCTATGTTCAGGGCTCCTGACAATAGTCGCCGCTTTTGCAGGGTCGACATAAGGTTCATCGAAAAGGCCAAGCTCGAACTTGATTCTCAGAACCCTGCGGACACTCTCGTCGAGGGTTTTCTGGCTGACCTTCCCGTCTTTAACCAATTGAAGCAGACCGTCATCAGTATTAGCCATCTGAACATCAAGGCCGTTCTCAAGACACATCGCGAGGGCATCCGCGTTGGACTCGGCCATATGCTGGCTGCTGTGGACTCCCTCAACTCCACCGTAATCAGAAATCACTATTCCCTTGAAACCCCACTCGTCCTTTAGTATATCCTTCAACAGTTTACTATTGGCACTGCAGGGGACTCCATCCACAGAGTTGTAGGCCGCCATTATGCCTCGAGCGCCACCTTCCTGGACACATGCCCTGAAAGGCTCAAGATAGACTTCCCTGAGGGCTCTCCAGGACATTTGGGATGCGAAGGAATCGTGTCCACCCTCACCGTAATTGTCAACATAATGCTTCGGGGTGGCGACAATCCCACCTTCCTCAAGGGATTTGACATAGGCTACTCCCATGCGGGAATTAAGCAAGACATCCTCGCCATAGCTCTCCTGTCCGCGGCCCCACCGCTGGTCGCGGGTGATATTCACGACAGGGGCATAGACCTGACGTACTCCGACAGCCCTAAGTTCCTTAGCCACAACTTCTCCGACTTTTGAATACAGATTCTCATCAAAGGTCGCGGCCATCCCTATGCTCTGCGGGAAACAAGTCGCGTTGCCCCACTGGGCTCCGTGAAGGGCCTCCCCATTCTGGAGAACAGGTATTCCCCAACGGCTGGCCTCAATGGACTTCTTGGTGTCCTCGTTGATCCGCTCAGCGACTGTCTTGGGATCGTTGGGCAGGCCACCGTCCGGGAGGAAATGGCCTACATTTCGGACGTGTCCTTTGGCATAGTCCCTCTTTTGGTAGAACTCATTCATAAACAGCAACTGGGCGCTGATCTGGGCGACTTTCTCCTCTACGCTCATCCTGCCAAGCAGATCCTCAACCCTTTTATCGACAGGAAGGTTCTTATCCTGGTATTTGAAATTTCCAGTCAAGGTGACAGGACCTGTACGAAGATCGAAAGAATGTTTGCCGGGGCCTACCTCGGTATTTGTGTTAGCCCAAGGAACATTGACCTGGGCTTTTGAACCAGCGGGAACCTCAACCTCAAGATGGCAATGGTCACTCTCGCGTTTGAAAGACACCGACACGGTCCCTTTTACAGTAGGGAACGAGAGATTGGCCTCATCGAATATATGCTTGTCAGGACTGACAGAGAACTTTGTCCAACCGGCTTCCAGAGGATAGACCCCGAACATCTTGGTCGGGAACACGGCCAGAGGGCCACCACTCCAAGCGTGGTTGACTGATCCGCAATTCCAGTCTCCATTAATACCCACATTCCAGTTCTCAAACAAGGTGTCATAGAAAGGATGATTCACCATAAACTCGTAACGTCTCTTCGTCCTCTCAAGTGCATAATCCCCGTGACCGATGGCGAAAAGCGCCTCCATCACATATTTCTCCATATAAGGACTGGCGTGCTCTTCCTTCTTAAACACCTCAAACAGAGCGTCATACTTGTCAGTACCGGCTATTCCGGCGACAACGGCAAGAGCCTGCACACGCTCGTCAGTCTCTCCATCGTAGTCCGGATAGCGGTAGCAAGACCCTGTCCAAGCGATCTTGTTGATCGCGTCCCTGAGCTGCTCCATCTTTCCCCAATAGGCGGAGCCGCGCTGGGTTTCTCCGACCAGATCACACATATCCGAGACCGAACGAAGCGCCAGGCAATACCACATCGCCTGAAGCAGCCGCATATCCCTGTTGTCGCCCCAATCGCCCCAGTTCCAATCGCCGTCGTGCCACTCGGTGAAGCCATCGGGGCCGATCTTGTAGGTCGCCAGATATCTTTCGACAGCCGGGAGGACCTGTTCTATTGTTTCCTTGTCCCCTGTGTTCATGTAATATGTCCAGAATCCGTAAGGACCGACGGCCGCAAGCATCTGGCAAGGCAATTCCACTCCATAATTTCCGGGTATCGGTGAGAACAGAATGTCGTCGTCCCGCTGCCAACCGGCAAGTTCCCGGATACCTTTCCTGACAAGGGCATGAAGGGAAGGAGAATATGTGTAAAAGCATTCTCCCAGAATGGTCACGATATCGCCCCACCACTGGCCTCTCTCCCGCTCGGGACAATCGAAGAAATTGTCTCTGGCATTGACATAGATAGTCCGTAAGCCTTTCTCCCAGAACTTGTTGAAGAAGGGATCCGAACAAGAGAAAGAACCATCAGGCGTCGTGTCGTAACCAGTCTCCCGATACTTGAGTCCAGTGACTTCCGCACCATGGTCGACGGTCAGGATTATTTTCTGGCCATTCATCCATCCGAGTGACTCATATTCCTGATTTCCGGCTTTGGTTATGTACTCGGCGCGGACACACTCCTCGCCCACATGGGCATGGTCAGTCTCAATGAGGATCCTTCGTCCCGACTTGTCGGAATTAACAACGAGGATTGGAGTCATCTGCATATTGTAAGGCAGCAGGGCAACGATGGTGTCCCGCTCCGCTCCCGAATGTTTTTCGAAGGCTATATCTTTGATACCAAAATCTTTCCACATAGGAATAGGACGCCTGAAAAGCGCACCGAGAGTACTCTCCCCTACGACTGCCGGCGAGAATCCCTCAAGATCTCCAGACATCCAATCCCCTATGTCCTCCCTGGCGTCAAACAGTATGCTGGACTCCGACAGACGGAAATTCGGCACCGGGCAATTTGCGGTGCCGTATGACGGAAGAGTCCTCGACATCCAACTGCCATCACTGGTAAGGGCCAAAGCCGGACAATCAAACCAAAGCTGGGGATGGTCGGAGGTTTTATGGGAGAAACCATCCTTTCCGAAATAGTCCAGAAGAAGGGCTATCTTGTTCTCCCCTTCGCGCAGGAAAGGAGCCAAATCAACCACATCGAAATAGCTGTCCGCCGGGGTAGGACCTCTTTTGAGACCACCCTCGAACACGGCTAGTTCCCCGTTGATCCACAACCAGTACTTGCTGTCAACAGCGATCCTCGCCTCAGCCAACGATGGAACTTCCTCAATCTGAATATCTTTACGGAAGGCAAGCCATTGGTTGGGAAGCCCTGGCTCCGCATCCTGGGCGGTTATGGTCTTATCTTGGAGCAGAGTCTCCTCGACAGGAACGAAAAACGGCTCGGCCTGATTCCCTTTCTCTTTAGGCCCGCACGAAATGACCGTCAAAGCTAACGCCAGCGATAACACGAATACTATCCTTCTCATTATCTGTCAGTAATTAATTATCAATCCCTTTTGCCCAATCTTTCAACATCTCGTTGAAAAATGAATGGTTTCCCGGCTTTAAAACTAATCTTCTTAATCTTGTTTCCGTATCGGACGGAGTACTTGCCTGTATGGTCAGGGACAATTGTGGCGGATTGGAGAATACCTCCCTTCCAGACAATATCAACTGTGAAACCACCTCTCGCGCGCAAACCTCTAACTTCCCCGTTTACCCATTCTGAAGGCAAGGCGGGCAGCAGGTGGATCTCTCCGGCGTGTGACTGGAGAAGCATCTCAGCTATACCTGCGGTTCCTCCAAAGTTCCCGTCAATCTGGAACGGCGGATGGGTGTCGAAAAGGTTGTCCTGTGTGGATTTGGAGAGCAATGCGTTAACATTGGCGCCAGCCTCCTCACCGTCCCTCAACCGGGCGTAGAAGTTGATAAGCCAAGCCCTACTCCAGCCGGTGTAAGAACCTTGACGGGTAACGGGATCCTCGTTGTACTTGCGCCTGCGCTCGATTGTACGCTTCGCGGCGGCGAATAACTCAGGATTCTTGTCCGTTATGACAGTACCCGGATAGAGGCCGAAAAGATGGGACATGTGACGGTGGCCAGGCTCAACTTCCTCATAATCCTCAATCCACTCCTGAATGGTGTCATAACGCTTCCCGATCCTGATCGGAGGCAACTTTGTCATGGCATCTTTGACACGGGCCTTGAACTCTTTGTCATCTCCAAGAATATCGGAAGCGCTAATGCAAGCCTGGAACAATTCCATCGCTATCTCGATGTCCATCGTGGCCGAATATGTAAGGTTAAACGTCCCACCATCAGGCATCCTATAGGCGTTCTCAGGAGAGTTGGACGGAGCCGTGGCCAGATTACCGTTCTTATCCGTGACCATAAATGAGAGAAGGAACTCAGCGGCCTCCTTCATCGCCGGATAGGCCTGGGTGCGGAGGTATTCCTTGTCCATATTGAACTGGTAATGGTCCCAAAGATGCAATGTCAGCCAAGGGCCCGCGATCGGGAAGGTTCCCCAGCCGACTCCATCGCTGATTGAAGTATGACCGAACGGGTCCGCGACATGATTCACAGTCCAACCTTCAGCTCCGAAGGTTTTCTTCGCTGTGACACGGCCAGGAACCCTGATGGCGTTAATCCAGTCAGAGAACGGCAAAACTGTCTCGGAAAGGTTGCAGACCTCAGCGGGCCAGTAGTTCATCTGGATATTGATGTTGGTGTGGTAATCCGCGTTCCATGGAGCGTCAATCTCCTGGTTCCATATTCCCTGGAGATTGGCCGGAAGCCTTCCGGGGCGGCTGGAGGAGCCTGCGAGCAAGTAACGTCCATACTGGAAATACAGGGCCGCGAGAGCCGGGTCTGACTTTCCTTCTTTCATATTGGCGAGTCTCTCGTCAGTAGGCACTTCCGACATGGAAGGATCTCCCAAAGTGAGGGAAACCCTTCCCATTACGGACTGGTGGGCTTTAACATGGCTGTCTTTCAGATCGGAGAAGCTCTTTCCCTCTACCGCGCTGATCCGGGAATCGCAAAGAGCGGTTGGATCAATGGAGCGGTCAAAGTCGAGCCTGCTGAAATTGTAATCCGTGTTCATGGCGACCAGAATCACGACCTCATCAGCTTTATCAACGAATATGGAGTTGCCGGCCGCTATTACAGAACCACCTCTGTTCAAAGCCTTTATCTTTCCAGCGAACCTCATGTGCGCTCCCGGCTCCACCTGTTCAGCATCCGGCAGATCAATCAGCTGACCGGCAACCGAAAGCGAGGATGATCCTTCAGGACGGACACCCGCATTCTCGACCCTGTCATAACTCAATTTGAAAGTCAAGGCTCCGGGACGATCGGCAAAGAGCCTGACGACAATGACATCATCCGGTCTTGAAGCGAACACTTCCCTGATAAACCGGACACCTCCAGCGGAAAAAGATGTGGAGGAGATTCCGGTCATCAAATCCAAGGAACGCTCGTAGTCCGTTATCCCATCTGGGTAGAAACCATTGGCATCATTAGAGCCCCTGTCAAAGAAATCAATCAACAATTCCCCGAAGGTCTGATAGGAGCGAATCCGCATAGGATTTCCTGCCAATTTCTCTTGAGCCAAAGCATTTGCCTCGGCTATCTTGCCTTCCAACAATAGTTTCTGGATCTCAGGCATGATCGCGGCGGCGTCAGCGTTACCGTCAGCGGGGCATCCCGCCCAAAGGCTTTCCTCATTGAGCTGGATGGTCTCGTTCCACGGATCTCCATATACCATGGCCCCGATTCTTCCATTTCCGACCGGAAGAGCCTCATTCCAATCCTTGGCCGCCTGGCGATACCATAGCGTATTCACCTTGTCTTGTCCGTAGAGAAACTGTGCGGACAGTAGGCAAATGAATATCAAAAACCTCCTCATAATGTGATTAGAATAAATTGTGAATCAATTATTTCTCAAAGACGAAACGATAGTTGAACCTTCTGTTCGGAGCGGTGTCACCATGCAAGCAAAGGGAAATCGGGTCTACCAGCTCACCCACGTTGTCCGCCCACTTGAAATCAAAACTCACGGAATTACCTCCGACCCCAAGAATCGAAGCCGGGATAGCGAGTTCCATCTCATTCCCGGACACTTTATACGGGACAGACGCCACCTCTTTCCAGGTTCCGTCAGAATAACTCATTATTGTGGTGTGTCTTCCATCCACAACTTTCTTGTTGACGATAAAGTCATAACCGTACCAACCTGTGGAGGAATCCTGGTCAGAGTCAATAAGCAGAAGCATCCAGTCCGGGTCAGTAGAAGTCGTTATCGGAGACCCGCAGCGGACATAGAAACAGACCTTACCATTTTTGGTCAGAGCGACTTTGCTTTCCTGGATATCATTGCGTCCAGTAGAATCCGTGTAATGCAGGCCAGCATAGCCGTCAGCATCCCTGAAAGTCACATCTCCACGTGTGTCCAAGTAATACACACCGATCCTATCCCAATCCCTGAATCCTCCATTTATCCTGATCTTTCCGAATCCCTTGTTGACTGGAATAGGCCGGACTCCTTTGTATCGGCGGATGTTCTGGGCCATCTGCATGTAGTAGTTGTCGGTATAGCCGCCCTTCATGGGTTGGATGGTACGGTTAAACTCGGCGTTGTATTGGTCGACAAAGGCGAAGGGACTGTTCTTGCGTCCCATGAACCAAGTGTCTCCAAAATGATATTTCCCGGCGGTCCACTCGTTCCAATCATTGAGATATATGAAAGGAGGGTCGACAGCCAAGGCGTCCTCCCAGCGCTCCTGGAAATATATTCCTTCACCCGAGGTCCCGTCAACAGGCATATCATATTCATTCAGAGGAGGTTCCCCAGTCTTTACGGACCAGGATTTCCCGACTCCCATCTTCGCTCCCTTCATTCCTAACGAATGCTGGGCTGGGGTCACGGCACATTCCTCAACCTGGCCGTTATGCTTGGAAGCCAGTTCCTCAGGCGACAAAGCCTTCCCACGCTCATCGTCCATACTATAACCGAAACTCCAGTTATCCTCAGTTCCGACAAAGCGGCCCGGTCCGTGCTCATGGTCTTTTCCCCATTCGTAATAGCCCCACCACATATTCCTGAGAGTGAAGAATTCAAATATCTCAGGAAGATAGTCAGAAGCCTTGGCCTCGAAGTTACCGGTGGCGTCAACAGAAGGATCCGCATTGTAAAGAAGCAGGGGCTTGCCGTCCCAATAGAACCATAGATCCGAGAACTTGCCTTCCTTGTAGTACTTCTCATACAACGATTTAACCACATTCACAGGGTTATTGTTAAATGACCAGAACACAAACTCAGGCGTGCGGTTACCCTCTTCCCTCATCTTCATCATGGTGGAGAAAAGGAGTTCCCACTCGTCCCAATAGCAAACGCCATTGGTCACGTCCATGACCAGGACATCTATTCCCGCATCCTCGAGCATGGAAATATCCTTGCGTATCACCCACTCATCCTGACTCAAGAAATAGCCCATCTCAGGCTCTCCCCAGTGATAGCCACCATATTTCCAAAGGGGATGATTCGCGTCCAATCGGGCGGAGGGATCCTCCGCGAGAATCTTGGTGACATCGGTGTAGGGACCCTGAAGATTGTGGTTCCCCGCCCCGTGCCATGTGATATAGAATACTCCCGTAACTCTCTTATGATCAGTCTTGACCTGGCCGACGGAATCTATGAGAGGCATCTGCCTACCAAGACCATCAGTCGCCACCCATGTGTCGCTCATCAAGTCTCTCGTGTCTATCGTCTCCACAGTCCTTCCGCACGAAGCCAGGAGAATGACCGCCATCGCGATCACATAAAAACGCCTCATTTGTTATTATTTGTCCCTTTTATTATTTGTCCCTTTGATATATGAAATCATCGAAAAATGCCGTTCCAGAGGAATCGACAGTGTTGAAACTGAACAATGCGGGACGGGCTCCTTTCCAGAATCCGAACCATGCGGTGAATATCTGTCCCGCAGGCAGAAA
>ODAI014315977.1_pt1 | contig 20101 bp, 8 predicted proteins | sample 1539321 | NCBI WGS metagenome assembly ODAI01 (sample SAMN02144231, study PRJEB22623) | gut metagenome | biome: sheep rumen | host: Ovis aries | place: New Zealand
CGATCAGGTTGCACCCACAATAGCACAGACTCTGCGCATCCGAGCCCCGAACGCTTGTCCGCAGGCTCCACTTAACTATTAAGACAATCATCATAAACAACGAACAATACATTATATAATATATGGACATATCCAAGTTTCTAGTAAAACTCTTCGGCGATAAGAAAAGCCGCGACCTGAAAGCCTATCGTCCTCTGGTAGAGGCCGTGCTGCAGGTCTATCCAGAAATACAGGCACTCTCGAACGACGAACTCCGCGAACGCTCCAAGGCAATTAGGCAGCGCATACAGGATTCCGTCAAGGATTTACGCGAGCAGATACAAGTTCTGAAGGACAAGATTCCTTCAACCGACATTCAAGACCGCGCTCCCATCTTCTCACAAATAGACAAGTTGGAGAAGGACGTGCTCGAAACCTTCGAGAAGGCTCTTGACAGGGAACGCGCTGAAGTATTCGCCATCGTAAAGAGAACCGCAGAGCTCTTTGCAACAAACGAAAACGTCGAGGTCACAGCAAACGACTTCGACCGCAACCTTGCCGCATCGCATGACTTTGTTGACATCGAAGGCGACAAGGCTATCTACCACAATCACTGGGTAGCAGGTGGCAACGACCTGAAGTGGGACATGATTCACTTCGACGTCCAGCTCTTCGGTGGCACAGTTCTGCATCAAGGCAAGATTGCCGAGATGTTCACGGGTGAAGGTAAGACCCTCACCGCCACACTCCCCGTCTTCCTCAATGCACTTACAGGTAACGGCGTACACGTCGTCACTGTCAATGATTATCTGGCAAAGCGTGACTCGGAATGGATGGGTCCCATCTATATGTTCCACGGCTTGAGCGTCGATTGCATCGACAAGCATCAGCCCAATAGTGAGGAGCGTCGCAAAGCATACCTTGCCGACATTACCTTCGGCACGAACAATGAGTTCGGCTTCGACTACTTGCGCGACAACATGGCGCAAGACCCGAAGGACCTCGTGCAACGTGCCCACAACTATGCCATCGTCGATGAGGTGGACTCAGTCCTCATCGATGATGCCCGCACGCCGCTCATCATCTCTGGTCCCGTGCCTAAAGGTGACGACCAGCAGTTCGAGCAATATCAGCCTCTGGTAGAGCGTCTTGTAGGCGTACAAAGGCAGCTGGCAACACAATATCTTGCCGACGCGAAGAAGCAGATAACCGAAGGTACAGAGGCAAACGACAAGCAAAAGACTGCCGAAGGTTTCCTTGCCCTCTTCCGCAGCCACAAGGCTCTGCCCAAGAACAAACCGCTCATCAAGTTCCTCTCCGAACCAGGCATCAAGGCTGGCATGCTCTCCACAGAAGAGATCTATATGGAGAACAACAACCGCCGTATGCACGAGGCTACCGACCCACTCTATTTCGTGGTTGACGAGAAACTGAACAGCGTGGAACTGACCGACAAGGGCAACGAATGGCTGGCCTCTCAGGTCAACGATCCCGACCTCTTTATCCTGCCAGACATCGCTACAGTCCTCTCGCAGATTGACCATTCAGGCAAGACAGACGAGGAGAAGCTCGAAGAGAAGGATCGCATCTTCAACGACTATGCAACCAAGAGCGAGCGCGTACACACCATACAGCAATTGTTGAAGGCCTATACAATGTTCAACCTCAACGACGAGTACGTTATTCAAGACGGTGAAGTCAAGATTGTGGATGAGCAGACAGGTCGTATCATGGAAGGCCGCCGTTGGAGCGATGGCTTGCATCAGGCCGTCGAGGCAAAGGAACATGTGCAGGTACAAGCTGCCACGCAGACATACGCAACTATTACCCTGCAGAACTACTTCCGCATGTACCACAAGCTTGCTGGTATGACAGGTACAGCCGTCACCGAAGCAGGCGAGTTCTGGGACATCTATAAGCTCGACGTAGTGGAAGTACCTACCAATCGTCCCGTTGTACGTATAGACATGAACGACCGCGTCTATCGTACGCAGCGCGAGAAGTACAAGGCCGTCATCGAGGAAGTCGAGTTGATGCGCACCAACGGCCGCCCCGTACTGGTCGGCACAACAAGCGTCGAGATTTCCGAGATGCTCTCCAAGATGCTGCAAATGCGTAAGATACCTCATCAGGTATTGAATGCAAAGCTTCACCAAAAGGAAGCCGACATCGTGGCCTTGGCAGGTCAGAGTGCTTTGGGCACCGTCTATGTCGCAACCGACGGCAGGGCTTTCAACGAGAAGAGTACAGCCATAAGCTATCAGACACGCATCGAGGCAGAAGCAGCCAAGAAGGAGAAGCGTGAGCCTCGCGAAGCAACCGAGCTCCTAAAGACAGAAGAACGTTTGCTTGGCACCGTTACAATCGCCACCAACATGGCAGGTCGTGGTACGGATATCAAGCTCTCGCCAGAAGTAAAGGCAGCAGGCGGTCTGGCCATCGTTGGCACAGAGCGTCACGAGAGCCGCCGCGTGGACCGTCAGTTGCGCGGACGTTCCGGCCGTCAAGGCGACCCAGGCAGCAGCGTCTTCTTTGTCAGCATCGAGGACAAACTGATGCGACTCTTTGCCAGCGAACGCATTGCCAAAGTTATGGACACCCTCGGCTTCAAGGATGGCGAGATGATTGAGCATAGCATGATTACTCGAAGCATTGAGAACGCACAGAAGAAGGTCGAAGAGAACCACTTCGGCATCCGTAAGAACCTGCTCGAGTACGACGACGTCATGAATAAGCAGCGTACGGTCATCTATGAGAAGCGTCGCCATGCACTCATCGGCGAACGTCTCGGCATGGACATCAGTAATATGATTTGGGACCGCGTCTGCAACATTCTGGAGAACAATGATTACGAAGGATGTCGCCAACGTTTCCTCGAAATCATGGCAATGGAAGTACCCTTCACTGCCGAGCAACTGGAGACAATGAAGCTCGACGATGTGGCCGAGCTGGCTTACCAGAAGGTTCTGGAGCGCTTCCAGCAGAAGACGGAAATCATGATGACCAATGCCAACAAGGTTGTGACTGCCATCTATGAGAGTCCGCAGGGCAGCATGTATGAGAACCTTATGGTGCCCGTCATCGCAGGCAACCGCCAGTACAACATCCCGTCGAACCTCAAGGAAGCCTATGAGAGCCAGTCTCGCTCTGTCGTAACATCCTTCCACAAGGCCATCATCCTGCACATCATCGACGACGCATGGAAGGAGAACCTGCGACTGCTTGATGAGCTGAAGCATAGCGTACACAACGCCAGCTACGAACAGAAGGACCCCTTGCTCATCTTCAAGTTGGAGAGTGCAAAGCTGTTCGACGACATGATAAACCAAATCAACGACCGCACCGTAGGCATCATCATGCGTGCCATGATACCTGAATTGCAGATTCAGGGAGCTCCACAGCAGGAGATGCCTCGCCGAGAGCAGCCTCGTCTGCAGGAGTCGCGCGGAGAATTGACTGACGCTGGAATGCAACAGGCTGCTGCTCGTGACACGCGTGACCGCCAGCCCGTGCAGCCCATCCGTCGCGAGAACTTGCCAGGCCGCAATGATCCCTGTCCCTGCGGTAGCGGCAAGAAGTTCAAACAGTGTCACGGAAGAAATCTATAATTCTATGGAAGCAAGCAAACAGACAATCCAACAGATTGAGCGCACACTGCGCAAAGTCATCGCCAAGTTCCCAGCCGAGGCTGAGCCTGTCATGACAGACATCCACCTCCTGGTAAGTAACTATACTGGCGAGATACGCACATATAATGACGATGACGAGGAGCTCGACCGATGCGTTGTTGAGGAATGGATAAAGAGTTCCGACGAGGAGTTCTACGAGGACATCGTGCCCATCCTGCGCAAATGTATCGAGGACATGCGTCCGAGCATCGAGAAGATGAGCATCATGCAACCCTTCAGTTTCGTACTCATCGACGAAGACCACGAGACATTACAGGACTTGGTCATCATCGACAGCGAAGAGACAGTGATGCTCGACAGCACGTTGCTCGATGGACTTGAGGATGACCTCGATGCCTTCCTTAAGCAATTGCTGGAGGAGTAATTGGCCCTTCGACGGGCACTGCTGTGACGTTTGCAAAGCAAAAACGGCAAAGGAACGCACATTTTCTTCATGTAAATGTCTGTTATATGAAAAAAAATGCGTACCTTTGTGCGCTTTTTAAGCTAACAATAATAAACAAAACATAAATAACACATGGCAACATTACAAAAAATTCGCAACAGAGGCAAGATCCTCATCTTTACGGTCGGCCTTGCTCTGTTCGCTTTCATTGCCGAAGAGTTCGTACGCTCTCTCTCCTATACTCAGTCAGAGCGTCACCAGCGTGTCGGCAAAATCTACGGAGACAAAATCAACGTACAGGATTTCAATGCACAGGTCGAGGAATACACCGACGTTGTGAAGTTCACTCAGGGAGTCAACACATTGAGCGACGACCAGCTCTCCATGATGCGCGACCAAGTTTGGCAGACGCTTGTCAACGACAAGATCATGCAGCACGAGTGCGAGAAGCTGGGCATCACCGTTACAGACGCTGAGATGCAGGACATCATCAACAACGGCCGCAGCCCAATGCTTGCACAAACTCCTTTCCGCACCCAGCAGGGCACATTCGACGTTAACGCACTGAAGCAGTTCCTGAACCAGTACAACGAGGTTATGACAAATCCTGAACTGAGCAGCGAGGTCAAGGAACAGTACCAGCAGATGAACAACTACTGGAAGTTCATCGAGAAGACCATTCGCCGCCAGACGCTCAACAATAAGTATCAGGCTCTGCTCAACGGCTTGATGGTAAGCAACCCCGTTGCTGCCAAGGCCAGCTTCGAGGGTCGCACCAACGAAACAGACATCTACATGGCTGCACTGCCCTTCACAAGCATCAAGGACGACGACGTGAAGGTTGAAGACAGCGAGCTGAAGGCTAAGTACGAAGAGCTGAAGGAGTTGTTCCGTGCAGACGAGGAGACACGCGACATCAAGTACATCGACATCAACGTTACTGCCAGCGAAGCCGACAAGGCTGACCTGCAGAAGGAGATGGAAGGCTATGCTCAGGCTCTTGCCGAGGGTGCTGACCCCGCCAAGACAGTCCGCGAGGCTGCAAGCCAGGTTCCCTACAGTGTTCTTCCCGTAAGCGCAAAGAGTCTTCCTCACGACATTGCCGAGAAGCTCGACTCTATGAGCGTAGGCCAGCAGGTTGGTCCCTTCGTGCATGAACACGACAACACCATCAACATTGTTCGCCTCATTGAGAAAGTCAACCTCCCCGACTCTATCGAGGTACGCCAGATTGCTGTTCCCGGCAACGACATGGCAGCCATCGAGAAGACTGCAGACAGCATCATGAACGCTCTTGCCGCTGGTGCCAACTTCGATACCATTGCCAAGAAGTACGACCAGCCTGCCACAAAGGCTTGGCTCACCAGCAACCAGTACGAGGGTCAGGCTATTGACGAGAACAACCGCAAGTTCCTGAGCACCCTCAGCAACGCAGCTGTTGGCAGCACCAACAAGATTGTCTTCGACGGCCAAGGCGCTATCATTGCACAGGTTACCGATCGTCGTAACATCATCGCAAAGTATAACGTCGCAGTCATCAAGCGTACCATTGACTTCAGCAAGGACACTTACAACAAGGCATTCAACGACTTCAGCAGCTTCCTTGCCGGCAATCCTAAGGCAGAGGACATTGAAGCCAACGCAGCACAGGCTGGCTACACCGTACAGACCCGCAACAACCTCCGCAGCACCGAGCATAACGTCGTAAACGTACGCAACACAAGAGAGGCTCTCCGCTGGATTTTCGACGAGAAGACCAAGGTTGGCGATGTGTCTCCCCTCTATGAGTGTGGCGAGAACGACCACCTGCTGGTTCTCACACTTGCAGGCATCCACAAGAAAGGTTATCTTGCTTGGGACGACGAGCAAATCCGCGAATACCTGACCAGCGAAGTGATGAAGGACAAGAAGGCTGCCATGCTTCAGGAGAAGATGAAGGCTGCAAAGAGCATAGCCGACGTGGCTAAGATGGAAGGCGCAGTAACCGATACCATCCACCACATCACCTTCATGAGCAACGCCTTCGTTTCGAAGATCGGTGCAAGCGAGCCTGCACTGAGCGGTTCTGTAAGCAAGGCCAAGAAGGGTGACTTCAAGTCTGGCCTCAAGGGCAAGGCTGCCATCTATGCTTACCAAGTGCTCGACCAGAAGAAGAGCGAAGCTAAGTTCGACCAGAAAGAGGAAGAGCAGAAGCTCCAGCAGACAATCGCTCGCAGCCTCGGCAACTTCCAGAGCGAGTTGATCCAGAAAGCCGATATCAACGACAAGCGCTACATCTTCTTCTAAACAAGAAGACTCAGCATAAAGCCAAGCCCCTTGCAGACACGCTCTGCAGGGGGCTATTTTTTTGTACGCAGCAATGCCCATTCAAAGTATTAGCAGTGCCTAAATAAAAATATTATTGGTGTCCGGTAAATTCGGCCTGTAGGGCCAGATAGCTCCTAGCCTAGGGCAGCGCCCTGGGGGTTGGTGCAGAAGTAGATTGCGCCCTGAAAGGGCAAAAGCGTTGATATTTAGTGCTTTTGCCCTTTCAGGGCGTGATTTACACATACGTGCTTGTACTCAAGGCGTTGCCCTGGGCTGACAGCTATCTGCCCCTCCGGGGCGTTGACTTCGTCGACCTTCGGTTCCAAGCCACTGCCAATCATATCTTACTCAAAATGCCGATGGTTAGGAAGATGCAGGTAATGATGAAATACTTTTACCGGACAGCAATAAAAAAGGTACAGGCCTTTGACGAAGAAGATAATACCTATTGGGAGACAAAACACCACCTCTTCAGAACAGAGGTACTGGCATGCGTTGACAGACACATACAGGAGCGTCGTTCAACCCCCTATAGGGGAAATGCAAACGCCCTATAGGGGAAGCGTTATTCCTCTATAGGGGAAGAGCCACTCCTCCATAGGGCGTTTGCTATTGCTGTACAGAGGCATTCAGACTGCCCACCATATCGGACATAAAAAACAAATGGGGCGACTCGATATGAGCCGCCCCATTTATCATGGACTTGTGCGGGGGCACAAGTTGTTTAACAGATTACTTCTGGAGAACCTTTCTGCCTGCCTTTACGACAATACCCTTGTAGTTCTTGCCCACACGCTGGCCGGCAATATTGAAGGTTGCAGCCTTCTCATCGTCAGCAGCCTCAACAGTATCAATTGCGTCGGGGTGGCTTGCTGGCAGGAGCTTAGCGCCGCTCAAGAACGCTGACAGATAGTTCATCGCATCAACAAAGTTGGAGTTCTCAATCATGTATGTGAGAGTGGTGAAGATACCTGTCTCCTCATCATACGACATCATGAATTCAGTCACTCCAACAGAAGCATCGAAGCCCGCTAAGAAGGCAAAGACATTATTTCCTCTAGAATTCTGAGTCTGGCCCAGGAACTGACCGAGAGCAAATACATAATTGCCGTTCTCGTCCTTCGTACCCTTAATCCATGCTTCTGGATTAACAGTGCTGATGCCCTTAATATATATGTCGTCGTCAACGAAGGCAACCTTCACACCACCGATGACATAGCCAGCACGAGTGTCGTAGTTTGTACCTTGGAATTCATAGTCGAGGGCCTCAGCGCCATCGGGCAAGCTGACTACCTGAGGCTTGATTACCTCGTACCAACTGATCTCGGAAGAATTGATCTCGTCGCCACCAGCATAGATGCTCTGGATGCCAATAGCTGTCCAGCCACTGATGTCCATGTTCAGATATACACGGCCGTCGTAGAAGTCATATTCCTCAGTAAAGCCATAAGGAACCTCAGTCATGTCGGCCTCGATCTTCTCGTAGAGGTCGGTGGTGAAGGTCACTTCGTTCTGCACGCCCTCGGCATCTTTATAGTAAAGCTTGTAGGAGAGCAGAGAGTCGATGACAGCATTGCCTTCAGCGTCCTCAGCAGTGATAGTAAAGTCGATGAATGCACCAACGGGAGAATAAGCCATGTCATCAATAGAAGGCTTATCGGGAACAGCAGCCACATTGGGTATAGGCTTGATCACTGCACCTGCATTGATGCGGTTGTAGCTGTAGAGGTTGTCCACATAGTCAGCATTCTCCACCAGGATGTTGGTAGTAGTGAAGATGTCGTTCTCCTCGTCATAGCTCATCATGACATCCATCGCACCGAAGTTGCTGTTGTAGCCCATCAGATAGATGTTGTATGCAGAGCTTGAGCCTCTAAACTGACCCAGAGTCTGACCCTTGGCGAAGGTATAGACACCAGTCGAGGCATTCTTCGTACCCTTCACCCAAGAGGTTTCGCTGATAGTGCCAATGCCCTGGACATATACATCGTCGCCCACCTTGGCAACCTTGACTGACCTTGTGAACTCACCGTGGGAGTCAGTGCCAACAAAGCTATATGCAGTAGCCACAGCGCCTTCGGGAAGTTCGGTAACGGTGGGACGGATGATGGTGTACCAACCGATTTCAGAAGCATTGGTCTCGCCGCCGCCAACGTAGATGCTCTGGATGCCAACGCGTTTCCAAGTGCTGTAGTCCATGTTCAGATATACGAATGCAGCACCGAAGTCATAGGAAGATGCGTTGCCTTCTTCGTCAACATCATCGAGGAAGCCGTAAGGAATGACAGTCATATCCTCGGCGAGGTACTCATAGAGGTCGGTGGTGAAGGTCAGTTCCTTAGCCTGGCCGTCGCCCTCGTCGTAGTAGAGTTTGTAGGAAACAAGGCTATCAACAAGGCCTTCGTTATTGGTGTCAATCAGCGGAATGTTGAACTCTGCAACGTCACCATAAGGAGTGAAGCCTATCGTCTTAATGGAAGGAGTGGCAGGAGTAGCAGCCCTATTCACAATCTTGGCAATCTTCGTGGTGTTGTAGAACTCATACAGAGATGCCTGAACCTTGTCCTTGTATGCATTGACGCCAAGCAAGCTGTTGACATCATCGTTGGTGAACTTGCCGGCCTCCTCGTCGTATGTCATCACATAGTCGCTGATGCCAGATTTCAAGTTGTAGCCGATGAAGAAGAGGGAGTCGGCACCGCCAAGGAACTGACCTGACTTGAAGGTCAGCTGGTCGCCGTCCAACGTACCCTTAATCCATGCAGCAGGTACTTCGGAGGATAGACCCTGAACATAAACATCGTCGCCATCAAAGCCAACCTTCACGCTGCGGGCTACTGAGGTCTTGTCAAAGTAGTCGGTGCCGGAGAATATCCAGCTCTCTGTCTGCAGTCCTTCGGGAACCTCAACAACTGTAGGCACTTCGGGCACGCTCTCAGCAATGCTGATGGTAGCGCCGGAAGCGATGTTGAGCAAAGTATACATTTTGTCAGTATAGTCAGCATTCTCGACGATGCCGGTTGTGAACGTATATACGCCGCCTGCAGCGTCAACAGTCAAGATGGCGTCCGTCACCTTGCTGTCTGCATAGCCAATGAAGAAGAGACGGTCTTCGTCGTAGTAAAGACCAAGATCCTGACCTGCGGGGAAGACGTAGTCGCCGGTGGCATTCTTCGTGCCCTTCACCCATGCAGTTTCGTCCACAGAACCAAGGCCACGGATGTACATATCGTTACCATCGAAGGCAATACCTACTATCCTTTCGATAGCAGCACCACTTCTGGAGTTCGTACCATTAAAGTTATGCTCAGATACAGTCAAGCCCTCGGGCAGAGTAACAGTGAACGGCCATGTGGGAGTGTACCAGGCAATCTCGCCTTCATTGCGCTCCTCGCCACCATAATATATGCACTGGATACCGATGGACTTCCAAGTGGAGTGATTCTCCATGTTGATGGCGAGTGCGCCACTCTGGATGTACGAGCCATCGGTAAAGGTAGCAGGAATCTCCTCCATATCCTCCGTGAGAGCAGGATAGTCGGCCGACGTGAATTTAGCAGCAAGCGTGTCGCCCTCAGCTGTGACGTACCACAGCTTGTAGGAAAGCTTATCATCAACCAAACCATTGCCGTCAACATCCACTTTGGCGAGCGCAAACTCGAGGACATCGTCGCCCGTCACCTTATAGTTCATGCCAGTAATAGCAGACTTTCCAGGAACAGCGGCATTCTCCGTAATGGGCTTGATTTCGTAACCATAGTAATACTGCCAAAGAGAGAAAGAAGTCAAATCCGACGTAATCATAGGATCGTAGCCGCCTTCCGTGAAGATACCTGTTTTGGGATCATAAATCAAGATATATTCCTCAGCGTAAGAAGATTCGCCAGCAGAGGCAAAGTACACTCCGTCTTCGCTTGACAACAGCTGAGGAGTTGCAAACACAACAGTCGTATCATTCTCGAACGTGCCCTTAATCCAAGCCTCGGGGAAGTCCGTGGACATACCCTGAATGTAAACCTCGTCGCCATAGATGCCCACATTGACATTACCGGAAACCTCAGCTTTGTTTGAGAAATAGTCAATTGCCGTATAAGCATACTTCTCGTACTCAAGGTCGCTTGGAATCTCAATGGGAATCTCAGGGTTTTCACATGGAACGATGGTCACGTTCTGCATATAAGCATAGAAACCAATTTCTGAGGGGTCGCCGTTATCCAAAATTATATCAGAGAAAGTGAAGCTGCTTTCCTTTTCGTCGAAGTCAGCAACAACGTCCGTCAATGCTGTGCCATCACCATAGCCGCCAAAATAAAGGTCAACACCGGGATTGCCCATATACTGACCGGCAGAGAAGATGACCTGGTCGCCCGTCTTGTTGAACATACCCATCACATAGGAGCTGGGCATATAGTAGCTCAAACCCTGGATGTAAACAACGTCCTCGTCGTCAGCGTCCCAGACAATTTTAATCTGGCGGGTAACGCTTTCGTTCTGGGTCTGACCATAAGAAGCAGTGGCAGTCAGGGTGTAGTACTCGACATCACCGCTTGCAGGAGGTGTGACAACCTCAGCAGCCTTGGCGCGTGCATTGGCACGACCAGTGGAGGCACTCTGCGAAGAGGTGCCCTTCGCATTCACGGCAAAGGCAGAACCAATCTCGTTCTGCTTCACCCACTTCGTCTGGACCTTAGTCTGACGATTGAAGGCAATGTCCTTCTGAACGGAGAAAGACTTCTGTGCAAAGCCTACTGCCGAAAAGAGGACTGCCATCAGCATAAGAGTAAAATTCTTGATCCTCATAATGCGTAAATTTAAGTTTGTTAGATAATTTAGTTGATATTTTGTTATTCCTCATCCTTCTTAAGCTTGAATGAGCTTTCTCCTTCAAGAGATTGGAAAAGGACCTCTGTCGGCACAAAGTTATTGTTGGGCGTCATCTGGTAAGTGCCAGCCAAAGCAGCTGCGAAGCCACGCACAAGATCAACAAGCGCTGCATCTTTATCAAGGAGATCCTTCATGTCATTGTCCGTAGTTGAATTCTCCTCGTAAGTAATTGTCATCTGTCCCATGACAGGAACGCTGCGCTTCATCGTCAGGCCACCCCTCGTCAGAGAAGGTTTGGTCAGTCGCCTGTTAGAGTACCACTCTATAACAAGACCCACCACACCGTTAGCACCTGATGTAAGCGCGGAACGTCCGATACCGATGCGCGGAGAATAAACCTTATTGGCAGTTTCCAGGACGGCCATCAACTGGTCATACTTAGCTTTCAAATCGGCAGACAATGTTTCACCATCGAACCACATCACCTCATCACTTTCAGCCAAATTGGTATCCCAAGTAGCTATAATACGAACTGAGCCATCCTCACTGAGAAGAGCAGAACCATCCTCGGCCATCTTGAACTCCTGGAAGATATGACCTGCCAGTGTATCGACACTTTCGTTACGGAAGCCATAAGGTGTGAAGCAGCAGGAAAGAGAATCGACCTTCAGAGGATTCTTTACACGCTCGGAAATACGATAACGTCCATTCTTGAGCCCGACAACATACATTGTCTGATCGCCTGCTGTTATATAGTAAGAGTTTATCTCGTCACTCGTAAAGCGCTCTTTCATTGCCTTAGTGTCGGCGATGTATGTCTGCCAATCGCGGTCGGCCTTCACCAAACGCACCTCGGCATCATAACGTTCGCCACGGAGAATAATCTGGTTCTCGGACATAAACTTGACAACAAGGTTCTGATCGCCCTGCATTCCTTCACCGTCTTTTACCAGAATATCCGGTGCTGCCCAAAAGGCAACAGGATCGACAAAAGGAGTGAGCACATCATTCCAAGTATTGAAAGCAAGCACGAGGCCATCCTCACGAATCAACTCGTAGAGGCTTGAATGTTCGGTATATTTGCCGGCATTGCCATTACGCAGGAAACGATGGTCGCCAGCAAGTGTTACCTTACCACTCCTCTCGAACTTAGCAAACAGGTTGAACCCTTCGAAGACTGAAATGCCTCTGCCTGTATAGTATTGCAAAACCCAACCATTTGGTGCGTCAACGAGGATATTCTGCAGTTTCTCAGCATTATGCTCTATACGCAGAGCAGCGCTCTCATCAAAGAGGTTATCCTCTTGGAACTGAGAACAGCCAGCAAGTGCAACAGTGGCAAATGCCACACCCATTGCAATGTATCTTATATCTTTCTTCATCATGGTAAATCTTGGAAATTATTTAAGCTCATAAATGGTGACTTCGTTCATAAGGAAGTCGTTAATCTTGGCCTGACGGTCACCTACTTCACGACGAAGCGTGAAAGCATAAAGGCCCCAATTCTCTTTGTACCATTTCGTAGCTATGTCCAGTTTCTTAAGCAAGGAGTTAATGCCGGTCAAATCCTCATCGGGAGAGACTTTTACCCAAGGCAGGAAGTCATCCTTGAAGGAAGTGAACTTGCGAAGTTCCTTGTATTTATACTGATCTACGTAATCAGTAGCTGCCTTGTTTACAACCTGATAGGTATGAGTCGTAGGGTCTGCCAGCAGACGATGCTCGTCGAGCACATAGCGGTTCGTAGGATCATATTCGTCTGTCTGGTCATTGTACTCAGACTCTTCATAGAGCGTAAAGTTGTTCCAATGAGATTTTGGAGCATCCAAGACTATGTCGAGAGAATCAATGAGTTCGAGAATATCCTCCTTATCACCCTGACGTACACCCATAGCGGCAGCATTGATAATGCGATTCATCCAACGATGCTTGGTGTCGGTGATGATACATGAAAGAGTTTCCACGAAATCCTCATAAGTAGCAGAAGAGGCATAGTGAGTAACATAGCCGTGCTGGTGTGTCCAAACAGAGTCGCGATCCTGCCATCCGATAGGGTCGTAGCTACCAGAAGTCACCTGACCAAAGGTAACAGGATAGGACTTCGTCTGGTGCAGGATATGGGAGAACTCATGATGCATGGTATGGAAATACTTCTCATTAAGAACATCCACATCAGCGCCATTGTACTTGACTCTATCGCTATATGGCTTCATTTCATTAACGTTGTAAAGCGTTATCTTTACACCGCCTGATGCAGTACCCAATACCTCAGTTCCCGTGGTAGGACTATAGCCCGAAGAACCAATGAAATGGAATATGCGGGGTCCATACCTCTTCATAAAGTCTTCGCCAGCAAACTTGGTATATACATCATAGAACAAATATCTAATGAAATGAGACAACAATTGCGAACGATTATAGTCGGCTGGCGTCAACTGGAAGTTAAGGTCGGAAGCAGACATATCGAAACGGTACTTTACCTCGACATTGTAGGGAACCATAAAGTTATCGTAGAGCCACTGGTCGAACTCGTATGTTGCCTTAGTAGGATCAACAGCAGGAATATCCGTATTGAAGATAGACTCCGTAAAGTCTTCCTCACCACGGCAAGAGGAGAACGCAGCAACTATAGCTGCAATACCTATTATATATAATATCTTTTTCATCTTCTTCCTCATGTTTATTAGTTAGCATTTTGCTCCGAATCATTGTTTTCCTGGAGGTCGTAATCTACAGGCACAGCTTTCAAGCCGCCGTCACCATCTTGACTACTCATCCTCTGTGAGCGGTTGTTGGAAGGATAACCGGCATTGATAACGTTTTGCGGAATCTGCAGAACACGACGCGGGTCATTCCATTCGAGATAGTCATGATGTATCTCGTCCTCGTGCGGATCACGATAGGCATGATGCACCTTTATGCCGTAACGCTTGATGTCGAACCAGCGCAGGCCTTCGAACATTGTCTCGATACGACGGAAGTGAAGAACACAGTCAATCAAACGCTTTGAATCGTCCGACAGATTATCATATGTCCATTCAGGACTCATATCCGTTGGATGCAGTTCGCTAACGTAAATGTTCTTTGAAGGCTCTCCTTTATAGAACTTGTTGATTTTATCCTGTGTAAGAGGATCATCGGCCATGTGAGATGCAGTCCAGAAGCCAAGGTCTGCAATGGCTTTGTCCGGTTGATTTAGATAAACCTCTGCCTCAGCACGGCAAAGAAGCGTCTCTTCAGCGGTGAATGGCTGGTAGATAATATGGACAAAACCGATACCTGCTATCTTGTCGGTGTATTCAAAGTACTCATACACGCGGAACAGCCAAGAACCGTACTCGGAACCTGCGCCCCAACGATAGATTTTACCATCGAAAGCTTTTAGACGTCCGTCCCAGTTTGGACCGCCACCTTCATAAAGAATATCGTATGTATTGTCAACCTTCTCTGCAGTACTACCTTTGTTGATGGCATATCGACAAGCAGAAAGCATACGGTCGAACAACGAATAAGTTGCTTGCAAGAGGTAATTGCAAGGAGCGGTCTCGTCGTTGAAGTCGTTAAGCAAGGTATTTATGGTATTGGAACTCATCGTTGCCCACTTACGTAGAGAGGAGGCGGGATTTGTTCCCAAAGCATCTGTAGCATACTTCACACACTTCTCATAGTCGCGCTTATAAAGATAGAAGCGGGCTGCTAATGCATTGGCAGCATTACGATTAAAGTGGTAAGCCGGCACCTTATACTTTGCATCATCAATAAGATCTACACCCTCGAGGATGTCTTTTTCAATCAGACGATAGACTTCAGCCACGCTCTTGCGGAACTTGGGGTTGCTATAGTCAACAGTAACAGTCTTCTCGACCTCGCTAACATAGGGAATACCTACATCAAGAGCACTCTGGGTCTCATCCTTATAGGCCTCAGCGAACACGTTAACAAGCACAAAGTGGAGATATGCGCGAAGCAAGTGTGCCTCGCCCCATGAGTGTGCAAGTTCAGGATCATGTGCAGGGTCCTTACTCATTTCAAGCATGGCTTCGATAGCATGATTGGCTACGGCTATACCTTGATAATATGACTCCCATATGGTGTATGGGGTATCGTCCTCGCCCGTGCTGTAATTATCGATATCCTCCCATTCGTATGCCTGTTCATGGAACTTTGCATAGGGATCATTATGAGTAGCGGGGACACAAACATTGTTATCAACAAGATTGTCGCCACTAAGTTCACATACGACCGCTGGAACTGAGACAGGATAGGCTGAGGTCAACAATTTGCTCACCTTGTCTGGATTGTCTATTTCCGTACGATTGTCTGGAGCCTCGTCAAGATCTTTGCAAGAGCATATTGTTACGATGCAAAGCAAGCAGAGGGGAATGAGGCTGTATATATTTCTATTCATATCCTTATATTATTATATCCATTAAAAGCCTAAACGTACTGTTGCTGTGATTTGTTTGGAGATAGGAGCTGCTACACCACCAGAGTTGATGAACTCGGGGTCTTGGCCATTCAGCTTCTTGTCGGCATAAAGCAGACAAAGGTTCGTAGCAGCAACCTTCACAGAGGCTCGATTGATGAACACCGTCTTCTTGAGCCATTCATCGGGCAGCACATATGTGACAGCGACTTCCTTCAATCGGATGAAATCGCCGTTTGCAATACGCTCTGTAGAATAGTTGTATGCGTTGTATGCTGTACGCAAAGTATAGGAACCATAACGGTCAACCTGATTGCGAGAGGCAACGACAGGGATTGTCGTTACTGCCTCGTCACCGGCCATCATCCAACGGTTCTTGAACTCGCGAGGCAGAGCTGAGAGGTCGCTATAAGCAGAGGAGAAGACAGGATCGAGGCGAACCACATTTCCTCCTGCGTATGTGATAAAGAGGTCCAGTGAAAGACTTCCCCAATTCTTGCTCTTATAGCTGAGGGTGTTATTGAATGAGCCATAGAATGTGGGGTCTGAAGGGCCTTCATAAACAAGGAACTTATCCAATCCTTCTGTCTCCTGGAAGTTCACATCACCCACCGTCTTGTGCCCAAGTTCATTATAGACTTGAGGCAGACCTTCTGAGTTGAGTCCTGCAAACTTGTAGCTGAAGATTGAACGGACGGGATAGCCCTCGATAGCATAACCTTGGCCTGTTACGAGGTCAACAGCACGACTGGCCACTTCAAGAGAGGTAATCTTGTTCTTTGCCTTTGAGAAGATGAAGTCGGAAGTCCACTTGAAGCCCGCTTTATCGATATTGACGGTAGACAGACCCAGTTCCACACCATGAGATTCCATGTCGGCCACATTGGCATACTTGGCAATCTCACCACCAGCGCCCTGAGTATAGGTGCGACCAATCAGGTCATAGTTGTTACGGCCATATACGTCGAAGGTCAGGGCTATGCGCTCTTTCAGGAAGCTCAGGTCAACACCGAAGTTCCATTCGTGCTTCTTTTCATAAGTTAACTCAGAGTTGCCGAGCGAGGAGATATAAATCTGTGTCTCAGCAGCCGATGTAAAGGGACGCCAAGAGTTTTTGGTCATAAAGATGGCCTCTGCATTGGTTACCCAAGATGGGCCTGTATCGGCAGTCAGCGAATAGCTGCCACGGAACTTCACCTGCGAGAGCCAAGACTTGGTTCTCTCCATGAACTTCTCGTTAGTCAGGTCATATGAGCCTGAGATATTCCATGTTGGCAGCCAACGGCTCTGATGGCTCTTGCCGAGGCGGTTTGTTCCTTCGTAGCGGAAAGTGCCATTCAGCGTATAACGCTGGTCATAGTTATAATTGACCTGACCATAATAAGCCAAGGTATTGGTCAACGTATAGGATTCACCGAAGTATTCGGTATTCTCTTCGTTCATCTGCTTAAGCCAGAGGTACGGCGTATAGGTGATGCCACCATTGTCGAACTGGTAACCCCAGCCTGTCCATGTGGTTGCTGTACGGCGAACAGAAGAGTACTCGGTACCAACCATTCCATTGAGTGTATGCACGTCATTGAAGACATTGTTGTATCCGGCCATGAGGCGGAATGTGTTCGAGCGCATGTTGTCGTCATACTGATACTTGATACCACCAGAAGGAAGAATGGATTCTGGGAGAGCCAACTCATTATCAGGGTCAGTATAAAGCAGGCTGTTGTTGTCGCGAATCGTAGAGTTGTCGTCCTGTGCATCTACACCAGCGCGATAGGCATTAGCCTGATTGGCCTTGTCCATTACATTGTGCTGACGTTTGGTGTGCGAGATACGAGACGAAATCAAACCATTTACTCGCCATGCCTTCGTGGGTTTATATTCCAACTCACCGCGGAACATCAACTCCGTCACGTTAATGTCGTTATAGTTATACTCCAATTCATCGAAGATATTGAAGCCTGTATAGAAGCGCGTATAATTGATGTTGGGATCAAGGCAGCGGCTTGTGTTCAAAGCGTAGCTGAAGGGGTTGATGTCGAAGTCACGCTTCACCTCACCTGTCACGACATCGGTTGTACGATTCAGCGAGCCTGGAGCTTCCTGTTTACGGTAGCTGCCTTGTGCGGCCAACTTCACGGCGAGAAGATTGCAACCTCTCTTGTCTTTCAGGATATCGTAGGAGGTGTTGCCGTTGAAAGTATAACGGTTGACGCTGCTACGATTGACGAACTGTCCAGGGTCAGTGAGGACAGACATCGAGAAATATGTCTGCGAACGATCTGTACCACCAGAAACGCTAAGAGAATGGTTCTGCTGTATGCTGTTTGTGAACAGGAGGTCGAACCAGTCTGTGTTACGGAACTCGGCAGCACGAAGGTAGGCATTGCGAGCGGCTTCTGTATTCTGCAAGCCGAATGTACCCGTAATGGGGTCGTATTTACGCAGCTGTTGGAACATATAGCCATAGACACCAGTGTTCTGGGCATTGACCATATTGTCGAGCTGCAACCAACCCTTGTCGTACATCTCCTTATAGACACCCATCATCTCTTGCGAGTTCATGATATTGTAGTTGTTGTAGCTGGGCTTCAAGCGTGTGGTAAGTTCACCAGTATAGTTCACACTGGCACGTCCCTTGGTACCGCGCTTTGTGGTAACCACAATCACACCACCCATGGCTCTTGCACCATAGATAGAGGTTGCCGAACCGTCCTTCAGGATGGTGAATGACTCGATATCGTCCGAGTTCAAGCCGGCAACGGCAGACGAAATAAGGGTCTTAGCATCACCGGAAGCAAGGTCGTCGGCACTAACATCAACGTTATCCTCATAGATAACGCCATCTACTACCCAGAGGGGCTTGGAGTTACCATAGATAGACGTTGCGCCACGCACACGAATCTTTGGCGAAGCACCGAAAGTGCCTGTCACATTGGTTACTTGCACACCGGCCACACGACCTTCCAGCGAGCGGCTCACGTCGGCCATACCTGAGAGTTTTATCTTCTCAGCATCGACCGTAGTAGCAGCACCTGTAAACAGTCGCTTGTCGATTTGTTGCTGACCGTTCACGACAACCTCCGTCATCTGTACATTGTCAGACTGCAACATGATGCGCATACCATTCTTGGCTTTCACCTTCTGAGTGCGCATACCAATCATCGAAACTACCAAAACGGCATTCGACTTGACTTCTTTCAACGTGAAATTACCGTCGAGGTCCGTAATGGCTCTAATCTGTGTACCTTCCACCAAGATGTTCGCGCCCATCAGCGGCTCGTTGTCATCGGCAGAAAACACAGTTCCTGAAACTGTTGTCTGCGCTATCGCCACTCCGATAGATAAGAATAGCAGCGCCAAGACAAGACTTAATCTTCTATATAAAAACATCTTAAAACTGTTAATTCTCTTATTCCGTTTTTTATCTAACTTTAGAATGCCTTATTATATATAATAATGTATAGTATTACACGTAACCCGACAATTCAAGCGGCAAAGGTAAGAAGTTTTTTTGAATTATTTGCATATTTGACCGCAAAAAATGTTGTTTTTTAACATTCTGGCATTCCAAACCGACCTTTTACGAATAAAAACACACCTTTTTGACAGAAATCGTGACACCACAACACATCATGCATCATCCGGTTCATAGAGGAATTAGAAATCAGTCTGTTAAGGGGAACCTGAAACGCCCTATAGGGGAATGCTCATTCCTCCATAGGGGAGTGACACTTCCTCCATAGGGGAATGGCTCTTCCCCTATAGGGGAGTGAATCACCCCCATATAAAAGGTTGGTAATAAAAACGTGTGCCTCCGGTTGGGAAGCGCACGTTGATTATCGGTTTTGCTTTTTGTGACTGCTGATTATGCCTCCCTTTCTATCCAAGCCAGCGTGTCGCCACGACGGACATGGGAAGCCTTCTTGGCAGAGATATCGACGAGTTTGCCACCGATGCCGGCAGGAATGGGAACGAACTCACCCCAAGTGGCCTGAACGTAGCACAGGATATCGCCTTCTTCGTACTTCTGACCGATGGCGGGTTCCAGGCAAGGAATGCCTTCGCCGTCGCCCTTGAACTCGTAGAATACCTGACCATCGACGGGGCTGACCACTGCATCGGCTTTAGCATGCTTGAAGGCTGCAAGTTCCTCTGGCTTAATGGATTTGCTCAGCTTTGCTTCCTTAGCTTTCTGGAGGTCAGCGAGGAAATTCTTCTTAGCCTGCCCGCTCTTGAAGTTGCGGTACTGCTCTGGATGCATCGCAAGTTCGAACAACTCTTCGTCGTCCTGTCCGTAATCCCATCCATTCTCGTCCATCTCCTTGCGGAAATCGTCGAGAGCATTGGGATAGAGGGTATGGGGGTCGGTATCGGTGAACTCCTTACCCTTCTGCTTTGCAAGTTCCACGAGCTCGGGAGCAATAGTGCCAGGCACCTTGCCGCTCTTGCCGAGTATCATACCCCACATGGCATCGTCCATCATCACGAAGC
>ODAI011459244.1_pt1 | contig 20100 bp, 28 predicted proteins | sample 1539321 | NCBI WGS metagenome assembly ODAI01 (sample SAMN02144231, study PRJEB22623) | gut metagenome | biome: sheep rumen | host: Ovis aries | place: New Zealand
CAACGCCCGCCGACCTTCCGACGATTTCCCCAACCCCGCCCCCGCCTGTCATCAAACAAATGTTCTATATCCTGCCCGCTGACTATAGAACAACTGTTCGTATTTTGGGTGTGGAAAAAAATTTGAAAAATTTCTAAATTTATTGTTGACAAATGATTTTATATGTGTTATACTTTAGATAGTTCAAGAGATACATTGAACAAAATAATAAAACAAAAGTAAAGGAGAAAACATTATGAAAAACTCAACAATCAAAGATTTAACAAGGTGGTACAATTCAGCGGAGCATTGCAAAACAGGTTATTGCTGTGTACAGAATGACGGAAAAAGTAAATATGATATGATGGAGCTTGGATATAACAGGGGCGTTTATGGTTGGAATTGGACGGCGTACCTTGATACGAAAACTAGTACTTTGTACGTTGACTGTTACAGAAATGTACCTAGTTATATAAAGGAAAAATAAACCACATAACAACCCTATACAAGCACACAAGCGGGTGCAAGTGCCCGCAAGGGTTTTAGGCTATAAGCCGAAAATAAAACAAAGTAAAGGAGAAACTATTATGAATTATGCCTATTATGTAAAAGAATATGAAGACTTTGAGGGTAAATGTTGGGCGGTTGTATCTAGATATGCCAAAGGGGAATACGGCGTTAATTTAGTAAGCGTTATTAAACACAGTACAAACAATGTTAAAAAGCTTGTATCAATGCACCTGTATAATACAAAGTGCGAAGCGGAAACCGCTTGCGAAAATCTTAATAAATATTATAAGGCTTTCGGCTGTGCTAAATGGTAACAAATGTTACAGAAAAAAATTTAAAAAATTTCTATAAAACATATTGACAAATGATTTTATATGTGATATAGTAAAGACAGTTAAACGACCTATACAAGCACACAGGCGGGTGCAAGTGCCCGCCAAGGTCTTAGGCTATAAGCCAAAAATAAAAACAAAGTAAAGGAGAAAATATTATGAGTATTTTATCAAGCTATCAGAAAAAGGCACAGGAAGTTGACAAGGTTTTCACTTTTAAACCTGTTTTAGAGTCTGTTATCAGAACCCACATAGGAAGAAAATCAAGATGGGAACGTGGAGTATTCATGTATGCCGAAGATTTGCTTTATAAATGGGCGGAGGATTGCGAATATAACGAAAATCTTATCACTGATATTTTAGACCTTAACAAAATCCATGAATTATTGTTAAATGGTGCTAGAAGTTGGCACGATTATTCATGGGGCGGGTGTTCTCTTATCTATGACAGAGACATAGCTGAAAGAGTTTGCACTATTTCGGAATTAAAGAAGACCGACAACGGAAACAAGAGACCGAACAGGCGGGAAGAGTGGCTTGACGTACAGGCTAGGGCACTTTATCAAGCTGAAAGACTTATTAAAGAGTCTATACGCAACCTGTTACTTACCGATATGTACGGAAGAAATTAAAGTATAACAACCCTATACAAGCACACAAGCGGGTGCAAGTGCCCGCTAGGGTTTTAGGCTATAAGCCGAAAATAAAGTGAAAGGTGGAAGCAATGACAATAGATGTATTATTAAAATTTGTTGGAAAGAAAGTTACAATTTATTTTAAAGGGGGTGAAAAAGGTATCTATGGAAAATTAGGGTATAATAACGGTTATTTTTTCATAGGCAATACAACGTTCAAGATAATTGATATAAGAAAAATCATATTTAATTAAAGTCTTAGGCTATAAGCCGAAAATATAACGAAAGGAGAAAAAAGTTTAAAAGCAATGACAGAAGAAATTGCAAGCACCATTTTAAAAATATTAGGTTATGAGGGATACGACATAACAGATATTTACGAAACTAGTTTTAGAGCAATTAGAAAAAGCGATTGGGCACTTAGTGAGTTAAATGTTGAATGTTTAATTGATGTACATATTATGTATATTGATACTGATAACGTTAAAACTTTCACAAGTGTATGTTCTCATGTTTTAAAACGTTATAAATGAAAGAAGTTAATAAAGAAAAGTAAAGAAGGTAATATAAATATGCGTAAAGGCTTAATTAAGTTTTTAAAGAAAAAAATTATTGTAAATGAAGGGTATATTTGTTATGTAAACAGTATAAACAAAGCAGTTGAAACCATTTACAAAGAAATTAACAGGCAACCTGTAGATAACTTACAGAAAACATATAGACAACCCGAAGAACATAAACCACCTAATATATCATATTGTTTATGGTTGAAGGAAAAGAGTAAAAATATTACAGATGTTTATTGAAAGGAAAAAACGAAATGAACGAAGGAGATATTATCAAATTTAAAAACAATGTGTTACTGATTTATTTAAACGCTGATAAGTGGTTAAATCCCGAATATAATAACACTATTAAAAGTGAAAATCAGCGGGTGCGTAAAATGATAGCTGAATTTAAAAACAGTATGATTATTCTTGAAAACAATTTCAAGGAAAAAGTATCAAGCTATAACATACTATCCGATGATTTAAAAGAATGGGCTACGGAATTTATTAAAATTATTCGTAGGAGTGTAAACTATTCCGAAGAAAACATGAACAGTATATGTAATACACATATAAACATTGAAAAAGCCTGTAATATGCTTGAAAAGTATCTTACACTTTGGATAAGTGTACTTGAATTATTAAAGGAGAAAAAAGAATGTTGTTAAGAAAAGCAGTTATCACATTAGCAGTTGCGTTATATTGTATGATAATGGAGATTAAAACGGCTATAGCACCTACTGTGCAGGAACAGAGATACCCTTTATTTTATATTCCTGTAGTTATCGAAAAAATTGAAGGCAATACAAAGGAAGCTAAAAAGCTTGTAGGTGATTTTGACCTGTATCTTAATGATATATACGTTCCGTGTTATTGGTTTACAAATGACGCTGAAATGCAAGCTATAGTAGACAGATACAAGTCAGCAGGAGCTTATAAAGGAGATAAATATATCTATATAGCCGACCATGTAAATCAAGCGTTTTCTAGCTTGTACTTAGTTCAAAAGGGTGATATACTGAATATTAAGGACGCTACAGGAGTTAAATATTATGAGTGTGTTGCAATAACCCGACACGTAAACAGTTATACTTATGATTATCCGAAAGAAGCTGAAAGACTTAACTGTGAATATGTGTTACAGACCTGTGATACCCACTATCCGCAAGTGATGTTTTGTTTCTTTAAGGAATACAGAAAGGAGAAATAATGGGAATAGAAACTTTAATTACAGGAAAATTATATACTAAGTATCTTAATTGGCAGTACTTAGTAGGAAAGTTACCCGATTTAGAAGAAAAATTCAAGGGGTTTTACGAAGATGAAATAAAGGATTTATCTAGAAAAGGTGCTTTAATGTGGCATTGTAAAGCCAAAGAAATAGAAGAACATCTTAATAACATTTGCAAATACGCTTTTGACCATGGTTATGAAGAATTTGATACAGATATTCTTTATTGCAGGGTAACAGGGGATTTTATGTATCAGTTTGACGAAACAAAAGATATTTGGACGCTTACAAAGGGAGACGCTAGCAGGTATTGGTACGGAAAACCCCTGTACGTTGATTACAGGGTAAAGGGGGTATAATATGGCTTCATTTCCAACGAGAAAAACATATACCTATCAAGATTTGATTAAAATGTCAACCGAAGAATTAAAGAAAGTACGTAAAACGCTTAGAGACAGTACAACGAGAAAGATACGAAAACTTAATAAAAAAGGTGTTACGTCTAACCCCGCTATAGCTAGACTTACTAAAAAGATTAAAGAAGGTAAAGTAAGACCCATTAAACAGATTAGGCTTTCAAAATCTCAAATGAAGTATTTAAGCAAGGTTGAACGTTCAAAAAAGCTTAAACAGGCTGAATACGATAGACGTCAAGAGCTTATCAAAGAAGCATTGAATTATCAGTCTTTCAACCAAGCTAAAACTAGTACGTATAAGGGGTGGGAAGAATATCAGAAATACCTTGAAGATATATTGGGAGACGGATATAAAAATCTTAGCGACAAAGAAAAAAGTAAGTTTTGGGAAATGTATAATGAACAAAAACAGTTTATTGAAGACCACTTACACGATGACAGTTTAGGTATTTTGAAATGGCTTACTGCTTATTTGGACGCAAGAAACGCAAAACACGTTGGCACTAAAAAAGATAAAAGGGTATTTAAAGAATTTCTAGATAATCTTAATGATGAACGTATAAAAGAAGCTGAATTAAATAATACAAAAAATGATATGATGAACCGTACCCAAGGGTTCATAAATTCAACAGAGAAAGTGTTTACATCACTGAATAAGTAAAGAATATCGAAAGAAGTATATATTATGTTTGAGCAACACGAAGGAATTTACAAACCTAGTGATATAGGGGTTATTTTACCCCTTGCGGTAAAAGACGTACAATGGAAAGGGTCTGCCCGCAAGAAAAACACTACCCCTTATCTTAACTGTCCTATAGCTTTTGATATTGAAACTACTAGTACTTACATCAACGATGAAAAAAGAGCGTGGATGTATGTTTGGCAGTTTGGTATCAATGGGTATGTAATTGTAGGGCGTACTTGGGCTGAATTCAAGACAATGCTCAAAACCATAAGTGAATACTTAAACCTTAACCCTAAGACAAGACGTATCATTTGTTACGTACATAATTTAGCTTATGAAATGGGTTGGTTGCAAAGTCTATTTTCTTGGGAAGAAATGTTCTGTCTAGAAACAAGACACCCTGTTAAAGCCTGTACCGAAGATGGTATAGAGTTTAGATGCTCCTATATCCTGTCGGGAATGAGTTTGGCTAATGTAGGCAAAAACTTACATAAGTACAAAGTAGAAAAGATGACAGGAGACCTTGATTATGATTTAGTAAGACACAATGAGACACCTATTACAGACACAGAGTTAAAATATTGTGAAAATGATGTACGTGTAGTAATGTCATACATAGCCGAAAAGATAGAAGAAGACGGCGATATATCTAAAATTCTTCTTACTAAGACAGGATATGTGCGTAAGTATATACGTTCTCATACAATAGGAAGAAACAAGAATTACTATTGGCTTATGAGACGTCTTACCTTATCAGTTGACGAATATCTGTTAGCAAAAGAAGCGTTTGCAGGTGGTTTTACTCACGCAAACCCACATTATGTTGACTTATATATGACACAGGAAGACTACGGAAGAATAGATAGCTTAGACTTCTGTAGTTCCTATCCTACAAGTTTATGTGCTTTTCCCTACCCTATGAGTAAAGGATTTAAAGTACAGATTGATAGTAGAGAAAAGTTTTGGAGATACTACAAGAATTATCTTACTATATTTGAAGTATGCTTTACCAATTTAAGACCTAAACCGAATGTACCCGATAATATATTGTCACTTAGTAAATGCAGGTACGTTGACGAAACACCTTACAGGGAAAAAGATGCTATTGTAAACAATGGTAGGGTGGTAATAGCTTATAAACCTATCGTAACAACTGTTACAGGAATAGATTTTGAATGTCTTAATATGTTCTATGACTACGATGGTTTTATGGTTAAGGAAATGTGGTGCTATAAAGCAGGGTATCTGCCTAGAGATTTCATAGAATGTATAGCCCACTTCTATCAACAGAAAACAGTGCTTAAAGGTCTTGAAGGCGAAGTACTTGTTGATGGTAACTTGGTCGATGCTGAAACTTTCTACGCTTACTACAAGTCTATGCTTAATAGCGTCTATGGAATGGCTTGTACCGACATAATAAAACCCGAAATAAGTTTTGATGAAGAAGATAGCGAATGGATAAAAGCTGATTTAACAAAAGAAGACATCGAAACACTTATAGCTAAAAATAACAATTCTAAAAGCAGGGCTACATTTTATCTGTGGGGTTGTTTCTGTACTGCTTACAGTAGAAGAAACCTTTATAGTGGCATACTAGAGTTTGGAGACGATTACTTATATAGTGATACCGATAGTATTAAGTGTAAGAATTTTGAAAAGCATAAGAAATACTTTGAAGATTATAATAAATGGATAATTGGAAAGCTTAAAGCAGTTGATGAATATTATAACCTAGGTGGTGAATGGATAAGTCCTAAAGACAAAGACGGAATAGAACACCCCTTGGGAGTTTGGGATTGGGAGACAGAGAAAAAACCTTATACGAAATGGAAAACATTAGGTGCTAAACGTTATCTTGTTGAACAGGACGGTAAAAACAAAATGACAGTAGCAGGTCTTCCCAAGAAATGTATCTTAACCCTAGAAGAAAAGTTTGGAGACAAACTGTTTGACCGTTTTGATACAGGTCTTACACTAGCAGGTGAAGATACAGAAAAGAATTTGCTTACGTATTTTGACAATTTTCCTTTTACGGAAACAGTTACAGATTATCTAGGTAATGTGTCAACAGTAAGCGAAATAAGTTACGTTCATATGGAAACCACAGAGTTTTCATTTGATAGAAATAAATCATTTATAGACTATCTTATAGGTATAAGACAAGAAAGGAAGGTTTAAAACTATGTGCGAAAAATGTAAAGTAAAGATGTTAAGAGTAATGTGGTACAGTACACTTGTCATATTGTGGTATATGACATTTGTTCTCTGTCTCATTAAAAGTCCTTGGTGGATAGTGACAGAAGGTACGTTTTCTGTAATGGGTATTATAAGTCTCTATATCAATGACAAAGGGAGAAGTAAACATGGAAAAAATAAACATTCTTGTAAAGATAAGAAATGACTTATCAAATATTAAAAGATACTGTTACGATAAGTCCTACAATTTAGATGGTAGGGGTAATTGGGTACAGTATGAAGAAGTAGAAGAAATTGTGAACAAAATATTAACAACCTATCAAAGAAAGGAAACAAAAAATGAAGCGTCAAGGTAAATATCATATGCACAAAAACGATGACGATGCGTTCATTGTAGATTTTATGCCGATAACAGATAGCACCACCAATAATTATAACCGCTTACATGGTAGTAAGCCCAAGAGATATATTGGTGAAATTAAAGCAATTCAGAAAATGATAAGAAAGGAAATAAAGAAATGAACGACAAAAATGTAACAAAAAATGACAAAATTGAGTTTGGTTTTGTAGAATGGGTGAATTACTTTGATACTCCTAGAAGAAAAAATCTTATGGATAAAAGAGAAAATGACGTGAGGTATATAGTAAGACATTCATCAGTCACAATGGAAGATTTATCAATATTGCCCGACTGTATGTTAAGTGATATAGCTGATGATTTAAGGCTTATATACGAAGATTAAAGGAAGAAGCCCCCGCAAAAGCAGGGGCTTTTCCCAACGAAGAAGGTATCACCAAATAAAAGGAATAACTGTCACGTGTTTTCAAGAAAGTATTTTACCTTTTCGCCTACATCATCGTCTTGGTAATATACTTGGTTATTATCTATCATTTTGAGTATTGTTTTGTCAAGAAGATAGATATTCGGTTTCATACCTACACGATAATTGTGTCTGTTTATCTGTTCTTCATCAAAGTATTCCATATAACAGACATCTTCTTCACGTTTCGGGGTAGTAGTGACTCTGTGAAAGTAAATCATATTAAGTTCTTCTGTACTTAAAAATTCACCTTTAAGCCACTTACTACCCTGTTTTATGAAGAAAGGATTGAAATATACAAAATCACGGTATTTGCGATATTTATTAGGCAAGTGGGGATAACGTTCTGTTTCCCACGTACCATCGGTTATCATGTTCTGTGTATCGTCTATATCAAAGTATTTACTACTTTCAATATGTACGTCTCCACTATCTTTACAATATTCTACAGCAAGTTTAAGACCGCCTTTAAAGTTAAATATACTTATCGTACCCTGTTCTATATCATCAATATCAATATGATAATGGTCAAAATAAGGACAGTTTTTGGAAATGGTATTGGCAAGCATATATATCTTAACATTACCACGTTCACGCACTATTGAAGACACTATGTTCTGCCATAAATTCCATTCACCAGCTATATAACCACGTTCACTTTTCATAGGGATAAATTCATCAAGAATTATAGTGTATATATCGGGGTGGTCTGCACCTTTATACTTTTCACATTGGTTTATTGAGAAAGCATAACATACAGGTTTACTTAATTTCTTAGTCACTTTAGCATTTACGTCAATATGACGGAAGTACCAAGCACCACGATAATAATATATATCGTTCCATTCACCTTTAGTATACCATTCCAACCAACCATTAGAAACACAACCATTACTAAAAAGAAGCGTAGCTAATTGACCTATACGAAAATCGCTGTCAAAACGTCTCACATAGGCACAAGCGTGGGTATAATCACTATCAATAAATTCTTTAACACCATCGAATGTAAGTGTAGGATAAGTCTTACCGTTAGAACGTCTGCCGACTATCATATTCACATCAGCGTTAAATTTATTTATTTCTGTGTTATCTCTTTTTTTCTTTAGAGACCCGTATTCAGTATACAGGTCTCTGTTATCGTATTTATTCATAAGAAATTATTTCACAAACAAGCATTATATCTGTCTGTTCTTCAAAATTCACACCGCTGTTACCGAAATTAACTATGATAGAAGCACCATCAGCCCAACCATCACTGTCATTGTAACTATCACTAAGCTGAGGACTACAACTCATATTTACACTATAGTCATCTACTTTTACACCACGACATTTTGAGTGCTGTAAGATATATTCAATATCTTCATTCTGATAAGTAATAGTATTACCCGAACCATCACTATCATAATCAAGAGCAAAACAACATAATCCTTTAAGTGTAAAAGCAAGCTGATTATTATTATGAATTGTCAGCTTAAATGTTGTAGGTGATAACCGTTTAAATTCAGTAATATTCAAGCGGTAATTATTTACTAATTCCGTACATAAAATACCTGCATTATTGGTTATATCCCAACCCCAACTTTCACTTTCATTATATTCCCAAGGTTTAGGTACACTTACACTAGGAAATCTAGCTGTCAAATACCACATAGCTGTTGTAGGTGAGAGAGCAACGGGAGATATGAAAACACCTTCACTATATCCATCATCAAGGGGTATGTTAAGAGATTTAATAACTCCATTAGCTTCTGTACCTGTAGGGTCAGCCACTGCTGTATAAGGTGCTTTAACTGTTCTAGTATCACCACTTCCCGAAAATTCAAAAGTATTGTCAAGGTTAGCGATTTTGATAGGTGTAGTTATTTCTTTAGTTGATGTTTTTATCAAAAAATAATCACCCGAAGTATAGTCAAAATCATATTTCAAATAAAAACCATATACACCATTATCGGAGACAATAGTTTCACCATTATAACGTACAGGGTAGTTTTCACTACTGTTGTCATTTATATTAAACGTACCATAACCCTGTATAAACGGATTTGAATACCCATCAATAGTATCAGGTAAACCTGTTATTTTAATATCAATATCTCCCGAATTCCAAGAAGAGTCTTTTGATACTCCATTATACGTCCAATTGGTAATATCAAATGAAGAACCGTCAACAGTAGATACTGCTAATACGTTAAGTACATTAGTAATATCGCTAAGAGTAGCATTTACAGTTTCAAGAATATTAACTTTTGAATACGGTAACTGCGTAGTACCATTAACAATATTAGCAATATTATTTCTAGCAGTTGTATCTTTAACATTATAGCTAGTTCCGTTAGGTAATTTAATTTTACTTATATCAGCCATTATTTTTCTCCTTAATTTTGAAAGTTAGGGGGCATTAAAGCCCCCGACATTATGAAACAGTAATTGTTGCAGTAGTTCCGCTAAATGTAGGCTGTGATACAGTACCGCTAGGAGTACCGCTAACCGAAACATTACCCTGTGTACCTGTAAATGTTCCTTTAAGTTCAACACCTGTACCTGTGAAGCTAGGCTGTGATACAGTACCGCTAGGAGTACCACTTACTGATACATTACCTTCTGTACCGCTAAATGATGCACTTGTAGGAACAGATATATTACCTGTAACAAGCCTTACACCTGTGCCTGTAAATGTAGGCTGTGTAACAGTTTTTACACCTGTTGCTACTGTAGTATCAGCACTCTTCGTAGGAAGTGTACCTGCACTAAATGAACCTGCGGTAATGGTAAGTACTTCACTTGCTACACTGTAGCTAGGCATTGTAGCGCTAGGTAAAGTACCTACATCTGTAATACTGTTTACTTTAGTTGTATTAAGACTTACGTCTGCACCGCTACAAGTTCCTTCGGGAGTATAAGTAGCTGTACCTGTTGTCTTACTTACAGTAGTATTTTTATTACTATTTGTAAGTGAAACAGAACCTGCGGGTGTAAACTTACCTGTTGATGTTGTAGCACTACCTGTAAAAGTAGGCTGTGAAACAGAACCTGCGGGTGTATAATTGGCAGTACCGCTACCTGTAGTAATACCAACATTACCACTAGGAGTAAACTTACCTGTAGAATTAAGTGTATCACCTGTAAAACTAGGCTGTGATACAGTACCTGCGGGCTTGTACGAAGCACTAGCGGTATTCTTATAAGCAAGGTCTCCAAGAGCGGATAAGTCACCAAATTCGTTCCAATGAGTACCATCAAAGATAAATTCTTTGTTTCCATAAAGAACGATATTACCTTTTTCAGCGGTAACACTCTGTGAGTTGATAGTTATAGGGTTAGTTGTTGCACCGTCAGTAAGTGCAGTTGTAGTTACTCCAAGATACGTAGTGAACGCTTCAAGGGCGGAAATTCTTTCACGAGCGTTAGCATCTTTAATGTCGTACGTAGTTCCATTAGGTAACTTGATTTGAGAAATCTCTGCCATAATCGTTTCCTTTCTTAGTTAAAATAATGTTCAAAATCAAGGCGTTCATCGGCTGATACATAAGACAGAGATAATATTCTATCCTGTACATCGGGTGTTAAAGCCACCGAACCACCACCTATAACAATACCATTCCCCGCAACAACTGTTCTCTGTAAGTTTCCGTTAGCATCGTTTACTGCGGAATAAGGTAAAGGTACAGTTCCATTTTTGATACCGCTTATATCGTCTTCTGCATTAGTCATTCTTCCTTCAAGTGAAGTAAGACGTCCGTCCTGTTCAGTGTTTTTATTTTCTACAGCGGTAACACGATTTTTAAGGTTATTTATTTCTGTATCGTGAGCATCAAGACGTGCGTCCTGTTCAATGTTTTTGCTAGTACTTGCATGAATTTCATCAAGTAATTCGTCTTCAACATTGATATTGGTATGTTCCAAACCACGACCAAAATAAATACCTTCGCCTGCTTCATATGTACTAGATGCTATCTGTTCGTCCATTCTATCCATACGAGCATCTTGTGATGTATCTTTAGCATCAATACGAGTAATATCGTCATTCAGAGTACTTATATCACCTTCTGTTTCACTTACACGATTAGAAAGAGATACCATATCGTTCTGTATATCGGAAATATCATCTTTCATTTCCGTAATATCGTCTTCTGCATCGTTTACTCTTGCCTGTAAAGATGTTACATCAGCTTCAAGATTATCAATATCAGTTTCAGCTTCATTAAGTCTAGGCTTGATACTGTTTTCTACTTCACTAGCGGTTTCTTCAAGGTCTGCTACTTTGTCTTCCAAAATATCAGTCCTGTCTTTAAGATTAGAAATATCAAGTTCCGCATTATCAATATCGCCCTGTGCTTCTGTAAGTTCATTTCTTAACTGTGTAATGCTAGCACTATGATTAGCAATAGCTGTACTATGGTTATTGACAGTATTGTTGAGATTAGCTATCTTACTCTGTGCATCAGCGTCTCTTATGTCAAGTTCTTCATTCTTGAAATTTATGTGTTCAATGTATTTACTCATTTGATGCACTCCTTTTCTTTAATGATAAGCGTTCTTCCTACTTCATCATAGGAAATATCCCATAAGTTATTTGTCAGTTCATTGTAAAGCTTAGTCAGTTTATAGACAGCTTCAATACCCGACATTTCATTTCCAAACTGGTCTCTAAGCCAATTTGAAGGATAAGGTACACGTACTTTTGTTCCGTCCATAGCAGTTCTCCTTTAAATTATTTTGAAAAACAGTTCTCTAAGAGCCTGTATTATCAGTTCATCAATATTTATGATAGTATTACGGAAAAGTAAAAGTCTTTCAGAATATGATACAGTAGATTTTTTTCCTCTTACTGTTTCAAAACGGTTTCCGTTATGGGTATAGTCTCTTACGTTATCCTTTTTAGTATCAGTTGAATTGTTATAGTCGATTTTATCACGTACTGTTTTTCCATATTCGGTAGTTTCAGTATGTGTATCATCGGTATCAACCGTGTTATTGTATGTAAGTTTGTCGTCAACATTACTATTGTAAGTTGTACGTTCCGTTACATCGTTTTCTTCTTTGGTATTAAAGGTTGTAGTATCTGTACCTGTTTTGGTTTCAGTAGTATTTACATGACTACCTGCGTCTACGTGTTTTTCATAACGTGAGAGATAGTGCATATCATACCTGTCACCATCGGGAAGACCATCACCATCGGGTGCGGGGCTACTATCGGGAATATTATTATTACCCCAATTCACTCTGCCTTCGGGTGTATCATTGAAGAAATCCCATTTAACACCACCTGTACCTGTATTTGTTCCCTTAGTTTCATTGAGACCAAGAGTTTCTGTACCTGTCTTTTTCTTTTCGCCATCGGTAATTACAGTATCTGTACCTGTCTTAGCAGTAATTTCAGTATCAGTTCCTGTATGAGTCATATTCTCATTACCTGTGTAACGTTCTGTATCTACACCACCATTAGCGATATTCCTAGTGTCGTCACCTGTTCTGTCAGTAGTTATCCTACCATCATCAACAGTTTTATCCACCTTAGAAGTGTCGATATTACGAGTGTAGTCTACATCATTAAAGGGGTCAAATTCAAGTTCTGCACTTGCATACAGCCTGTTGAAGTAAGGCATAATTTCATCAAGCTTCTTATTAAGACGGAAAATGAAATCATAAGGTGTAGTACAGCATACTTCATAATCCCAATAATGTTTGAGTATCTTTTTAAGCAGTTCCATTCGGTCTGCTTCTCTTATCTCACGTCTTGCGGGTGTAGGGTTATCATCAATTACATATATCTTAACCTTATTAGAAAAGATAACAGGTACTACCGCTTCACATAAGGTATCAATATAATCGTAGGGGTTCATTGTTAAATCACGCATACTTTCATCAAGTAACGTTTCAACAATTTCATACAGGTTTAACGTATATCTTGCCATTTAAAATCCCCCTTTACGTGATACATATTCACCTTTTGTTGCATCAGCGAAACCAGTATCACCATTTTCATCGTTAGTGTCTTCATCACCATCAAGTATCTGCTGTGAAGTATTGAATGTAACAGTTGTTTCAAGTCCATAAAGTTCATTTATCCTGTTTGCACCAAGCATACGAGGTTTAAGCCTGTTCTCCTGTAATACAAACGAAGATGTACTAGCACGTTCAACTTCAAGCAAATTAAGACGTTCCCGCTTGAATTCGTCCTGTGAAATGTTAGCGACACCTAATTGTGACAACGCTTCATTATAGGTATTCACAAATTCATCTCTAGCCATACGCAAACTTTCGGGAATACCATTTGCAAGCGGATATACCTTTATGCTTTCAAGTTCTATCTGAGAGTCAATGATTATAGTTGCTTTATACTCACTTGTTTCATTCATTATAGCATTAAGTGAAGTCATAGAATTCTGATTAGGAACTTTCATAACATAAGGTGTTTTAAGCTGTCTTACCAACATATCAATAGTAAGACGTAAGTTTGCAAGTCTGCCTGCATAAAATTCAATAGTAGCATAAGAAGGTATCTGTGTAATACTATCGTAAATAACTACCGAATTATCTTTGTTCAAGTCTTTGTAATGAACATTACCGAACAAAGTTGTAGCAGTATATTTAAGAGGTCTGCCGTCAGTATCGTATTCGTGTACTTCTCCAAGTAACAATGTAAGATACTTGTCGATAATATCATCATGGTAGAAAACCATAACACCGTTATTGATAAGTATTCTTTCCATAATGGATTTATCCACTTCAAGCGGTAGTCCTTCCCATGTAGGCAATGAAACCGCTATTGTATACAACAGATTAAAGTAGTAGTTGCGTGCAAATTCCAAATTGAAAATATTGAAATCCTTAGTACGCTGAAATCTGTTGTATAACATAGGTTCGTACTGTCTGTAAATTGAGGAAATGCTTTTCTTTCCCATTATTATATCTCCTATGTAGGTGAATTATCAAGTGTATCATATTGAAATATAGTATCTTTGGTGATACTTCTATTCCAAAAAGTAATTCCGTTCATAAAGCATCTATTGATAATAGCTATCTGTTTTGAATTAGCACTACCATTAGTATACCCTTGCATACCAGTATCGTTTACATAACAGGGTTCACTTGTCTGTATGAAGGTATATTTAGGTCTAGCAGTAGGGTTAGGAGTCATTAGCTTTATTTGAGCATAACCAAAACGAGTGAAAAAATTATCTATCATTTTGGCATTTTCATAAGGTATACTTTTTCTAGTGTAGAAAAATCCTTCTACCTTTGAATTGTAATTAACACTAGTTCCTGATAAAGTACCACTAAACCTATCTGATACTATAGAAGAAGTATAGCCTTGCTGTGCTATTTCAACTACATTTTGTATAGTATTAGTAATAGCAAAAGCAGTTGTTATCGGGTTCTTAGTAACTATACCTGCACCTATTGATACTGCGCTTTTTGCAAGTGTTCCTAGAATATTACCTTGGTTTTGTGCTTTCCATATCTCAAAACTTTCTTGCGACCAAGTACCTAAAGGAAAACCTGTACATTCAATAAATACATCGGGTGAAATAGCATTAGTTCCACTACCTGTTGTATTATTTTTATAATCAATAGGTCTTATTTGCATTGTTAGAGGTAACCCCCTAGTACAATAATATTGTAAGTCAAGATTGTTACCATTGGGTTTCCAAAATTCATATCTTAAATTTATATCATTTCCTTTACAATTAACTACATTAACATAGTTATAGGGATAAGTATATAATTTTTTATTTTTAGGTTTATATCCATCAATAGTATCATTTTCACTTATATTAGGTATATGTACTTGTACAGGAGTAACTTTATCCGTATCTCCTAATATTAAATGGTCTCCAACATTAGCTAATTGTAAATAACTATATTTACTCATAGCTATTGCTAAAATACTTTCGGGGTGTCCGTGTGATGCTGCATCATTTATTAACCCTTGTGCTGAAGATAACCCACTAGAATTAGTACTAAATACGTGAATTTTAGCTGCACTAAATACACCATCTACTAAATGACCTGTACTTTGGTTTTCTTCCATTTCATAAATTATAATACATGTATCATCACCATAAGCACTAGGAGTTAAAACTTTATAACCACCATCATTACATACTTCTTCTAATAATGAAAAAGGTTCGGCTACAATATTTTCTCCTATTTCATCACTTTCACTATGATGTCTAGAAACCATACAAGGTTTAAGCTGATTTACATTATGAAGATTTGACATAAGTAAGTCTATCTCAAAATCAAACTCATATACACCCTTTGACATAACTTCGGTGGGCTGTGTAGCATCATTTACATATCTGCAACCTGTTATGAACGCAAAATAAACTTCTCCACGAAGATTATTGATATATGCGTAATTATATGAATAAGCCCAAATATCCAAACACTGCAACTTAAAAGTACCCTTATTAGTAGCACTATCAAGACGTACATACATATACTGTTCATACCTATCCTCTTGACTTTTATATCCACAGTTCTGTTCAAGCCAAGAAAGTTTTTTAGCAATATCCATAGGTTCAAGAGTATGTGCATACGAATTGTCAAAAGGGCAATTACGAAACATTTCAATTATAGCTTTATATTGGGTATTAGAAGGCATATTATTCTCCATTAAACATGAGGGCTAGAGAATATCTAGCCCTGCACTTAATTGTTTTATCATTCAACTGTTACGGAAACAGTAGCCGACTGTGAGTCGTCAAATACGCTAGTAGCTGTAATGGTTACACTACCTGCCGACAGAGCGGTAATATTTCCACTTGCATCAACTGTAGCAACTTCTTCATTGTCAGAAGACCATGTAAGAGTACGTGACGCAAAGCCTGTGGTGGAAACAGTAGCCTGTACACCGAATGTACTGCCTACAGGAAGGGTAATTGCGTTTACAGAAAGTGTAACATCTGTTACAGACTGGTCTGCGCCGATAAGCATGATAGCGTTACGGAAGGGTGAAGTTGAAAGTACTTTCTGAATATGATACCAGTTGTTGTAGTACAGTCCTTCTCCGTTAAAAGGACTTGTATGAGACTCAATATACCAGTCATATATCTGAAACCACTCCTCATCAACGATGAAAGCTACGATGGTATCAAGAGCATTAAGTTCTGCGATGGTGAAAGAATGATAACCCTGTTCACCGTTGAACAGTTCGTCAAGTCTTTCTACGTCAAGGTCTCTCCAAGGCGGGAGAATTACCTTCTTACCCATGAATTCTGCCTTATCCATATTGAAGGCATTAGCAAGCACCATAACGTCCATTTCTGCATTAAGGGTTGTTGAAATGAAGAAACGAAGACGGTCTGAGGGTGTCTCATTGAGAACCTTCATGGTGTTGTACTTTCTGCTAGGGAATTCAAGTTCACTGCGGATAGCACGAGAAACAGCGGAAATCTGTGCAAGATTTTCGGCGGTAGTGGGCGGTGCTACCTTTACGCCTGTTACATAACCATCATAGATGTTTATAGCGATAAGGTATCTTGTAGCCTGATACAAGTCGTATCTAGCACCCTTATACATTGAACCGATGGTCTGCTGTAAGAGACGCTCAACACCGCTTGCGTTGGTAAATGCTTTTCTTACGTCAACTTCACTTACGGAAGACTTGTAGAATTTAGCATAGTTAAGAGTATGGAATACAGCCTTTACATCGGGTACTTCTCTGTTCATCCACTCTTTTTCGGCAACTGCGGGGTCAAACTGATGCGGTTTAGCGATAGCTACGTAAATTTCTTCAACGGTCTCACCGAAATCAAGTACACCTTTGTTTACCCAACCAAGCGGGTTATCCCAATACATATCGGAAGCAAAGATAACTTTACCAATACGGTTTACAAGACCATTTACAAACTCATTGTAGAAAATAGGGTTATTAAGAAGGATAGCACCAATCTTTCTTATAACGTCTGCTTCTTTTGTTGCTATAGGTACGGCGTTCTGATAATCAGTACTAGCACCATTACGTATAGCGTTAAGGACTTCATCGGGTGAACCTGTAAGGTCACGTTCAAGTTTTCTAGGTTTTCTAGGCATAGCTTTTTTCTCCTTTTAAAAAATACTATCATATGTTTCGGTGGTAACTTCGGTTTCTTTTTCTTTGTCTTTATTTCCGTCATCACCATCTTTGTCCGTTATTACAAACCTGTCTGCATACGACTTATGTAGTGCATCATATTTAGTCTGTAATTCGTCTCTAGCCTTTGTCATATCGGCTAAGTCCTGTTCTGCTTTTACAAGAGCATCTACGTCAAATTCTTCAAAACTATCGGTAATGTCTTCAAGCAATGCGGTTGTAAAATCATCGGGTGTTTCACCACCATGTTCACGTACAACCTTTAACAGTTCTTCCTTTGTTCGTTTCATACCTTATTCTCCTTCGTTTTCATTTTTTGTTGCGATATAAGGAACAATACCGCTAAAATATATTTCGGGTTTAGTTGTACTTCCGTTGTTATCAACTACATCGTGCAAATAAACTGAAATATCATATGATGAAAGTGCCTGTTCCCATCTAGCTTCTAACAGAGTAGAAACGTTCTTTACGAAATCCCCATTGTTATCAAAATATGTAATTCGTGCGGGGATATAAAAGCTTGTAGGCATTTTGGTTAAATCAACCACAGCACTATCGTTAAAATTGAGATTTACTATCTCAACGTTGTTATCCGAATACTGTATATCCTGTTCAACAGTACATACAAACGAAAATGCTACATAGTCATCGTTTACGATAACAGGTGACTGTGTACCCTTCGCTTTAAAATAGCTAGGGTCTGTAAACGATACTTCGTTAAGAGTAAGAGTAGGTTTAACAAGTCCTTCTACAACTGTAGATAAACTAGATACATCACCCTGTAAAGCTGTAACATCTCCCTGTATTTCACCTACAGTAAGGTCAGTTGCTTTAAGTGATGCGTCCAATTCATTTATAGCACCTTCAACAGTTTTGCTAGTTGTAGTAAGACCACTTATAGAAGTTTCTTCTACATTCTCAACGAATTTATCAGTTCCTTCTACAAGTTCGTTTATAGCACCGATTATTGTTTTGTCATCAGTTTTTAATGATGAAAATTCTTCGGTCTGAGCTAACCTTTTAAAAGCATCTTCACTTGATAACGGAAAACCATCAGCGGTATAATTCATTGAGGGTGCAATCGGGTTTATTTCCATCTGTGTATTCTCCTTTCTATGATAATATAGCTTTCCAAGTGTTTTTGCCTACAACACCGTCAGCCGTTAATTTATGTTTAGTCTGAAAATCTTTTACACTTGATAAAGTGTTCTTTCCAAACTCACCATCTATAACTGTATTTACAGCACACTGTACTACCTTCACTACATCGTCTTTCATACCATATCTTACAATAGGTAAAAGTGAATAATCGGGTTCGGTAGGTATAGGTTTAGGAGTAGGTTCACTTCCGTACTTTACCCAAGGCAGTTTACCATGTTTTGACCATCTTCTAACAGGATATGTTGTCTTATTGCTTACATTACCACAAACGCTAAACTGCACTTTATTCTTCCAAGCGGGAGTACATTCAACTGTAAGACCATCACCAATGTATACTCCAACATGACCTGATAACCATAACAGTTCGCCTGCCTGTATGTTTGTGAAATCTGTTGAAACATCATAACACGCATTTATCATACCTTCGGTTGAATAATCGGGTATGTAATCTTCACCGTATACAAGTTTTCCGTTTACATTCTTAACGATTGTACCACCATACACTTTGTTAAGGTCTCCACACCAACCGCCAAGAATTGATTTTACAAAACAAACACAGTCAAACCCAAACGTATCGTTACTAGCGTTTTTTATCATTTTCTGTCTTACAGGTTTTTCATTGTAAGAGTTATTGTGCATATAACGTTCTCTGTTACGTCCGTAACCCATAGGTGCACCGATACAGCCCATTATATACAATGTTTTGTAATTCTTAGCACAGTCAATAGCTTTGTTGATAAATTCGGTATAGTATATCATTATTTTATTTTTTCCTTATATTAAGTTCATCATGTTCATTGTTATTACTTTTATCATGTAGTTGTTCCAAAACATCTTTTATCTTATCGGGATATTTAACTCCTAAGTGACCTGCATTTTCAAGTATTGATATACCTTCGTTGCTTAAATAAAAGAAAATAGTAGCTGTTCTAAGTACAGCACCTGTTTTCAAAACATTTACATCAAGCATATTAGCTAGTCCTACCAATACAAATACAAGTATTTTTCTTGTTATCCCCTTAAAACCGATTTTGCTTGATAACTTCTTATCATATATAGCACATAAGACACCTGTTATATAGTCGATTATTACGAATATAAGTAATGTGATAATAAGACCATCACAGCCACCTATGAAAAAACCAACCCAACCGCCTATAGTAGCTATGAGTAATCTTATTTCATTCCATAATTCTTTCATAATATCACCTTTATTTTTTCATAATATTTAACCTGTTCTTTCATTAGTTTTACAATGAGTGCCAAAACGGATACTTATTGACACTCACCGTAAAAATAAAGTAAAGAAGTGTTATATTATGTTTCCTTTATTATATTCTACATTAGTAGATTTTGTCAAGACATAAATGAAAATTTTTATAATTTTTCCACACCCAAAATACGAACAGTTGTTCTATAGTCAGCGGGCAGGATATAGAACATTTGTTTGATGACAGGCGGGGGCGGGGTTGGGGAAATCGTCGGAAGGTCGGCGGGCGTTG
>ODAI012861379.1_pt1 | contig 20099 bp, 19 predicted proteins | sample 1539321 | NCBI WGS metagenome assembly ODAI01 (sample SAMN02144231, study PRJEB22623) | gut metagenome | biome: sheep rumen | host: Ovis aries | place: New Zealand
ACGACATTCGTAAGATCGACGGTATAATCGCCGAAGCTCGAATCGATGTCCCCGCCGACAAGCAGGTCGCGGTCATAGACGATCGTGCTGTTTCCGAAATGCATATCCGCTTTCAGATAGTCGTTGTCGTCCGTATATTCCATTTTCGAGTGACGGCTCTTCTCGGTGTAAACGCCGTTCCGATCCGCACAGCAGCGCTTGCGGCGGAAGAACGATTTGTTGAGAATGACGGAGACCAGCCATGCGATCGCAAAGATGAGCAGGATCACATACCACGCGATCTCAGGCAGTTTGCAGACCTGATACCCGATCAGGATGCGGCGAACGAATTCATAGCTTCCCAAGACCATCATCGCAACACCCATCGTGATGCTCGAACGAACGCTGATCAGGCCGAAGGTGAATACAAGCAGCGGCCATACGTAGTTCCATCCGTTCAGAATGATGTCCGGATACTTTTCAATCGGCGAGTACGGGAACATGCCCGCCCAGCTGTGCAGCAGGAAAAACAGACAAACGAGGATCGCACCGATGCAGAAAGCGATAGTCGACCATTGACCGTTGTGTTTGTTCCATTCCCAGCTGAAGCGCCCTTTGCCCTGCTTTTCATCTTTCGGAACCTCATCCTTATCCAATATAATAACGTGCGGTTCGACCGGCTTGACGCCGAGCAGTTCGTCCACCGATACGTCGAACAGATCCGCGAGCAGCGGCAGAAGCGTGATGTCCGGGCAGCTGATGTCGTTTTCCCATTTACTGACCGCCTGCGCGGAGACGCCGACCTTTTCGGCAAGCTGTTCCTGCGTGAGTCCCTTTTCCTTTCTCAATGCGGCAATGCGCTTGCCGAGCGTTTCTTTGTTTTCCATGAAAGTTACCTCCTTCTTTCGATGGCTTAAGCTTAGCAGGTTTCCTACGGCTGCACCATACACCATCGGTTGAATTTCGATATTTTGCTCTGCCTAGTCGGTTGAGTCGGTCGATTTTACTCTCTATGTACGGTTGATTCGTCTGTTTTTACTCTCTACCTTTGGTTGGATTGCTTGATTTCAATGATATTTTACCGATTTTATTTACAAAGGTCAATAAAAAATGTATAATAAATATTTGAAATGGAGGTTGCGTATGGCAAAAAGAATCATTCGCAAAAATGACGATCCCGTGCTGTACAAAGTGTGCAAGGACGTCAAGAAGTTTGATGCAAAGCTCTCCGAGCTGATCGATGATATGATCGAAACGATGAACGACGCGGATGGCGTCGGTCTTGCCGCGCCGCAGATCGGGATCCTGCGCCGCATTGCGGTCATCGACGTGGGCGACGGTCCTGTCGAGCTTGTCAATCCCGTGATCCTCGATTCGTCCGGCGAGCAGGGCGGCATGGAGGGCTGTCTCTCCTTCCCCGGTGAAAGCGGCTACGTCGTGCGTCCGAACTGGGTCAAGGTCGAAGCGTATGACCGAAACGGCGATCTTTACGAATACGAGGGCGAAGGTCTGTTTGCCCGCGCCGTATTTCATGAGACCGATCATCTGGACGGCAAAGTCTATAAGCGTCTGATCAGCGAACCGCCTGCAGGCTGGAAGGAAGACGAATAAATGCGCATTGCGTTTTTGGGAACACCGGAATTTGCGATCCCTTCGCTTGCGGCTCTTTTCGCACGCGGCGATACGCTGTGCGTCTTCACGCAGCCGGACAGACCGGTGGGGCGCAAGGCGATCCTTACCCCGCCGCCCGTCAAGGCGTATGCGATGGAGCACGGCATTCCCGTGCAGCAGTTTGAAAAGATCCGCTCTGCAGAAGGACGCGCGGCGCTTGAAGCGTTTGCGCCGGATCTTTGCGTGACCGCGGCGTTCGGACAGTTCCTTTCGGCAAAGACGCTTGCGATCCCCCGCCTCGGCACGATCAACGTGCACGGCTCGCTGCTGCCGAAGTATCGCGGCGCATCGCCGATCCAGCGCGCGATCATCGACGGCGAAACCGAAACCGGCGTGACGACGATGATGACCGATATCGGCATGGACACCGGCGATATTCTGCTGAAGGCGGCGACGCCGATCGATCCGGATGAAACGTACGGCGCGCTTTCGGAACGGCTCGCAGCGCTCGGTGCGGAGCTTTTGCTGCAAACGCTTGATGCGCTCGAAGCCGGAACGCTCGTGCGTACCCCGCAGGACAGCGAAGCTGCCACCGTCTGCCATATGCTGAGCAAAGAGGACGGCAGGATCGATCTGCATTGCGGTGCGAAAGCGATCCACGATCTGGTTCGCGGCACCGATCCGTGGCCCGGCGCATATGCGATGCTCGACGGTCAGCCGCTGAAGATTCTCGAAACACGCCGCACGGAAGAAACGTTTTCGGACGCTCCCGGCACGCTTCGCGAACGGCACGGCCGTCTGTATCTTTGCTGTGCCGACGGCGCTCTGGAAATCGTCATCCTGCAGGCGAGCGGCAAGAAGCGCATGGACGCAGCGACGTTTCTGCGCGGCTGTCCGCTCGACGGAAAATGCTTATGTTGAACGCAAGGCGCTGCGCGCTTGAAACGCTTGTCCGCATTCTGGAGGACGGCGCATACGCGAACCTCGCGCTGAAGGAAGCGGCAAAGACCGTCGCGCCTTCAGACGTTCCGTTTGTGCACGCGCTGGTCAACGAAACGATCGCGCGGTGCTCTTATCTGGATTATGTGCTGTCGCACTTCTGCAAGCGGCAGAAGCGCATGGTCCGCAACCTGCTGCGCATGGCCGGCACGGAGCTGCTGTTTCTGCATACGCCGCCGCATGCGGTGATCCACGAATCCGTTTCGCTTTGCCGCGAGATCGGAAAGGCGCAGAACGCCGGATTCGTCAATGCGATCCTGCGTCGGCTCGATCGCGAACGCGATGCGCTTCCCCCGCTGCCGGATGATCCGAATGAGCGGCTTTCGGTTTATTACGGCGTACCCGCGTTTTTGGTGCGCGAGTGGCTGGAGTCCTACGGCGAAACCGAAACCGAAGCGCTGCTCTCGAGAAAGCCGATCGGCACAGAGGTGCGCGCGCAGTACCCGTATACGACCGAAGAACTGCTAAATGCGCTCCCCGTAAAGGCGGACCGCGGCAGGCTTGATCCGAACTGTCTGCGGATTTCGGAAAGTTTTGATCTGGTGCACAGCGAGCTGTTTGCGGACGGCAGACTTGCGGTCCAGAACGAGGGCGCGATGCTGATCTGTCGCGCACTCGGAGACCTTTCGCACCGGCGCGTGCTCGATGCATGTGCCGCGCCCGGCGGCAAGACGGCATACCTTGCTTCGCTTTCGAAAAACACCGCGGAGCTTGTCGCATGGGAACTGCATCCGCATCGCAAGGCGCTGCTGGACGCAACGCTCGAACGGCTGCATGTGCGGGCGGAAACCGCATGCATCGATGCTTCGGAGCATCACGCGGCGTTTGACGGCGCGTTCGACGCGGTGCTTCTGGACGTTCCGTGCAGCGGCTTCGGTCTGCTGTCGGACAAGCCGGACGTTCGGCTCAACAAGACCGAACAAACCGTCGATGCGTTGATCGACGTGCAGGATCGGATCCTCGACGCGTGCGCCCGCTACGTCAGGCGCGGCGGCACGCTCGTCTATGCGACGTGCACGATTTCGAAACGTGAAAACGGCGAACGCGTACGCGCGTTTCTTGCTTCGCATCCCTCGTTCCGTCTGGTCGGCGAGCGTCAGCTTCTGCCGACGCGTGACGGCACGAACGGATTCTATTTTGCAACGCTGTCGGAGGACTGAACGATGTATTGGATGGACATGACCGATCAACAGATCGCCGATGCGGTCGGCGCGTTCGGCGTGCCGAAATTCCGCGTCGCGCAGGTCGTCGAATGGCTGCATAAGGGCGTGCGTCCCGCCGATATGACCAATCTGCCGAAAACGCTGCGCGAACAGCTTGGTTCGATCCCGTTCGGCGGCGCAACGATCTTTCAGAAGCGCGTATCGAAAAAGGACGGCACGGTCAAGTACCTGTTTGCGCTCGAGGACGGGAATCTCGTGGAAGGCGCTCTGATGCGCTACAGCTACGGCAACACGGTCTGTCTGTCCACGCAGGTCGGCTGCAATATGGGCTGCCAATTCTGCGCCAGTACGCTGGAGGGCTGCGTGCGCTCGCTGCGGCACGGCGAGATGCTGTCCTTCCTTGCCGAGATCGAGCGCGACGAGCCGCCCGCCGCGGATAAGCCGCGCACGGTTACGAACATCGTTCTGATGGGCAGCGGCGAACCGCTGGACAATTACGACAACGTCGTAACGTTCTTAAAGCGCGTGACGAGTCCTTCGGGACCGAACATTTCCGCGCGCAACATTTCGATCTCCACCTGCGGGCTCGTTCCGAAGATTTATACGTTCATCGACGACGCGCCGCATGTGACGCTTTCGATCTCGCTGCATGCGCACAGCAACGAGGTGCGCAGTTCACTGATGCCGGTCAATCGGGCGTATCCGATCGAACAGGTCCTGGAAGCGGCGAGAACGTATGCAGACCGCACCGGGCGGCGCGTGGTGTTCGAATACGCGCTGATCGGAGGCACGAACGATTCGGAGGCGGACGCGAAAGCGCTTGCGCAAAGACTGAAGGGTATGCTGTGTCATGTCAATCTGATCCCGCTGAACCCCGTAAAGGAACGCGGACTGAACGGCGTGACGCGGCAGCATGCATACCAATTCCAAAAATGGCTTGAACAGAATCATATCTCGGCGACGGTGCGCCGGGAGATGGGCGCCGATATCGAAGGCGCCTGCGGACAGCTTCGAAGGAGGGTTCTCGATGAAATGCGCGGGTAGAACGGAAACAGGTCTTCGCAGTCAGAACGAAGACCGCTATCTCATTCTGGATACGGAATCGCTGCATGCGGTCGCTGTATCGGACGGCATGGGCGGGCATCGCGCCGGCGAAACGGCAAGCGCGACGGCGGTCCAGACACTGTTCGATCAGTTAAGCGCAGGTACAGGCAGCTGGGAAGGCATGCTCACAAAAGCGTTCCGCGAAGCAAACACTGCGGTGCATACGCTGGCGCAGTCCGACGATTCGATGTACGGCATGGGCTGCACGCTTGTTGCCGCGATCTATGACGAAACGCATTTTGCGGCGGCGAACGTAGGCGATTCGCGGTTGTATCATTTTGACGGCAGCACGATCCGGCAGATCACGCACGATCATTCGTTCGTTGCCGAGCTGGTCCGGCGCGGCATCATCACGCCCGAGGAAGCGAAAACGCATCCGCGGCGCAATCTGATCACCCGTGCGATCGGCACGGAATCGCGCGTTGCCGCCGATATCTTCCCCTGCGAATGGAAGCAGGGCGATATGCTTCTGCTCTGTTCCGACGGACTTTGCGGCGTTCTGAGTGACGCGGAAACCGCCGCGTTCTTACGCAACTCCACCGATCTCGACGCGACCTGCGCGTCGCTGATCTCACGCGCGCTGCAGCTCGGCAGCCGCGACAACATCACCGTGGTACTCGTTTTGAATGACGGAGGCAATGCATGATCGGCACGATCCTCGATCGAAAATACCGCATCGTTGAGCTGATCGGCACCGGCGGCATGGCGCAGGTCTACAAAGCGATCAATATGAGCAACCGGCGGTTCGTCGCGGTCAAGATGCTCAAGGACGAGTACAAAAACGACGCGGAGTTTCTGCGCAGGTTTCATCGTGAAGCGAGTGCGATCCTGAACCTTTCGCACGAGAACATCGTCCGCGCCTACGGTGTCGGCACATACAACGATCTGCCCTACCTTGTGATGGAATATGTCGAAGGGCATACGCTGAAAAGCCTGATCGAGAAAAACGGCGCGCTTCCGGTGCGCACCGCGATCGGCATCACCTGTCAGATCCTGGATGCGCTTTCCGCCGCGCATGCGCACGGCATCATCCACCGCGACGTCAAGCCGCAGAACGTGATCGTGACCGACAAGGGACGCGTTAAGCTTGCCGACTTCGGCATCGCGCGCGAGGTCAAGGCGACGACGGTGACGTTCTCCGGACAAAAGGTTCTGGGCTCGGTGCACTATATCTCGCCCGAACAGGCGAAGGGCACGATCGCGCACGAGGAGAGCGATCTGTATTCCGCGGGCGTCTGCCTCTATGAAATGCTGACCGGCTCGGTGCCGTTTGATTCCGATTCCACGGTCACCGTCGCGCTGATGCATCTGCAGGACAAGCCCGTTCCGCCGATCGAGAAGAATCCGCAGATCCCGCCCGCTCTGAACGATATCGTGCTGAAAGCGCTTGAAAAGGAACCGGAGAATCGATACCGCACGGCGCGCAGCATGCGCACCGACCTGGTGCGCTCGCTGTCCGATCCGAACGGCACGTTCGTCAACGACTCCGAAAGCAAGCAAAAGAACACCAAAAAACGTCCGTCGGTTTATGTTCTGATCTCGATGTGCGTTTTTTTGCCGATCGTTCTGCTCGGCGTGATTGTGCTGATCTACATGACCGCCTGCCGTACGCCCGCATCCGAACAGCCGCAGGCAGACGGGACCGACATGCTCGTGCAGATCACGGCGTCCGCAGCGCCCGAAGCGACGCCGGAACCGACCGAAGCGCCGGATCATTTGCGCACCATGCCGAGCGTGATGGGCGCGCAGCTCGACGAAGCGCTTCGCAAGCTCAACGAGGCCGGTTTCACCGACATCACGGTCGAGCTGGTCACGGAATCGTCTCTCGCGACGGCAAACAACGTGATCGTGCGGCAGACCCCGCGTTCCTATACGATGCAGGCTCCCTCCGCCCCGATCCGTCTGACGCTGTACCGCTCGTCTCTCGGCAACTGCAAGGCGGACGTCTCGTTCACGCTGACGCAGCTTCCTCAGGGCGAATCCACGATCGAGATCGGCTACGACGCGATCAATTATGAAAACATTCCGTACCGTGTGATCCTCTACTCCACCAAGCGCATGTATGAGAACACGGAAACGGTCATCTCCCCCACGATCTCCGGATACGAGCCGGTCACGCGAACGCTGTTCTTAACGATCAACGGCGAAGTGGCGGCGACGCAGTCCGTAACGTTTACGGCAAAATGACGGAATACGGCTTGCTGTTAAAAGGGATCGGAAGCTTTTACGAGGTTCTGACGGACGCAGGCGACGCAGTCACCTGCAAGGCTCGCGGCGCGTTTCGCAGAGAGGGACTCGTGCCGACCGTCGGCGACCGCGTAGGCATCGAGCGACACGAAAGCGGGTATGCGCAGCTTACGGAGATCCTGCCGCGGCGGAATCTTTCCGTGCGTCCCGCCGTTGCGAACATCGATCAGCTGCTGATCGTCGTTGCGGCGTCCTCTCCCGCGCCGGACTGGATGCTGGTCGACCGGCTGATCATCGCCGCGATGCACATGAACGTTCGCCCGATCCCGGTGCTCAACAAGATCGACGCGGGAACGGAATCGGTCCTGAAGACGTTTCTGAACGAATACCATGCGTTCGGTCCGCTGACCGTCAGCGCCGAAACCGGCGAAGGTCTCGATGCACTTTCTGCGATCCTGCCGGGACAGGTGACCTGCTTTGCAGGACAGTCGGCGGTCGGAAAGTCGTCGCTTCTCAACGCGCTGTTTCCGGAGCTTCAGCTGAAAACGGGCGGGCTTTCCGAAAAGACCGAGCGCGGACGGCATACGACGCGCCATGCCGAGCTTTGGCCGTACCGGGGCGGCGCGGTTCTGGATACGCCGGGATTCTCGCTTTTCGAAACGGATTGTCTCGAACAGGATGCGCTCGACGCGTGTTATCCGGAGTTTGCAAACGCATCGCCCTGCCGCTTCCCCGGCTGCATGCATATCACAGAGCCGGACTGCGGCGTCAAGCCGCTGCTCGATACCGGCGAGCTGACCGAGGGGCGTTATGAACGATATACGGAAATCGCAAAGGATTATCAACAAAGGAGGAAACATCGCTATGATTAAGATCGCACCGTCGATCCTCTCCGCAAACTTCGCCGCAATGGGCGACGCCGTCGGCGCACTGAAGGAACAGGGCGCGGATTGGGTCCATTTCGACGTCATGGACGGCAACTTCGTGCCGAACATCACCTTCGGTCCCGGCATGTGCAAGGCGATCCGTCCGCTCACCGATCTGCCGATCGACGTTCATCTGATGGTCGAACATCCTTCGGATTGGATCGAACCGTTCCGGGACGCCGGTGCGGACATCGTGACGATCCATGTCGAATCGAGTGAAAAGCATCTGCACCGCGCGCTGCAGGCGATCCACGCCGCGGGCATGAAAGCGGGCGTGGTGCTCAATCCCGCGACGCCGATCTCAACATGCGTGCATCTGCTTCCCGAATGCGACCTCGTGCTTCTGATGAGCGTCAACCCCGGCTTCGGCGGGCAGTCGTTCATTCCGGAAACGCTGAACAAGATCCGGTCCCTGAAAGCCGAGATCGCCGCGCGCGGTCTGGCTACGCTGATCGAGGTCGACGGCGGCGTGAATCCCGAAACCGCAAAGCAGTGCATCGAAGCGGGTGCGGACGTGCTTGTCGCGGGCAGCGCGGTCTTTAAAGCCGAAGACCCGAAAGCAATGATTGCGGCACTCAGAGGCTGACCGATGAATTTGCAGGGAAGCTGAAATCTTTCCGCATCATATGAAAACGGTCCTTTCCGAATACCCGGAAAGGACCTTTTGATTTTGAACTCAGAGCAGTTTTTGCGATTGACGGTAGACGTCGCCGGATCCGACGGTGATCACGATGTCTCCCGGAACGGCATGTTCGTCGAGATATGCCGCGATGGCTTCGAACGTGCCGAGATAGATCGCGTTATGCGTTTGGCGATTGATGCCGTCGACCATGTCACGCGCATGGACGATGCCGGTATCGACCTCGCGGCCCGGATAAATATCGGGCACGAGCACCTCGTCGGCATCCGCAAAGCACGTTACGTTCTCGCAGAACAGCGTCCGCGCACGGGTATAGCTGTTGCACTGGAACACGCAGAAAATGCGGTTATGCGGGACATGCGTCGCCGCCGCGAGCGTCTCTTTGATCTCGTTCGGATGATGTCCGTAATCGTGGAAGACCTTGACCCCGTTCTTTTCGCCCAGCAGTTCGAACCGGCGGCTCGTGTTGCAGAACCGTTCCATCGCCTCGGCGTAACGGGCGAATTCCACACCGTACTGCTTTGCGGCAGCCCATGCCGCGATCGCATTGATCACATTGTGCCGTCCGGGCACATTCAGCTGCACGGTTCCCAGCCGTTCGCCGTGATCATACAGATCGAACGAAGGCGAACCGAGCGCGTCATAGCGGATCGCATCCGCATGGTAATCGCCGTCCAGAAGCCCGTAGGTCTCGACATTGCCGCCGAGTTCCGGCAGCAAACCGCGCACGTATGCGTCGTCGGTGCAGCAGAGCACCTTGCCCGTTTCCGGCACAAGCGCGATGAAGCGGCGGAACGCATCGATGATGTGATCGATGTCGCCGTAATAATCGAGATGGTCGTTGTCGATGTTGTTGATGATTGCAACGGTCGGCTTCAGCGTCAGAAAGCTCTCGACATACTCGCATGCCTCGGTGATAAACAGATCGCTCTGCCCAAGCCGCACGCCGCCGCCCAAAAGATCCATAAATCCGCCGACATGCACCGTTGCGTCGAGATTCGCCGTTTCATTGATGAATGCGAGCATCGAAGTGATCGTCGTCTTGCCGTGGCATCCCGCGACTGCGACGACGTGTTTGAAGCGCGCGGAAAGCTGCCCCAGCGCCACGCTGCGCTCAAGTTCCGGAATGCCGTGCTCTCGGCCGTATACGCGTTCCGGATTGTCCGGCTTGATCGCCGCCGAATAGACGATCAGATCCGCATCCTTTGCCTGTTCCGCGCTGTGCCCGTAATAGACGGTGATGCCGTCCGCTTCCACACGATCGGTAAACTGCGTATGCCCGCGGTCGCTACCCGTGACCACGTGCCCCTGTGCCTTCAGGATCCGCGCGATGCCGCTCATGCTGCAGCCTCCGATGCCGATCAGATGGATCCGTTTTGCTTCGTCCAACGATGCCGTCATAGATGTATCCTTCCCCTGTGCCTTACAATCTGCCTCATTATACGCGAAATCCGTCGAAAATGCAACCGATCAGTTGTCCCATTTCAACGTCTTGCCGCCGATCAGATGCAGATGCAGATGCAAAACGCTCTGTCCGGCGTCCGCGCCGATGTTTGTGATGAGGCGATAACCGGTTTTGTCCAGCCCGTTTTCGACCGCAATCGTACGCGCGACCTCGAACATATGTCCCAGAAGCGCGTCGTCCTCACGCGTCAATGTCTGCGCGCTCTCGATATGTTTTTTGGGAATCACGAGAACATGCACCGGCGCCTGCGGCGCGATGTCGTGGAACGCATAGACTGTTTCGTCCTCGTATGCCTTTTTCGACGGGATCTCGCCCGCTGCGATCTTACAGAATAAACACATGTTGTTTTCCTCCTATATGATTTCTCCGAGCGCGGTCGTTCCCTCGCGCGCGATCAGTTTCACCCGTACCGTTTCGCCGCATGCGCCGCTGCAGCGCACACGCACGTAGTTTCCCGTATATCCCGTGCCGTCGTCCTCCATGATGACGGTTTCCGTTCTGCCGATCATTGAATCGACAAAGCGCTGTTCCAGCCGTTCCCCGATCGCGATCAGCTCCCTTGCCCGCGCTTCCTTGACCGCACGGACGAGATGCCCGTCCATTGCGTCCGCCTTCGTTCCCTTTCTTCTCGAATACGGAAAGACATGGATGCGCGCAAAGCCGATCTCTTCCAAAAACCGCTTCGTTTCCGCATGCTCCTCTTCCGTCTCGCCGACAAATCCCGCGATGACGTCCGTGGTGATCGCCGCGTCCGGCATGCACGCGCGGATGCGATCGACCGCGGTCCGGTACTCCTCCGTTGTATATCTCCGGTTCATGCGGGAAAGCACCGTATCCGATCCGCTCTGCAGTGCCAGATGGAACTGTCTGCACAGCGTGCGGCTGTTTTGTGCGGTCTCTAAAAAGCGGTCCGTGATCACGTGCGGTTCCAGCGAGCCGAGCCGCAAGCGCTCGATGCCCTCGATGCCGTCCGCAAGCGCGATCAGATCGGAGAGCTCCGGCTTGTCCTTCAGATCGATCCCGTACAGCGAAAGCTGTATGCCGGTGAGAACCACCTCGCGATAGCCGTTTTGGGCAAGCGTTTCGAGCTCGTGTTTTGTGCTCTCGAGCGTTCTTGAGCGCAGCGCGCCGCGGGCAAACGGGATGATGCAGTAACTGCAGAAGCTGTTGCATCCGTCCTGTACCTTTAAAGTTGCGCGCGTGCGGCTGTCATGTTGTGCGGAAAGCTCTTCGAACGCCTTGCGTTCAAACGGTTTCGGCAGTTTGGGGATCGTTTTTTCGTGCATCGCCTGTTCGACGTATCGCACGATGTCCTTTCGCCCGTCGGTACCGAGCACCAGCGACACGCCGTCCAGCTTTGCGACCGAATCCTTTGCGACTTCGGAATAGCAGCCGACCGCCGCCACGATCGCATCCGGATTCCTGCGGTGCGCCTGTGAAATCACCTGACGCGATTTTTTATCGCTGATCTGCGTGACCGTGCACGTATTGACGACGTATGCGTCCGCGATCTCCTCAAACGCAGCGATCTCATGCCCCGCCGCGCGGAACAGTTCCTCCATCGCCTGCGTTTCGTAATGATTGACCTTGCAGCCGAGCGTATAGAATGCAACTCTCACGGCTCCACCTCGTACATGATCTGCGCGAGCATTGCCATGCCCGCCGTCTCGGTGCGCAGAATCCGCGTGCCGAGCGAGACAGAAACCGCGCCGCGTGCGATCAGCTGTGCGATTTCTTCTTCGGAGAAACCGCCCTCCGGTCCGATCACGATCGCGATGCGCTTGCACGGATGCGCGCGCAATGCGGTTTTCAGCGAGACGGTATGCTCGTTTTCGTACGCGACAAGCACCGTGTCATATGCGGAGAAATCCAGCTTTGCAAGGTTTTGCGGCAGACCGACGGTCGGGATCATGCCGCGGCGGCTCTGCTTTGCCGCTTCCTCCGCAACGCGCTGCCAGCGCTCGATGCGGCTTTCATACGGGGCCTTCAGCACGACCACGCAGCGCTCCGACTGCACCGGCACGAAGTCTGCAGCGCCGAGCTCAACGCATTTCTGAATGATCGTTTCCATTTTGCCCGCTTTGGGCAGACATTGAAACAGCGTTACGGAAGCTTCGGGTTCACTGACCGCTCTGCGCCACGGCTGCGTTTGAAACGTGACCGCGTCCGGCGCAATCGTGTCGATCACGGCGTCGCATTCGTTTCCCCGCCCGTCGCAAAGCTGCACACCGTCGCCGCGCTTCAGGCGCAGCACGCGTGAAATATGCTTTACGTCCTCGCCGCGGACGACTGCGGTATTCGATTGGATCTCGTCGGTAAAAAATCTGTGCATGTTATTTGCAGAGGAATGCGTTCCAGCCCTCCGCACTGCTGTGTTCCGAAACGGTGAAGCCCGCGTCGCGCAGCGCCTGCACGACCTCGTCGACGCGCTCGTCGATGATGCCGGATACGAGGAATACGCCGCCCGGTGCGACCAGCGGACGCGCGATCGGCGCGAGCGCGATGATCACATCCGCAACGATATTCGCGGCGACCACCGGATACTGCCCCGCGATCTTCTTCTTGAGGTGCGTGTCGGACAGCACGTTGCCGATCATCACGCGATAGCCGTCCTTTCCGATGCCGTTCATGGCGGCGTTCTCATATGCGATCGACTCCGCGATCGGATCGATATCCACCGCCGTGGCTTCGACCGCGCCCAAAAGCCGTGCCGCGATCGACAGAATGCCGCTGCCGCAGCCGAGATCGAGCATCGTATCGCCTTCCTTGACGGTCTTTTCGAGAAACTCGAGGCACATGCGCGTGGTATGATGCGCGCCGGTGCCGAACGCCATGCCGGGATCGAGCTTCAGAACGATGCGATCGGTCTCCGGCTTTTCCTCCCACGACGGCAGAACCAAGAGACGCGATCCGATCTCGAGCGGTTTATAATACTTCTTCCAGTTGTTCGCCCAATCCTCGTCGTCGACCGATACGACGGTCACAAGCAGCGTTCCGAGATCGACCGGAAGATCAAGCGTTCTGAGCCGTTCGACCGCATGCTTTGCCGCCTCAACCGTCGGACGGTTTTCCGGACAGTCGGCAACATAGCCCTTTACGCACGGCGTGTCCGTGCCGATCTTTTCGCGGTCCGCAAAGTCCCAATAGAGCGCCGCTTCCTGCAAAAATGCGTATGCCTTTTCATGGCTCTCCTCGATCGACAGTCCCGTGATGCCCGCGCCGTTCAGCGCCGCGCAGACGGAATCGATTCCGGCGTCGGTCGTATAAACCGTGATTTCCAACCACTTCATAGTATTGCTCAACTCTCTCTTTTTTACATATTATAACATGCCTGCGTTTCGGGCACAAGGTCCATATACTGTGCGATGAGCGAAATCAGCGCATCCGCTTCCTTCGGCGCATAGCGCGGCGAATGCGCAAGATTCATGCACGAAAACGGCTCCTCAGCGGCGTATGAGAACGGATCGTCGAAGACCTTCAGCGGGATCTGCGGTTCCGGACCGTACTGCGTCTCCATCAGTTCGGAGATAAACGACCGAAGCCGGATCGGCTGCCATCCGTGTTCCGTACGCTCGCAAAACGGCGGCAGATCGGGTCGGGAAAACGGATCGCGCACGAGTGTGAGCGCATTGATCCATCGGAACGCAAGCGCGAACAGCAGATAGTTCGCCTCGTCAAGCTGCCGGTTTTCATAATAGCGTGAGAACCGGTCTCGGATTTTCGGATCGATGCCGAGTACGCCGTTCAGCACGATCCCCGGACCCGGTTTTCCGATTCCGAGGTCCGCATGCGCATCGATATGCACGACGGAAAACGGACGCGTCAGAAGTCCGCGTTCCATACGCGTCTGCCAGAAGGGCAGCGCGCCGTCATGCGTTTGCGTGATGATTCCCGGGATCGGATGTGACTTTGAGAGTCCGAGGTGACGTTCCAGATAGTCGGTCACCGCGGCTTCATCCCACGGTTTTGCCGCATCGGAGCAAGGCCGCTCCCCCTTCTTTGCGAGCGGGCAGCAGTCGGTCAGAAAGAAATCCAGATCGAGATCCAAAACCATCATGCGTCTATTGTAGACCTCTTTCCCTCGAAAAACAAGAAATTTTCGGCGGCACGGTACGGTTTGTTCTCTGAAATAATACATTTTTGTTACATTTCGATGTTAAAATTTTCAAAACGGACAAGAATGCAGCGGAAAAGTTATTGCGACTTTTTGAATCCTTTGCTATAATATAATTAACTTTGCGGAGGATGAGGATGAAGCCGGCTGCAATATTGGACATCGGCAGCTCGAAGGTGGTATGCCTTTCGGGCAGCGTTTTAGATAAGGGCGGCATCGTGGTACACGGTGCCGGCGTTTCGGGGTGCGAAGGATACCTTGAACAGACGTTTCCGGACAAGCAGAGCTTGCATGACGCGATCATTGATGCGATTCAGAAAGCCGAGCAGGAAGCGCGTTCAAGGATTCGTGACGTTGCGCTGACCGTGCCGGCATCGTTCTCGAAGCTTGTCCTTTCCGATGTGACCATGACCCTCGGCGATCGCGCGCGCATGGTTGAGCCTGCGGACGTCGACCGGCTGATCGAACTCTCGTTCCGCAAGATCGGCACGCCGGAAGGTCACGTTCTGATGCACAGCACGCCGGTGTTCTTTCTGGTCGACGGGATCTCGTCCGCCGAAGTGCCGCAGGGCATCGTGACCGAGGAGATTTCCGGACTGATCGCGCACATGTTCGTGCAGGAGGAATACATCGCAACGATCCAGCAGGCGCTCGACGATATCGGCGTGGAGATCTCGATGTGCATCAGCGCTGCGCTCGGTGAAGCAACGATGCTGATCCCCGAAACGGAGCGCGTCCGCCCCGCCGTTCTGATCGACGTCGGATACCGGCAGACGGATATCTGCGTGATCGAAAACGCCGCGCTGACCGGACTCGCCACGATCCCGATGGGCGGCTATCAGTTTGCAAGCGATCTCGCGTTCGGACTCGATGTGACGCAACAGTCCGCAGAGCAGGCGAAGCGCCGCTTCGTGTTCTCGCTCGATTACGGTGACAAGACGGAGATCCTTCGTTCCGAGACCGAATCCAAGCGCGTTGCAAACAGCACGATCGCCTACATCATCGAAGCGCGCGCAAACGATCTCGCAGCGAACATTCGCGAAGAACTCGATCGCATGCAGGTCAACCTCGAATCCCGTCCGGTCGTCTACCTGTCCGGCGGCGGGATCCTGATGATGCGCGGCTCGCTCGACTTTTTGAAGAAGGCGCTGGGCTTTCCGATCAAGCGGGACATGCCGTGGACGCCGCGTCTGTCTTCGCCCAACTACTGCAGTGCGTTCGGCGCACTGAACTTCGTCCTTCGCGCAAACCGTGCCGCAGACGACCGTCCGCAGGAAACGGCGCCGGACGAAACAAGTTTCTGGCAGAAATTGAAGGATTTCTTCACGAAATAAAGATTCACGAAAATGAACAAAGGGGGAACCACCATCCATGTTTGAAAACAATGCAGAAACCACCAACTTTGCACAGATCCGTGTCGTCGGTGTCGGCGGTGCGGGATGCAACGCGGTCAACCGTATGGTGCAATACGGTCTTCAGGGCGTGGAATTCATCGCCGTCAATACAGACAAACAGGCGCTCCAGCTCTCCGCAGGTCAGAAGAAGATCCAGATCGGCGAAAAGCTGACCAAGGGACTCGGCGCAGGTGCGGATCCCGAAATCGGACGCAAAGCCGCGGAAGAAAGCCGCGACACCATTTGCGAAGCGCTGAAGGGCAGCGATATGATCTTTATCACCGCAGGTATGGGCGGCGGTACCGGCACCGGCGCGGCAGCGGTCATCGCGGAATGCGCGAAGGAACTCGGCATTCTGACCGTCGGCGTCGTCACCAAGCCGTTTACGTTTGAAGGACGCGTTCGCATGCGCAACGCCGAACAGGGCATTCAGAACCTCAAGCCCGCGGTCGACACGCTGATCACGATCCCGAACGACAAGCTGATCGCACTGGTCGGCAAATCCTCTCTTCCCGATGCGCTGCGCGTGGCGGACGATGTGCTTCGTCAGGGCATCCAGGGCATTTCCGATCTGATCGCCGTCCCGGCCATGATCAACCTCGACTTTGCGGACGTCAAGACGATCATGAAGGAAAAAGGCATGGCACACATGGGCATCGGCTCTGCGGTCGGCGAGAAGCGCGCAAGCGAAGCGGCGCGTCAGGCAGTCGAAAGCCCGCTGCTTGAGACCTCGATCAAGGGTGCAAAGGGCATTTTGATGAACATCACCGGCGGCAGCGATCTGTCTCTGCTGGAAGTCAACGAAGCGGCGGAGATCATCGCAGAGAATGCGGATCCCGAAGCGAACATCATCTTCGGTGCGGACATCGACGAAAGCATGGGCGATGCACTGCGCATCACCGTCATCGCGACCGGCTTCGATCGCGTCGAACCCGAAAAGGCGAACGATCTGCAGATGGGCGGCGCACCGAGGCGCAGCTTTGTCGACGCTCGTCCGTTCGGTACGCCGATGCAGCAGACGGCTCCCGTTTCCGCGCAGAACGCGTTCTCCGCAAGAACCTATGCGGATCCGCTCGAAAAGCCCGATCCCGCAATCGGCGCGCCGGAGCGCAAGCCGGAACCGCAGCAGCCGCTGTACCGTGATCCGTCTGCGGACCTGCGCAAGGATTACAACGAACGTCCCGCCAACAAGCTCGACATTCCCGCGTTCCTTCGCAAATAAGAAACCGAGCGGGCAGATGAATCGCTTCATCTGCCCGTTTTTTTCTTGTTCAGATAACAAACCAAAGAATGATCGATGCGCCCAAAAGTCCGAGTCCGAGCCAGGGCGGGCGTTTGCGGTTCGCGTAGTTCAGCGGTGAACACAGCAGCAGCGCGATATCATACAGCGCAATCACGAAAGGATGCGGTGACGGCAGCGAAAGCAGCGGCACATGCGTGACTTCCGTGACGGATTTCAAAAACAGCAGCGCGCCGTACGCCGGATAGGACAGGATCGCCGCGACATGCGGCGCAATGCCGTACAGAAGCACCGCCGGAAATCCGAACAGCAGCACGATCGGCATCGTCGGGATCAGCAGGACCGAAAGCGGGATCGACACCCATGCAAGCGATCCGAAGGAATTCGCATGGATCGGCAGCATGCCTACCGTTGCCGCTGCCGCCGACGTCAGCGCCGTAACGATACGCGACGCGGAAAGACGCCTGAACGGTTTCCGGAATGCTCCGGCAAACAGCGTCATGCCGCCGGCTGCTGCAAAGGAGAGTCGGAATCCGACCTCGAATACGCTGTTCGGATCGACCAGAACGGTGCACGCCATCGCGAAGCAGAGAACGGATGCGCGATCGACCTGCCGATCCCTCAAACGCGAAAGGCGGATGCCGAGCAGCATGAACGCGGCGCGCAGAACGGATGCGGAAAAGCCGGTGATTGCACAGAAGAACAGGCAGAACAGCGCGGTCGCCGTAACGGTAAGCCAGCGCTTTTCGGAGCGTACCAAGCGCTCAAACGCACCTACGAGCAGCATCACATGCAGACCCGAAACCGCAAACAGGTGCAGAAGTCCCGTATCGGCGTAGCGGGCGATCTCCCCCGTTTCCATCGCGCTGCGATCCCCGAGCAGGATCCCTCTCGCCGCGGCGGCGCGATCCAGAAACAGCGCATCCGCATTGGCGCCGAGGTTCGCGCGCAGGTTTTCAAGGAACGGGATATTAGGAAGCGCCGCAGGAAGCAGCACGGTGCGAACGAGCACAAAGAACATCACAAGCGGAAGCAGAAAGAACGCGCTGCGCCGTCTGAACAGAAAGACGGATATCGGGATCAACAGCGCGCAAAGCGCAAGCAGGATCCATTCCGGCACAACCCGCCAAAGGATCGCCGCCATCACTGCGCCTGCCGCCGCTCCCGCCATCGGGCGGCTGTGAAATTTGATCAGCCGTAGGTCCATACGAAAAGTATAACAAGTTTCGGATCGAAACGCAACCACACAACGCGATAAACAGGAGGCAGGCAATGAACGCACTGAAGCATCTGATCGACAAAGCAAACAAGGCAGTCTTTTTGGGCGGCGCGGGTCTCAGCACCGAAAGCGGCATTCCGGATTTCCGTTCGAGCGACGGCGTTTTCAAGGCGATCAAGGCATACGGCGTACCGCCGGAAACGCTGCTCTCGATCGACTTTTTCGAGGATTATCCGGAGATTTTCTACGACTATTACAAAAAGTTCCTGATCTATCCGGACGCGCAGCCGAACAACGCGCACAAAGCGCTCGCAAAACTCGAGCAGACCGGCAAGCTCAATGCGGTCGTAACGCAGAATATCGACGGTCTGCATCAGGCGGCGGGCAGCAAACACGTATGTGAACTGCACGGCAGCATCTATCGGAACCACTGCACCAGGTGCCGCAGGTTTTACTCGCTCGAGCAGATCATGCAGATGAAAGGCGTGCCGACCTGCGAATGCGGCGGCGTCATCAAGCCGGATGTTGTGCTGTACGGCGAGGGGCTCGACAATTCCGTGGTGACCGACGCGATCAAGAGCATTCGCGAAGCGGACACGATGATCGTCGGCGGCACATCGCTTGCGGTGTACCCGGCGGCGGGTCTGATCGATTATTTCCGCGGCGACAACCTGATCGTGATCAATCTCTCCCCCACGCCGCGCGATCGCGAAGCGACGCTGTGCGTGCACGAAAAGATCGGCGAAGCGCTTTCATTTGTTTTGGATTGACTTTCCGAAATTGCGCAGTATAATAAAGATTTGAAGGCGTCCGAGTCCGGAGCCGATTTTCTTCAATCACAGGCGTCACGGTATGATGTGACGCAGAAAGGAACTCTACCCATGAGCGAATGTACCCATGACTGCAGCAGCTGCGGCGAATCCTGCTCGGAGCGCACCGAAGCGCCCGTCGATTTTCGCGCAAAGCCTCACGCGCTTTCCTCCGTCAAGAAGGTCATCGCCGTGCTGTCCGGCAAAGGCGGCGTCGGCAAGTCCCTCGTGACCTCCCTTCTGGCGGTCAACGCAATGCGCTGCGGCGATCACGCAGCGATCCTCGACGCGGACATCACCGGCCCGTCGATCCCGAACGCGTTCGGCGTTCATGAAAAAGCGACCGGCAACGATCTCGGTCTGCTGCCCTCCCGTTCGAAGCTCGGTGTCGATATGATGTCGATCAACCTGCTTCTGGAAAACGAAACCGATCCCGTCATTTGGCGCGGACCGATCATCGCGGGAACCGTCAAACAGTTCTGGACCGACGTCATCTGGAAGGACGTTGACGTCATGTTCATCGATATGCCTCCGGGAACCGGCGACGTGCCTCTGACCGTATTCCAGTCCCTGCCGATCGACGGCGTCGTCGTCGTGACCTCTCCGCAGGAGCTGGTCGGTATGGTCGTGCAGAAGGCGGTCAACATGGCGAACATGATGCACATCCCCGTGCTCGGCGTCGTTGAGAACTACAGCTATTTCGAGTGTCCCGACTGCGGCAAGCGCCACAACCTGTTCGGCGACAGCCATATCGAAAAGATCGCGGCGGAAAACGGAATCGATACCGTCTGCCGCATCCCGATCAACCCAAAACTCGCCGCCGCGTGCGACGCAGGCCTGATCGAGCTTTATGAGGGCGATTGGCTGAACGCGCTGACCGCGAAGATCGAATCGCTATGACGCACGAAGAAAAAGCCCTGCAGGCGTTTCAGAACGGCGCAAACTGCGCGCAGGCGGTCGTGCTTGCGTATTGCAGCGAACTCGGCATGGATGAAAAAACCGCTTGCCGTCTCGCCTCCTCCTTCGGCGGAGGCATCGGACGGCTGCGCGAAGTATGCGGCGCCGTGTCCGGCATGATGATGGTCTACGGGCTCTTGCGCGGCTACGACGACCTTCAGGATCCGGAAGCGAAAAAAGCGCACTATGCGAACGTGCGGGCGCTCGCCAGCCGCTTTCGTGAGGAAAACGGTTCGATCATCTGCAGAGAGCTCCTCGATCTGCATAAGGACGAGAACAGCGACCCGAACCC
>ODAI013000159.1_pt1 | contig 20098 bp, 15 predicted proteins | sample 1539321 | NCBI WGS metagenome assembly ODAI01 (sample SAMN02144231, study PRJEB22623) | gut metagenome | biome: sheep rumen | host: Ovis aries | place: New Zealand
CCTCATGGCACTGAACAGGAAAATATTTTTGATGATGCTCCACCTCTTAAAGATAAAGAACGAAAAAGAAGGCGTGGAGGTGCAACGCATTCTCAGGCGCAAACAATGATTCTGCCAAAAGCAGAGGTGAACCCAAGTGAGTCGTCTTAAATTTTTGTACTGCTCCGACCTGCCGCACAGGGCAGTTTCCGTCTATATCTACCTTGATGACAGAGCCAACAAGGACGGCGAATGCTGGCCGTCCATCACAACTATTGCCAAGGAGCTGAAGCTCTCACAGTCTACTGTCCGCAGAGCTTTGCGTGATTTACGCAAGGCAAAGCTAATTGAAACCGAGCAGCGTTACCGCAAAAAGGGCGGTAAAAGCAGTCTGCTGTACAAACTCAAAGGAAAATAGAAAAGAAGCGGATGACCGATGCCATCCGCTTCCGATTACTTTTTGCTTACAACAGGCGGCTTTGCCTGAACAGGAGCCGCGTCAACAAATAAATCCTTATATCCCTTTTTGATTCGTTTGCGCTTCATGCAGTAAACCTCTCTACCGAGGTTTATACAGTCCGCACAGGTCTTTTTATTGTCCATTCCCAAAACCTCCATATAATTCAAACAAGAGGTATTGTATCACGAAAAGCACTGTTGTGGTTTTCTTTTTGGAAAATTACAAATTTTTTATTGTCGAAACCATGCTTCTCCGCCAAGGGGCTGCTGCGTCCCAATCGTGGCAGGTGCCACCTGTCATCACGGATGGAGAAAGGGAATATACCCATCTTAAAAGATATTACAACAGAAGAAAGACAAGAAGATACTCTATCAAAAGTTAGTGAAGAGTATATGAATCTAGTATTAACGGTAGTTATCGGGATTTACGCGCATGCGGAGCTTGGTGCCGAGCAGTGCCAAACGGTAACAGTGCAGCTTCAAAAGAATAACGAGTGTTTTCGCGGCAAGGGGCAAGCCCTTCGGGGTGATCAGATCGACTAGCCTTGTTCTGTTGAAGCTACGTCTGATCTTTTTGACTGCCACCGAGATTTTAGGTTGATGCTTCAGCTCATGGACGAGTACAGTAGCGATATAATTGGTATAGATGTCGTTCGTCTGCGCGTCTACACAGTCATATATGCCGCGGATATGCTCGTTCAAATATGTGATGACCCTTTTTACGGCGTCGGCGCGGTTTTCATCATAGCGCGATAAGAGGGAATCGGCGTTGGTTTTGTTGTAGTAATAGAGCAGGTCGTCACAGACCGCCAGACTGTCCGCGTAGAGAAAGCATTCAAACACAAACGCGGCGTCCTCCGAGCGCGTGATCTTTTCGTCGCGGCAATAGTGGTGCGAGAGCAGCTCTCTTTTGTAGGACTTGTTCCATGCCGAAGTATAGATACATTCCTTGCCCAAGTGATACCTTCTGTCAGACATGAGCACAGGATATACCTCTTTTTCAAGGCGTTTTTTGTCATAGAAGCCGTCGGGAATGGTTTTGATGATCCGCTGCTTGCTGCTGCCGAAATCTTTGGCGGAGCCGAACGCGACGATATCGGGGCGGCATGGAGCGGAAGCTATCTGTTCCGCTATCACAGAGAGCCAATCATCGGTGACATAATCGTCGGCGTCGACATAGCAGATATACTCGCCGACCGCCGCCTTTATCCCGGCGTTTCTTGCGCTTACAAGTCCTCCGTTTTCCTTGTGAATCACGCGAACTCTCGGATCGGATTTCTCGTATTCGTCGCATATTTCGGGACATCTGTCATTTGAGCCGTCATCTACGAGGATCAGCTCATAATCACGGAACGGCTGCTCAAGAATGCTGTCCACGCACTTATTCAGGTGTTTTTCAACCCCGTAGACGGGAACAATCACGGAAAACAACATGTTTCTCAAACCTCCTCATGCTTTTTACCGAGTCCTTTTCTTTTTTTCAATACCGAAAGCAGCGCAGACCAAATCGTTTTAAATTCCTTTGTCGAGTGGAAAAACAAAATGAAGATACCTGCCGAAACCGTCACGCTCGCAAGCCCCTTCAGAATAAACTGAAGAAGCAAAGGACCGCCGATAAAGCCGCATAATAAGGACGACAACGCCCAGCCCACAGCGATGCCCAGGGAATACATGCCGAGACGCGCAAAATATATCAGAAGATTTTTCTTGAAAAAGTCCCTGTATAACGCCCACGGCTCCATCCATATAGGGACAATCAGCATGCTCAGGGTCGTTCCGATGAAGGTTCCGACCTCGCCGAACAGCGCTATCATCGCGAGCGATACCACCAAATTGACTCCCGCCTCAAGAAATCCCATATACCTTGCCTGTCGAAACAGACCGAGAGAATTGCGAAACACATTTGCTACTATGCGGATGCCCTTGATATAGAGATTGATGCACAAAACCAATGTAATGTCAAAAGAGAATACATACACCTGACCAAAGCTCATTTCAATAAAAGGTCCGATGCACACAAAAAGAGCAATCGAAACGATTCCGAACAGAATACACGTCAGCATCAGCGCCGCGTTAAAGACTTCCTCCACCTTATCCTTCTCAGTCGTCACACCGAGATTGCCGACGCTTCCCATAATGCCGCTTACGATCTTCTCAACCAACAACGTCACAGAGGAGATAATAAGGCTGTAATTAGCGTACCGCGCCATTGACAACAGTCCGAAATAGCCTGACAGCAGGAGAGTATCCGTAAACTGCTGCAGCTGAACGCCCGCTTTCCTGATCAGGATAGCCCAGACGTTTTTCCGAAGCAAAATCTTTTCATCCGGTTTCAGAGGTGTGTGAACGCGTTCCTTGAGGTACGGATAACGCTTGTTCGCGTGAGCCGCAGAGATCAGGTTTTTCGGAATAATAGCTAAAAAAAACACCAGGCTGTAAAGCAGAAAGCTTTTTGTTGTCAGCAAAACAACTATCTGAACGATATACTGCAGTATCAACTGTCCTGATTCATACAGGTCATTGATGTAGTTTTGCTGATCAGCCAGAAAGATTATCTGCTTATGAGATTCAACATATCCCATAATCATATTTCCCGCGAACAGCCAGTAAATGATTCCGATGTCGGGAATTGAAGCGGATTCCTCCGAAATGATCGGAAGAAGGAAGAAAATTACTGCGGAGGCAAGCGTGACGAGCGCTCCGATTATCAGATGGACACGTCGAAAGGCTTGTATCAGCGCCTGCTGTTTTTTCGTGTCGTTTTCGGCAAGAGGAGCGTACAGCATAAAAGCAAGGGCAGTGTCAATTCCGAGAGAACCCAGTGAAAATACGATCAAAATATTGTTGAACAGTCCGTAGGCGCCTGTGCATTTAACGTCCAGCACGTGAATAAACACTATTCTGGAGACGTAAGCAGCAAGCAAAACCAGTATTTTGCAAATGAAGGCGACCACGGAATTGCGCATTGAGTATTCGGTTCTTGTTTTTTTATTCATATATTATTCTTGTATACCTCATTCAAGACTTGCTTTGCCGTTATTTTTCAAAGGACGAAGGCTCGGGCATGATTTCTGACAGAGCTTGGCTCAGAATTTTTTTGCAGGCTTCAAAATCGATCTCTTTATCGGAGTCGTTAAGACAAATCATCCTGCGCTTTTGCTTGCGAATGAAATGTACTGCCTTTTCCGTGTCTACTCCGACATCAAAAAAGCGGAACTTGCGGTGGAGATTTTCGGGGACAAACTCTCCGGACTGTTTTTGCCATTCCCGGATAATATACTGACTTACGTCACACCAGTTTCTGAACTTATGTCTGCTGACCTCATCCAGCCGCTCTCCCTCCAAGGACCAGAGTGTCTCGCAGGTTTTTTTCAGGATAGGAGACGGTCCGTGTACGGTATAGAATCCTGTATAACGCGGAAAAGCCGTTTCAATAAGATTATATACAAAATGCAGCGGAGGGTATCCGATATGAAAAAACTTGCTCTTGAAGCGTTTCATCTGCGACCGTTTATTAAAATGTCTGGATATGAAAAGGGCGTTGTTGATATAGATATAGGACATAAGCGGAAATGTCTCGTTGGCGACATCAGGCTGGAGCGCCAGCATATCAACAGGCTTTCCGTTTTTGAAAAAGTCCGTGGGCTTCGTGTGATCGATCAGGAACGCATCATCATTGAAATAAACAAAATGTTCGGAAAGACCCTTGATACGAAACAGATTCAGTTCAAGTGCGTGAGAGTTGAAGGTGGGCAGGTATTCTGCGGGCATATAATCGGAGTGTTTGACAATATGCAGCTTTGGGTGATCGGTATTCAGCCATTCGGGAAGATGTCCCCATGTTACAAGATAAATATTTCTGACCCATGGCGCATACAACTCCACACCCCGAAACCAGTACCGTAAGAAGCCGAGATCGCGATATCTCTGAGGCCGGTCGTCATCCATGGAATCATGAGAATACTCTTTTTTTTGTTTTTGCCATTCCGGATCAGAGCCGTCGACCCACAGGAGCACAAAATCAATATCATAATCAGGTTTTTCTCTTTTTTTCATTTCCGTAATACCATCCTCTCATTCTCGCGACGATCAAAGCGATCGTTGAACGCACCATATATTTGACAGGCTTCCAGATGCCCGTGTGCATGCCTTCTCCGCTGTTGCGTATGTGCATCACGGCGGGGATTTGCAGTATCTTGTAGCCGAGCAGCTTCATTTCAAGGATCATATTCGCGTCGGGATAATTCGCGTCAAAGCAGTCAAACCGTGCGTAATGACGAAACGCCCTTCTGTTCAGCCCCTGAAGACCGGTCGTCGCGTCGGCGAGCTCTCCTCCGCCGAACAGCTTGACGAGCAATCCAAGCCAGATAAATCCGATCTTCTTCATGACCCCGGGATGATATTCGGCGCTGCCCTTCATAAATCTGCTGCCAAGAACGATATCCGGCAGGGAGCCGTCGTCCAAGGGCGTTTTCAGCGCCTGATAGATTATAGGTACGTTGCAGGGGTCGTGCTGCGTATCTGCGTCCATTTGGATCAGGTAGCTGTAGCCGTTTTCAGCTGCGTATTTATAGCCCATCTGCAGGGCGTTGCCGTATCCTAAATTATAGATATGGGTAATGCAGACGGCGCCGAATCGCTCTGCGATCGCGGCGGTGCCGTCGGTCGACGCGTCATTGATGATCAGGATATCGGCGATTCGGTCGATTTGTTTTTCCTGCATCCCCTCAAACACAAGGGGCAGGTTTTTTTCTTCATTATGAGCCGGAATGATGACCAGCAGATCGTGATTCTTTTTCATTTTGCTCATTCTCGATTCTTTATCAGTTGCAGAAGCAGAACGGCGTCCTCATGCTCTTGGTTCGATTTCGCCGCAGCGTCGCCGAGCCTTTCGCGCAGCTTGGGATCTTTTATCAGACGTTCGATGCCGTCGGCTACGCTCGGAGCATCGGTGCCGACATAGATACCGTCAACGCCGTCGGTGATCTGATCGCGGTTTCCGTTTGAAAGCGACAGTACGATCGGCATACCCAGCACCTTTGCCTCGCGAACAGCAATGGACTGTCCCTCAAATTTTGAGCACTGAACGAAAATATCCGATTCGCGCAGATAGGGGAAGGGATTCCTCACCGAGCCGAACAGGACAAACTCGTTTTCCACACCCTTATTCCTGATTTCGTTTTCCAGAGCGGAGCGCTCCTCTCCTTCGCCGAGAACGTACCAGCGAAAGCGGTGACCGCGCTCCTTCAGGATACGCGCGACCTCGATCGCGGTCTCATAGGATTTCTGCTTGACCAGTCTGCCGAGCGAAACGATCCTGACGCCGTCGCAGTCGTCGTCAAAGCCCGTGCCGGACTTCGATTTTTCAATGATCCCGGCGGGATCGATGATGTTGCGGAAAACATGAACACGGTCGGAAAGCTCAGGGTATTCCGAAATAAAGGAGTTTTTAACGTCATTTGAAACGCAGTATATAACCTGAAAGCGCTCGTAGCAGCCGTGATCCAATTTGCGGGTGTAGCCTGCCTTGTGATAGTCGACGTGAACAAAGGCGGCTTTTGCGCCGGCTTTCACCTTGTCGGCAACGTAATAGGTTGAAGCGCCTTCGATATAGGCGATAGCAAGGTCGTATTCCTCGCGCGGCGGCTTAGTGCCGTCGGACACAGCCTTCCAGAGAAGGTTCTTGGTCACCACGTTGCCGGAGCGCCGCATTTCCCTGCGGTTCGCGATGATGTAAGGAAGGTTGCGAGGTCCCGAAAGACCCGAGATCAGCTTTGTCGAGGTGTGTTTGTATAATTTGACCCTGCCGGCGGACGAAAGCACGTCAGTCGGATCCATATTTTTGTTCAGGAGATTCACGTGCGGAGGTATGCTGTCGATCAACTCGCCCTGTCCCAGCATGACATAAAGATCGATTTGGCAGTCGATCAGCTTCGGCAGCGCCTTCATCAACTCGATCATTGCGACCTCGGCTCCGCCCTGTCCCATTGTGTTGATCACAAAAAGAATTCTTTTTTTCATATCATTTTCCTCTCATTCCGTCTTCGCTTCGTCAGCTTCGCTTTCCTCGGCGTTGCTTTCGGATTCCTTTTTTTCCTTGAGGGATTTTGCATATGATACCCACATCGAAAGCTCGTCGTTTCGTTTTTTGAGCTGTGTGATGTGCATTCCGTAAATATACAAAGCCATCACCAGCGACATCGCAAACAGATAGATCAGCGCGAGATTTCTGAAGCGCACGAGATGATGCAGCGGTGCAAAGTCAAAAATTGCGCCGAATACGATCACGACGATCGCCATGATCGTCCACCAGCTTCCTATTCCGATATCCATCTTTTTCCTTGCGATATTATGGAGATTATAGACAAGCAGAAAGATGCCGGTGAGCACTACGACCACCTTATATAAGATTTCTATTTCCATAAGCTTCCTCCTTTGCGTCTGATTCTTTATGTTCTTTGCGTCGCTGTGTATGCTGTTCTCGGGATGTTTTTTTTGAATAAACCAGAGGCGAGGGCATTTCTCCGCTTCCGCGCTGGATCAGTGTTCCGCGGCAGAACACCTCTCTGTCGATATGTCGGTTGATCCATCTCAGCCTGAAATAGGCGACGGAATATCCCGAAGCCGCTCCGAGCACGACCCCGAGACCGTACCAGATCTCAGGCAGATGCGTGGAAACGATACTTCCGAAAAGGGTAACCAGGAAAAATACCGAGACGGTGAGCAGCGCGCCGTTTTCGTCGTTAAAGTAGTAAAGGAAAAGGATCTCCGAATACATGAGAAACAGCGCGAAGTAACCGACGCAAAGACAGGGATATATCTTCATGGTTAGACCGCCGAGGCCTACAGACGGCAGAAGTATCATGCAAATCACGAACAGCGCAGACGTGATGATGAATTGCAGGCGTATCAGCGTCATGAGCTCTGCAGACAACTGCCGGAACATTCTGGAGCGCGCATTGATGATGTCGTGTCTGCGCCCGCCGATGACCGCCTCAAAAAAATGGCGGTAACGGTCGCGGAAGTGCAGCTCTATGTTTACTATAAAGATAACGGTCGCGGAAATGTTGGTAAACATGGCAAGACAGGTTGCCATGTCGTAGGGCATACAGGTCACAAAGCTTTTTACAAGCACGTTTCGCAGGTCGGTCGTCCAAAAAACGAAATTATGCACATATAAGCCAAGTGTGTAGAGCAGATTGATCAGGATCATTCTCCAATACTTTTTCATGTGACCGAGCACAGGCTTCCAATTTCCGCTGTTCCGGCGGAAAAATGATTTGACGAGCGCGATCTCCAGCGCCGCGATCAGGGTGAAGCCTATAGTCAAGGCGAGCAGCAGTGCGTAGGTCGTTTCCATGTGAAAGGGGAAACGGAAAAGCGACCACAGCAGAACCGTGAGAACGGTGACGACCATTCCGATCGCGAAGAACAGAGATATCCTCACATAGTTTTTTGTGATGGAAAGGTAAAGCATGGTATAGAAAACCAAGATCAGCGACGTAAAGCAGCAGTAGCCGGTAAAAACGTAGTATATCGGCACGCCGCCGACAAAATGCTCGTGCAGGCAAAAGGGGATACCGAGAACCGCTCCGAGTACAACGGTCACACCCATTCCGAAATGGAAGCACGGAATGATGTCCTCGTATTTTTCCTCATAAATAATATCGGACAGATACTTTGACAAAACCGCGTTCAGCGGCGAGGTGCAGAGCAGGCCGAAAATAAAGGTGTAAAGCATGGTGTCCGCGAAAAGCTCGCGGCTGTTGTAATCTATCGCTTCAAAGTGCAGAATGATCTGCGACACGAAAACGGCGCCGATAACGACAAAAACAGGCGCGACGGTAACGACCGCACTGTAAGTGAAGCCGTATAGGTGCATACCGAGCGAACGGTGGCGGTAGATCCGGTTGAGCTTGAATCCTATTCCTGCCATTGAAGTCCCAGCTCCTCTCCTAATTCTCTGTAAAGGCGAGCATAAGCGTTTTGCAGATCGCTCAGCTTGAAGCGGCTCATCATTCTCCTGTAGCCTGCTTCTCCCATTTTCCGCGCCTCGCTTCTGTTTTCGGCGATAAACACCATAGCGGCGGCTATCTCATCGACGTTCATCACGTGGGTCAGGATCCCGGCAGTTCCGAAATCATCGCCGGCTTCTCCGTAGATCAGTCCCCGGCAGTTTCCGACGTCGGTAGCGATCGACGGCTTTCGCGCCGCGTAGCCCTCTAATATAGTCAGCGGCTGACCCTCGCTGATGCTTGTCAGGATGGTGGCGTCCATCCTTCCCATATATTCTCTTGTGTCGATCCTGCCCGTAAACTCGATATCGCTTACGCCGAGGTAATCGACATATTCATAACACTCACGCGCGTATTCCATATCCTCCGCGTCGGGTCCCATGATCCAAAGCTTTAGCTCGGGCGCTTCGCGTTTTGCGACGGAAAACGCCTGTATCAGCGTTTTGATATCCTTGATGGGCGTTATCCGCACAAAAGCCCCGATATTCACAAAACCCTCGTCCTCTGCGGTCTTTCCGGGTATATCCTCAAAACGGGACGCGTCAACGCCGTTCGGGATCACGATAGTCTTTTCGGGAGGACAGCCGAGCTCTGTCTGCAGCTCGCGCGCGTGCTCAAACAGACTTGTGACTATGTCGGCTCTGTCGTAAACTACCTGCGACATCTTGCGGAACAGCGTTATCCAAATATCCTTGTAAATGCCATGCACCCAGTCGGCTTTTATAAGCTCCTCTTCACGCTCACGGGTATAGATGCCGTGTTCGGTGAGCAGCAGCTTTCCGCCGTATATGTACCGCGCGAAGCAGCCGACTATACCGGCGTAGCCGGTAGAGACGCAGTGATAAATATCTGCCTTCGGGACCTCTGAGCAGAGAGCGTGGAACAGCGGCAGATAAACCGAACGCATCGTCCAGAGAAAATCCGTGAAGGCTATCTCGGGGTATTCTCTGTCGTATAAAGCGGTGATGATCTTCAGAAAATCCTCACCCATCAGCAGGTCGTTGAGCGAGCGCGGCTTTTTTCGGAAAAATCCGAACACACCGTCCCAATCGACGTCGCTGTCCATGATCAGGTGTCTCAGGGTGGCGTATTCTGCATCCGACATGGATTTGCTCGCACTCTTTTGACCCCAATCCTTGTCGTTGAGATAGATCTCAGAGATCTCAACGACATTTTCGGGGAGCTCATAAACAAATTTTCCTCGGTAGCTCCTGTCAGGAACGATGGCGGCGACAGCGAATTCCGTTTTCGGAAACATTTTGATGATGCTGTGTACCCAGCTTGACACGCCGCCCATAACGTACGGATAGCAGCCCTCTGCCACGATACAAACCTTCATCAGCGGTTACTTCCTTCCATAACAACAAATGACGAATGGGAAGAGGTCAGTCTGATCTCCGTCTTTTCCCGTTGTGCAGAGATCAGATACGCGTTCTCTTCTAACAGCTCGTATGCTCCGCCGCTCACGGATTCGATCCGCTCGTCGTGGGTGCGGAGGATGAAGCGGTTCACACCGTCTCCGGATACGCCTTCGGAGGTCACTGTGATGACGTCGCCGCTCCGTTCGGCTTTGTATTGCAGACCGAGATACGCTCTTATCCTGTCGTCGCTTTCCGTGACGGTCAGGTTATCCTCTGCGCGAAACGGGTGGCTGTAGGTCGTGAGATTACTGAAAATAACGCGTGAGCTGTTTTGCCATTCGTCCTTCTTGTTTTGGGGATAAAAAGCCTCCGCCATGCTGCAGACGCTGTTGCTGTATGCTAACAGCGTCTGAACGCCGAGCAGCTCCAGCTCGTCGGTAAAGGTATGCCTTTTCAGGCTTGAGGTGGTCTGCTGCCAGGTGACGCTTTCGTTAAGATAGCCGAAGATCGGAAGACTTTCGCTGTATGCGGAGGTAGATACCGTGCGGATATCCCGCGCACCGGCAGCTTCAAGCGTCTCGGGCAGCCGGGAAAGCCTGTCGGCTGCGCTCATGACCGCCGTGATACGGTAATCGGGAGCTTCCGAGGATATAAAATCATAGTCGGCGGTCAGCTCCCCGGCGGAGTTTTTCCCGAGGTTGTCGGCAGAGAGCGCAAGCTCGCCGTGCATTTCGTCGATCATCGAAAGATAGGTTTTCAGAATACCCTTTTGCGGCTGCGCGGGATCGCTCCTGTCGTATTTTACGGACAGGAAGAAGCCGGGCTTTTTGCCTGAATTCGAGGCAAGCGTTATAAACATCGGCAGCATGATATCGGTTTGCGCCTTGGTGACGGTCCTGCCGTAGATTTTCTCGACCTGCGCAGCGTTTTCATCGGTCAGGATCGGAAAATGGGCAACGGAGAATACCTGAGCGTTGATCACGGGATAAACCGAATACGGCTTTCGCTCATACATCATCGCCTGCAGTATCCCCATGCCTGCGCGGCGGTTTTTCAGATAGCTCCCGTTAACGGCGTAAGCCTCTCCGTTTCCGAAGCAGCTTCGCCAAATTATCGCGGGCATATCCTCGTTCTTGTATTTTTTTTCGTTCGCGGTTTCCATATCCTCGTCGGACAATGTGCCGCGCATGTAGGTCTTTGTCCGCGTGCGCACCGAGTACCACGGGATCTTCAGCTCCAGATCCTGGCGGTTTTCATGCTTGTCGTTCGCTTCCGCAGCGGTCTCTTCCTCAAAAATGCGCTCTCCGCCGAGTAGAAAGCCCTTGAACAGATGGACTCCGCGAAGGTCGATCTCTTTTTGGACCGTCCTGTAGATGCCGAGGATCTTGCGCAGCTTATCGTCCGACGTCACATAATCATATTCTGGAAGCGACATAAAGATAAAGTCAACGCCTTTTTCCATCAGCTCCGCGATATGGTCGGAGCGTCCCCGTACAAAATCAGGCTCGATCATCACGATATCCGGAAGCGCCGACGCGGATACGTCGGGAAGCTTCGCTGCGTGTACAACGGGGATCTTGGTGTAATACGACCATTCCTTTGCCGTCGCGGCATATGCGCCGTTTTTTTCTCCGAGATAGAGTACCCATTCATCCTGCTCCGACAGTCCTTCAGGTTTTCCTGATTGATCCGACTCATAAAAATTCGGGAGAGCGGCGGAGCTTTTGCCGTTCGGAGCGACGGCGGCGATGTGCTTGTTCACTCCGGGGGCAGACACCATTTCCCTGCCGATCTGAAAACCCATAAAAAGCAGCAGCAGCGTCAGGAAAATGACTATCGTCACAAAGAACTGCCGTCTTGTAATCATCATTTGCCGGTGTACCTCCCGATAAGACAACCCGATTCGCCGCAGCCTTGGTTTGCGGTTGGGATCGTCACGTTGTATTTCAGACTTTTTATGCGAAAATAAATATCATAATCTCCGCTGCCGAGACTTTCCCTCAGGGAAGCCTGCTTTACGGCGAGACATTTCGCTCCCGATTCGCGGGAAACGCCGCTGAGGCTTCCGTCCATCGGGAATACAAACCTGCGGTCGTCGCTCACGAAAACGAGCTCCGCCGCCGTATCATGGTAAATCGGAGCGAATCCGATGTTTTCGATCTTGATTTTTGCGGTCAGACGTCCGGAGAGAGGGGAGAGCCGCAGGCTGACGCCGCGGATCACAAAGCGATATCCGAGATGCGTTTCGGCATAGTCAAAATACGTCATGCCGTTTCGGATGCTTCCGTCGCTGATCACGCTGTTTTTCCATTTGTCCAGCGTTTTTTCGTCATATAAGCGGTTCAGATAGCTCACACACGTTTTTTCCAGAGCAGCCATCGCTCTTTTCGCGTCAGACTGCGGCTCGGTCCCCACGACCTCTCCGCCGTAAGCAACCGTTTTGGCGAGAGTTTTTTGAAGCATGAGCTCCCGCTCGCGCTCGGATGGGTCTGCGCTGTAGGTCCCGTATTCGCTGACATTGCCGAGCATGCCGTCGTTGAACAGACCCGGCAGCGTTCCCTGCACAACGTCCGGTGTCAGCGTAGCGCCTGTCACCGCGCACCATAGAGCCGGTGTGCGCACCGCGATCGGGATCCGGTTTCCGGTCACCCGGGACAACACCGCGTAAAGTTTTTTCAGATGATCGCCGCGAAGGAATCTTGACCCGTGCATCTCGCCCCAATTGCCGATGAAGAGTCCTTGTAAAAGACAAATGATACCCTCGTGTTTTCTGATGACGGGTTCGAGCTGCTCCATATGACCGAGTATGACCTCGATGCTTTTCGGCTCTGTGATGATGTTCCTTCCGCACCAGTCATACAGGAAACGCACGATCAGCGCGCAGTCATAGCCTGCGAGCGCTTGAAAAAGCCCGTCTATGCCGCCGAGGGCGCGTTCGGAGAGCGGCGCGGCAGCGTAACGACAGAGGTTTATTTCAACGAGGATCAGCGTATCATCGGGATCGCGCGCGGTGAGATCAGGCAAGGCGCACTCTTCGTCCGCAGTGAAGCGCAGGATCGTATAGAAGCCGCGTTCCGGACAACGGAGCTTTGCCGTTGTTTCCGGCGGACAAAAGCATGACAGTGTTTTCACGGCGGCGTCTCCTTTCCGAAACAAACAAACAGCTATAAACCTGCGAACGCATCATTTCCCCATGATTCCGAGCGAGAACAGCGAGAAATCGTTTTGATGCACGCAGTAGCAGATATAATCGTCATCCTCATAGATGACTTCTCCGTCATTGGGGTAAATATCCGAGAATTTTTTATACCACTCATAAGCCTTTGATTCGAGAATTATACGATTTGAAAGGCTCGACGCGGTATCGGAACGCTTTTTGCCGTAGGTAAGCGGCTTTGCTGCATCCTCCTCCGAGATCTGACCGTGGAGGATATCGGGATACTGTGAGCCGGTTCCGTGGTAGAGCGGCGCGTATTTTTCGTCGGCAAGCCATTCGGGACCCGAAGCGAAGTTGTTTTGAGCGTAACGGATCGGATGCTTTTCGATGAAGAAAAACAGATATGGCGTCGGTAACGTATAGGAAGCCTTGCCGTACTTTTCCGTGAAGTCGATCCATTCCTCGTGGTAGCCGTCCTCGATCACCTGATAGAGCTCATCGGTTGTTGAAATAATAGTGTATTTAAATTTAGGTGTTCGAGAGATGATCTCCTTTGTCAGCTCCACTGCAGCGGGATATCGGGTCAGCTCGTAATACGGATAGCCGTGAAAGATCCCTGCAGCGCGGGTAAACAGATAAATCCCCACGCACGCTGCCACCGAGAGCGGCTTTAAGAATCTTTCCTTCAACAGCGGACGCAGCAGTGAAAACAGGACGTCAAAGGCGCACGCGTACAGCAGCATGGTAAACATGTCGATCGTGGAGCAGACGCGCGTGCCGGCTACAAGCGACGGCAGTCCGAGCGGCTTCGGATAATAAGCGATCAGAAGCACAAAAACGGACAGCGCTGTGATCAGGTAGCTCTCGGGATTTTTGAACAAAAATCCCGTGCGTTTTTTGTTCCGCCGTTTTCGGATCAGTTTGATGATCAGGTGGAGGAAAAGCAAGCACACGGAAAAACCTGCCGCTGCGATATCGAATGTTAACAGGAACCCGCCACGTTGGTTTCCGTACAGCTCAAGAAAGGATCTTTTCAGGAAGGTATTCAGCCTTTCCTTGAGCTGCTCCTTCAGCGGCAGTGCTTCCTTCGGCTTTTCTATATTCTTTTTTTGGCTGACCGCCGCCGTTGTTTCAGCTTCGGAAGGAGTCGTCTCGACCGGTTCTGCGGAAGCGTTGGAGCTTGCGTTGCCGGTACTTGAGTTTGTTACCGACATCGCCCAATAGAGTGATCCCTGAAGCGGATGCCCCTCCGCGAACGCTCCGACCATCGGAGCCGCCGCGATCATCAAAGCGAGGATGCCGCCGCCGACGAGTCTGAGAAACATGCCGCGTCGGAAAAGACGGCGGAAATAAACCAAAATGATAACAAAGCACACAAACGCGGCGATGATCGTCGTGTAAAAGTGTGCGCAGATCGAAGCGGCGATCGTTGTGATAAAAATAAAGAGATATCTGTCAGAGAAATAGCGCCGCCAGGTTTTTAGTTTAAGCGGCATAAAGCGTTCCTTTCGGCGTTCCGGCGGTTTCTGACGGAGGTAGCCGATGAGCGCGTATGCGGTCATATATACGGCGTACAGCGCGAATTCCTGCGGAAGCGTCCATGAAAGGCGAGAGATGCCGAACACGCCGTTGACCACGACCTGCTCAACCGTGAGAAAGCCCGCGAGCGCGAGCATACCCGACATTCTCCACCCGAAAAGCATACGGCTCAGCAGATAAGCCGATACCAGATAAACCTGGATGTGAACGCCCGCGAGGAAAAGCACGATACTGTAAAAATCTATGGGAAACACCGTTCCCATCAGGTAGATCACGCAGTGCATCCCTTCGGGATATATACCCGCGCTGAAAATCTGTCCCTGAGAAAGACCGTAAACCCACGCGTGATGAACATATTGATCGCCGAAGCCATAGGAATGCACCTGCAGCGCGTTCGCGCTGAAATACGCGATACCGAACGAGACGATCAGTATCAGCAGCGCATATTCGATCCTGCGCCCCTTCGTGTAGCTCCACCACCTTGATACGGGGGAGCGGAGCTTTTGGAGGTTGAAGGTGTTCCATCTCAAAAGCATACGGCGGACGCTCATCGTTTTGCCTAAAACACTTTTGATATCACGGAGCCTCGAAAGACCGAGGTCATAATTTCTGAGGAGCTGTATGATAAAAACCGCCCAGAAAATGATTATCACGAACAGACGGTTCAAAATCCCGAGAAGACCGAGGACAAGAACGCCTGTATTGATCAGAAGAATGGACATGTTTACGCAGAAGCAGAAGCGGTAAGCTCTGTTTTTACCGGAAAGGTGTCTGCGGAAAACCACTGACGGCCAAATATACATGATAAACATATAAGCGAGCAGTACTTTTATGAATTCAAATACCCAGTAGCTTTGATCCAACGGCGCTCCCTCCTTTCACTATGTAATATTCTCACATAAAAATGCGTACCATTTCCATCATCTCATGGTCGAGCGGCACGCCGTTGCGCTTCATTTCGTCGAGAGTCGCGAAAAAGCGTTCTCTGTTTCCCGTATCGTACAGCAGCTTGAGCCTTGTCGAAAATGCTTCGAGCGATTCGGGATAAACAAAGAAAAGTCGATCGCTCCATTCCGCGCATTTTTCATAGTTTTTTCTTAGACGCCAGCATTCCGCCGTGCGCGCCATTTCATCTGCGGAAAGCGCGTCGCGCTTCTCCAAAAGACGCGCCATTCTGTCCAGCAGCTCTGTAAAGCGGATGCTTTCAAGCTCTGAAAGCACGTTTTGCCTCAGAACCTCAAATATGGTGTCGATCAGCTCGTGAGCTGACTCTGCCTGATCGATCAGCTTTTGGCGGATCGTCGTTTCGACGGCTTCATCTCCGTAGTAGGCGCGCATTCCCTGTTCATAAGCCGACGCTTTGTGTCGGTTAAAGTCTTCGCTTTCTTCCAATTTATCCGATAGATCGGCAAAAATGAATTCTCTTTCCTCTTTTTCGCGTCCTTTAAAGCGGTCTTCCTCCTGCTTAAGCTCTTCCGTGTCACTGCCGCCCGAATTGTCGATGCGCTTTGAGTATTCCACGCCGTCAGGCGTTTTTTTCTCGCCGTCGTATTTTTCCAGCTGTCTGATCTCAGCCTCCGTTTCGTCGATATCGGAAGCTATTTTCTGGACGCCGATACGAAATTTTCCCAGCTCGGATTGCAGAACGGAAGCAGCATAATGAGATATCTCGCTGTCGTCGCTGTTCAGCGCGAGAAAAAGACTGCTGAGCGATTTTCTCACATCGTGACGCAGTACCTCGAGCATGAGCACGCGAGCGTTGTGCTTATCGACAACGGAAACCGCGTCCTTGATCGGGAGAATATTGCTTTCCGACAGCTCGTCTGCCTTGAGCAGTGTTTTTTCTCTGTCCTTTGAGAAGATGACATCTGCCAGATCGACAGGCTTATGGAAAAATACCTTCCTCAGTATCCAGCCCAGGAAGAAATATATCGGTCCTATAACGGGGAAGAGGAGCATGACCAGACATCTTGACGCAAAGCCCGCCTCGTGCTTTTTTTGGATAACAAAGTAAAAAAGCCAGTATATGAAGGTGATGATAAAGTTGATGATAAGAATCAGGAGAAAAGCGATTTCGTCTCCGCTCATGGCTCCGCTCCTTTATTGACGTCGTCTGAAACGACAGCATTTATTGAGTAATTGTTTAAGCGATCGATGACGATTTGAGCGTTTTTGACAGAGGTGTTCGGCAAAAGGATATACAGGTTGCCGTCCTCGCCTATGCCGAGATGGTCGTCCTGCCTGAGGTGAGCCGCAGCACGGTTGCCGGTGTCAATAACCGATTCGTCCGTATTGTCGGAATAGATTCTCAGCAGGGTGAACCTTGTCAAACGATGCCGCTCGGCGTTTTTGTATGCGGTCAAAATCGAGGAGAACGCGGATTTTTCGAGTATGCGCGTATCCTTGATAAACCTTTCGTTGCGCATGATATCCAAAAATCTGTGAGCGCGCAAAACCGCGTTCTGGATCAGCATTGAGGTTACGGTGAGTATACTTGCCTGACCGAGCGTCATCTTCTCCCACGGGAGCTTCCAGATCATGATAATGGTGCGGATCTCCTCGTTTTCGCGGATCGCGCATGCCATCATCGGCATATCTTCCTTGAGTCCTCGGTTGATATACGGCTTGCCATCCTTGATCTCGTCATACAGCTCGCCCAGCTCCCTGTACCTGATCGAATTGCCCAGAGCGGCAGCCGCCTCTGTCGTTGCCGAAAACAGACGCGCGTATGCGCTGTTTGATACCGTATACAGCGCGATATCGTCGCTGCCCATGATCTGCCTGAGCACATCCATCGCGTGAAAGAATACGTCCTCGGAATTGTATCGGTCAAGGGTAGAGGTGATTTTGTAAATCTTTCCGATGCTGTCGTTTTGATTGATGATCTGGGTTTGCAGCGCGTCCTTGACCCTGACGTTGCTCTCGTTGATGTCGCGAACGTCATCTATTTGCTGCGTCATGCGCTCATAGTCATACAGCGCCTCGGCTTTTTGATCCGAGAGTCTGTCTTTTAAGTATCCGACTGTGAGTCCGAGTATAAACCACTGAGCTATCCAGACATAGGAGCTGAAATCGAGCATGATGCCTGTATCCGCTCTGCCGAGAAGCTGCATGAACAGAAACCCCGCAGTTGACAGAAACGCTGAGAAAACCGCCTGATGCTGACCGTACAAAATCGCAAAAAGCAGAACATAGATCAAAAAGAAATCTATGCGCCCAAAGTATTGGCTTCCGGACAGACTGCTGTTCAGGAAAAAAAAGACCAAAAAACAGATAATATTTTCCAGAAACGGCAGAATTATCCTGAGCAGCCAGACAAGCTCTCTGATAAAAAGACCAAACAGCGAGAGTTTGTCTTTTTCTATATTGAGAAATTGTTTTCGGTGTTTAAGAATATGTGAAACTATGCTTTCTATATCACTTCCGAAATCCGTGAGTCTGTTGATCCCGAATTCCTCTTTGAATACGGAGGCGTCGAGCATAGCCTGAGGATATTTCAAATGGACAAACGAGTTTGCTGCCTTTTTTTTGTCCTCTGTTTTTGCTTTGCCGTCCGATCTCCTCTGCAAATACTGTTTTATCCGCACCGTTAAACGGCTGCCTGAGGTGGCTTCGGACTTAGCATGTTTGTCTGTCGGGATCTCGAAGCCGGATAGCTTTGCGGCGTCGGCGATCATTTCCTTAAGTTCCTTTGCGGTAAGCCGGTTGCCTGAGGAAATGTGATAAACCGAGTGCTTGTGTGACTGCGAAAGGATTATCCTCGACAAGAAAAAGACAGCGTCCGACTCGGCAAGCGGCATTATCAGCCTGTCGTCCGGCACCTCTGTTTTTCCGTCATTCAGAAAGTCGATGCAATACTCCGAAATAAAATCGTCTACGTCCTCGGAAGTCTTGGGGAGATGATAATAACCTCCGATCCTGACGATAATGATATCTGATTTTAAATCGCTCATAAACTGCCTGCATATATCCTCTGCCTGCACAAACGCGGTACTGCGTGGGTCAAGCGCACTCGTTTTATCTTCTTCGGAGTACACGACCTCTTTGTCAGGCTGAAAGACAGCGTCGGATGAAATATAAATAAACCGTCCGTTCTCGACGGAAGAATAAGCGGACAGGATATTCATTACCGCGCTGATATATGCTACTGAGTCGTTTCTCTCGTCCTTCCATGAAAAGCTGCCGTCATATGCTCCGGCAAAAACCGTAATGTCGGGAGAAACGCTGCTGAATACCTCGGGAAGTACATTGCTGGTATAAGTGAAATCATATCGCTCAAAGACCCGGGGATATTTTTGGCGTCCGTGGGAAGAACCGGTAAGAAGAGAAACCCGGTGTCCTTCTTTATTAAATTGTCGGATGAGTTGATTTGTAAAGCTGTTTGCACTGCCGATCAACAGTATATTCAATCGCTTCATTCGTTTTTCATCCTCCGTCATAAGTACTGCGGTCGATATTTTCCGTTAGCTTGTTGGGGATAATCGGGATAAACCATGGCTTCGGAAAACGGCTGCTCAGCCGCGAGCGTAGCTTAATGGAGTGAGCCGAGAAAAATGCACATACTTATAATTATACTTATATATATTATCTCACTGTAACGGGTAAATGTCAAGGATTTGCATGTATTTATTCACGTGAATCTAGGTCTTGTTTAAAAAATAAATATTGATATTGCACAAAAAGAAAAATAACGATATAATCGAGGTATGGGAAGGCACAGGTATGAGCTGAAAGATAGCGAATGGAATCGAATAGCAGAAATGCTTCCAAAGGAACATCCACCGGAAGGAAAACGAGGGCGCCCGACAAAATATGATAACCGTACTGTGATGAACGGCATAGTGTGGATTGCCGGAAGTGGTGCACCATGGAGAGAACTTCCCGAACCATTTTTCTGTGATGAAACCGCTACGGAATATTACACCCATTATTTCAACCGGTTTTGGGATAGAGAATAGAACGAAAAAGGGACAGTGGACAAATTGTCCACTATCCCTGCGTAATTCTTTCTTCTGTTGGTTTTTGTAATCGGATTGTAATTTGATTCGACAAAATTCGATTGACAATAATCGGCAACTGATATATAATTTAATTCGGTATGGTTTATCGACAACTCACTCTCATGTTGGGAAACATCAAGAGAACAGTGCTTGTAACTTTGTTTACCTGACGTTGTTGAATGGGGTAAAGATACCACACCAAAACAATTGTATTCTTATCACGGAAATACGTTAAAGCAGCTACCTTGCGATAACTGCTTCAACTTTTCCTTTGGCGCGCCGGAGTAAAGTGAATAACACCCGCCTCGCTTGCTGCGGCGTGTGCACAGTCATTGGTTTCTGCAACGCTCTCGTTAAAAACGCTCCCCTGGAGCGTTTTTACCTGCGTTCGGAGCGACTTCGCGCTCCTCACTTGGCACACTCGCCTTCGAGTCTCTTCCGCCGCGCTTGCCCATAAATAAAACGGATACCCGATTGGGTATCCGTTTTATTTGGCGCGCCGGAAGAGACTCGAACTCCCGACCTTCTGATTCGTAGTCAGACACTCTATCCAGCTGAGCTACCGGCGCATAACGGTTTGTTTTAACC
>ODAI012163134.1_pt1 | contig 20097 bp, 15 predicted proteins | sample 1539321 | NCBI WGS metagenome assembly ODAI01 (sample SAMN02144231, study PRJEB22623) | gut metagenome | biome: sheep rumen | host: Ovis aries | place: New Zealand
CCCCCTATCGCAGCATCCAGCAGACGCGGCCCCGCGACATCCTGCACTACGAGGTGGAGGCCCCGGAGGATACCGACAGCATCTATATGCGCAAGCTTCTGCTTCAGCCCCTGGTGGAAAATGCCCTGTATCACGGCATCAAGGAAAAGCGGGGCGGCGGGCAGATCCGCATCCGGCTGGCGCTGGAGGGCGCGCTGATGAAGTTCTCCGTCCTGGACACCGGCAAGGGCATTCCCCCGGAGCGGCTGGCGGAGCTGCAGCAGGCCCTCGGCGCGGATGCTCCCTCGCTGCAGGCGGCCATGGAGCCCGGCTATTCCGGCTTCGGCCTGCGGAACGTGGACATGCGGATCCGCCTGTATTATCACAAGAAAAAGGGACTGACCCTCCGCTCGGGGCCGGAGGGAACGGAGGTCTCCTTCGTCATTCCTATTCGCACAAGGGAGGAAATCACCGATGATGAAGGTCTTTCTGGTGGACGATGAAATCGCGATCCGCGAGAATCTGCGGAATTCCTTTCCCTGGGAGGAGAAGGGCTTTCAGCTGGTCGGCGAGGCGCCGGACGGGGAAATGGCCCTGCCCATGATCCGGGACCTGCATGTGGACATCCTGCTGACGGATATCCGGATGCCCTTCATGGACGGCATGAAGCTGTGCGAGGAGGTGCAGCGGTCCATGCCCTGGATGGAGCGGATCATTCTCTCCGGGTATGATGATTTTGAGTATGCCCGCAAAGCCATTTCCCTGGGCGTCAGCGAATATCTGCTCAAGCCCGTCACGGCCCGGGAGCTGGAGGAGGTGCTGAACCGGGCCCGGTCCAAGATCGAGGCCCGCCGGCAGGAGCGGGCCAGCCTCTCCGCCCTCCAGACCCGCGTCATGAACGAAAACCAGTTTCTGCGGGGAAAGCTGCTGGAGAGCCTTTTCACCGAGGAGGGCGACCCCGCGGACGACGACGCGGTGCTGCGGCAGATGCGCCAGCTGGGCGTGAACCTGACGGCCGGATGCTACGCGGTGCTGGACATTTCCTTCTCCGCCGAGGGCGACCAGCGCACCGCGTGCCGCACCGCCCTGACGGGGCTGGCGGAGATGAGCGGGGGCACGGTGATCGTCTGCTCCGGCGCCAAGGGCGCCCGCGCGCTGGTGCTGGGGGATCACCCGGAGGATGTGGAGGAGCGCGCCTATTCCTTCGCCAATTCCTCCCTCCAGCTGCCCGAGCTGGAGCAGGAGCCCCATCTGCTGATCGCCATCGGGGATACCGTGACGGATTTTCATGACATCCGCCTGAGCATGCGCAGCGCGCGCCATCTTCGCCACCTGAAGACGGCGGACGGCCCCTCCCCGCGCGCCATCGCCGGCTACGGGCGCGGCGCGGGCGCGGGCGACGGCGCCGTGGCCCGGGCGCGGCTCTTTCTGGACGAGCACTTTTCGAATCCGAACCTGATGCTGCAGGATGTGGCGGAGGAGGTGCACCTGAGCCAGAGCCATCTGTCCACCCTCTTCGCCCAGGAAACCGGCATGACCTTCACCCAGTACCTGACGGGGCTGCGCATCAGCAAGGCCCAGGAGCTGCTGGAAACCACCGATCTGCGGTCCTTCCAGATCGCCGAGCAGGTGGGCTACAACGACGCTCATTACTTCAGCTACATGTTCAAGCGCAGCACCGGGCTGACCCCCAGCGAGTACCGCCGGGGGCAGCGGAAGGAGTCCAAAGAAAATGAACCCGGGCAGAAAAAAAACGAACCTTTTCCCTCCTGACGCCTGCGCAATGCGGAAAAATTTCAACCAGAATCAAAATCCTCTGTATTCAAATGCGGAGGATTTTTCTTTACAATAGGGGCAGATGGCAGGTATGCCAAAAAATGAAACAGGAGGAAAACAAAAATGAAGAAACTGTTGGCTCTGGTCATCGCCCTGGCGATGGTCCTGTCCGTTTCCCTGGCGCTGGCGGACGGCATCAAGGTAGGCATCATCAATCTGGATCCCTCTGAATCCGGCTATCGGCAGGCGAACGTCAAGAATCTGACCGACACCTTCACCGCGGAGAACGGCTATGACGCCACCTTCGTCACCGCTCCCACCGCCGATAAGCAGCTGGAAGCTGCCCGCACCTTCATCAATGATGAAGTTTCCTACATCCTCGTTTCCGCCGCCGAGACCACGGGCTGGGACGAAGTGCTGGAGGAAGCCAAGGAAGCCGGCATCAAGGTTTTCCTGTTTGACCGTATGATCGAGACCGATCCTTCCAACTACACCGCGGCTGTCGTTTCCGACATGCGGCAGGAAGGCGAAACCGCCGTGGCCTGGCTGGAGAGCCTGGGTCTGGAAGAGTACAACATTCTGCATATTCAGGGCCAGCTGGGCAGCGCCGCGCAGATCGGCCGCTCCGATCCGCTGACCGAGAAGGTCGCCGCGGATGACAAGTGGACCATCGTCCGCGAAGGCACCGGCGGAGACAGCTGGGATCCCAACGAAGCCCGGAAGATCGCCGAAGCCGCGATCAACGCCGGTGAGAAGTTCAACATCGTGTACGCTGAGAACGACGGCATGGCGGACGGCGTTGTGGCCGCTCTGGATGCTGCCGGCATCACCCACGGCGTGAACGGCGACGTCATCATCATGGGCTTTGACTGCAACAAGTGGGCGCTGGAAAAGCTGCTGGCCGGCGAGTGGAACTACGACGGACAGTGCAGCCCCTTCCAGGCGGTGGTCATCGATGAGATGATCAAGACGCTGGAAGCCGGCGGCGAGATCGAGGGCCTGAACGAGCTGAATCAGATCATCTCCGTGGAGAAGGGCTTCGACGCCACCACCATCACCCAGGAAGACATCGACACCTACGGACTGTAATCCTTTCTTCGCAAAGGAATCCGGCGCGGTATGAACAAACGTCAGGGCGCGCGTTCATACCGCGCTTTCTTTACAGGAATCAGGCGGCTTCCGGGACACCCGGAGCCGGGAAGGAGCAACCCCAGATGCAAAATGACGTTGTACTGACCATGCGCGGGATCTGTAAGCAGTTCCCGGGCACGCGGGCGCTGAACAACGTGGACTTTACCCTGCGCAAGGGTGAAATACACGCGCTGATGGGCGAAAACGGCGCGGGCAAATCCACGCTGATCAAGGTGCTGACCGGCGTTTATGAAAAGGACGGCGGCAGCATCCATGTGGACGGAAGCGAGAAGGAAGCCCACATCCGCTCCCCGCAGGACGCCCAGAAGATCGGCATCAGCACGGTCTATCAGGAAATCACCCTCTGTCCCAACCTGACGGTGGCGGAAAACATGTTCATCGGAAGAACCGGGGACAGGATCGTTCACTGGAAGGAATATGAGAAAAAGACGGCGGAAATCCTGAACAGTCTGGGGATTCCTGCCCGGCCCCGGCAGGAGCTGTCCCGCTGCTCCCTGGCGGTGCAGCAGATGGTGGCCATTGCCCGCGCGGTGGACATGCAGTGCAAGGTGCTGATCCTGGATGAGCCTACCTCCTCCCTGGACGAAAAAGAGGTGGAAATGCTTTTCGGCCTCATGCGGGATCTGAAGCGCAGGGGCGTCGGCATCATCTTCGTCACCCATTTCCTGGAGCAGGTGTACGCGGTCAGCGACCGCATCACCGTGCTGCGCAACGGGGAGCTCGTCGGTGAATACGTGGTGCAGGATCTGCCGCAGGTGGAGCTGGTCGCCAAGATGATGGGCAAGGATCTGAACGATCTGGCTGATCTGGAGGAGGTCGGCCGCAAGAGCCTGAGCGGCAGCGAGGTCGTCTACCAGGCGCAGGGGCTTTCCAGCACGGAGAGCCGGCCCTTCGACTTCATGATTCACCAGGGCGAGGTCAACGGCTTCACCGGGCTGCTGGGCTCCGGGCGGAGCGAGAGCGTGCGCGCCATCTTCGGCGCCGACCGGGTCACCGGCGGAAAGGTCATGGTTCACGGCAAGCCCGTGCGGATCAGCAAGCCCTACGACGCCATGAAAGCCAGCATCGGCTATCTGCCGGAGGACCGGAAGCGCGACGGTATCATCGCGGATCTGTCCGTCCGGGACAATATCATTCTCGCGCTCCAGGTCATGAAGGGCTTCTTCCATCCCATGAGCCGCAGCCAGATGGAGCAGTTCGCGGATGAATACATCAAGGCCCTGCAGATCAAGACCGCCAGCCAGGATACCCCCATCGGCAGCCTGTCCGGCGGCAACCAGCAGAAGGTGATTCTGGCCCGCTGGCTCCTGACCCATCCCGACTTCCTGATTCTCGATGAGCCGACCCGCGGCATCGACGTCGGCACGAAGCTGGAAATTCAGAAGCTGGTGCTGCAGCTGGCCGAGGAGCAGCACATGAGCGTGACCTTCATCTCCTCGGAAATCGAGGAAATGCTGCGCGTATGCTCCAGGCTGATCGTCATGCGGGACCGGAAAATCGTCGGCGAGCTGACAGGATCCGACCTGAACCAGGCGACCGTCATGAAAACCATTGCGGGAGGTGAACAGTAACATGCGTTCTTCCGTCAAGGGCCGCGGAACCTCCGGCCTCGGCCAGCTGATCATTCCGCTGGTCGCCCTCGCGCTGCTGGTGCTCTTCAACCTCTTCCGCGATCCGTCCTTCTTCAGCATCAGCATGGCCACCAACAACGCCGGCAACCCGGTGCTCAGCGGCAACCTGATCAGCATCATTGACAGCGCCAGCGAGCTGGCGATCATCTCCATGGGCATGACCCTGGTGACCGCCTCCTGCGGCGGCCAGGATATTTCCGTCGGCGCCGTGGGCGCCATCGCGGGCGCGATCTTCGTCAAGGTCGTTCTCGGCTTTGCGAGCATCAACGTCGGCGTGGTGATTCTGGGCATCCTCGCCTGCTGCGTGGTCACCATCCTGTTCAAGATGTTCAACGGCACGCTGGTGGCCGTCTTCCGCATCCAGCCGATGATCGCGACCCTGATCCTCTATTCCTGCGGCCGCTCCATCGCCTACTGGATCAACGGAGACGCGACGCCCCAGATCAACAGCCCCATCATCAGCGCCATGGGCATGACCATTCCGGGCATTCCCGTGCCCACGCCCATTTTCGCGGTGGTGCTGGTCGGCCTGCTGCTGGCGCTCATCTTCCGCCTGACCAACACCCGGCTGTATTCCCAGACCGTGGGCATCAACCAGGGCGCGGCCCGGCTCAACGGCATCAACCCCGTGGCCACCAAGCTCCTCAGCTTCGGCCTCCTGGGCATCTGCGTCGCCATCGCGGCGGTGATCGGGGTGGCCCGGCTGGGCAACCTGAGCCATAAGACGATCCTGGTGGATATTGAAATGGACGCCATTCTGGCGGTTGCCATCGGCGGCAACAACCTGGGCGGCGGCCGCTTCCGCCTGAGCGGGAGCATCCTCGGCGCCTATATCATCCAGATGCTGACCACGACGCTGTACGCCATGAACGTGGCCACGGTCAACGTCAAGGCCTACAAGGCCATCGTGATCATCGTCATCGTGGTGGCGGGCTCGCCGGTGGTCAAGGCGCGGCTGACCGCCCTGTGGAACCGGCTTCGCTCCGGCTCCGCCGGGGCCGCCGGAAAGGAGGTGGCCTGAGTGTCCGTCCTGAAATCCTCCGGCAGCGTCCGTCGCCGTGAACCGCTCACGGACGCCCAGCTGCTGATGACCATCAGCATCTGCATCTTCGTTTTCATGTACGCGGCCGCCATGCTGTTCCTGGGAGGCGGCTTCCTGAAGACTCAGCAGCTCTTCGATCTGCTGAATGACAACGCGGCCCTGATCATCATCTCCTGCGCCCTGACCATCGTCATGATCGGCGGCGGCATCAATATCAGCGTGGGCGGCGTCATCGGGCTGACCGTCATGGCCTGCGCCCTGTTCCTGAACACCCAGGGCGACGGCGGACCCCTCAGCATCCTGCTGACCTTCCTGCTGGCGCTGGGCATCGGACTGCTCTTCGGCATCGGGCAGGGCGCGCTGATCAGCTACCTGGAAATCCAGCCCTTCATCGTCACGCTGGCCGGCATGTTCCTCTCCCGGGGACTGACCACCATCCTCTCCGTCAACCCGGTCAAGGTGGCCCATGAGAGCTTCACTGAGCTGGTCAAAACCAAGCTGCAGATTCCCTTCCTGGGCTACACGGCCAAGAACGGCAACCTGATTCCCGCCAAGCTGGAAATCGGCGCGATTGTGGCCGTGCTGATCGTGCTCCTGGTCTATCTGATGCTGCGCTACACCCGCCTGGGCAGAAACATCTACGCCATCGGCGGCAATCAGGCCAGCGCCCTGACCCTGGGCATCAACGTCAAGCGGACCCGTTTCCTGTCCTATGTGCTCAGCGGCCTGCTCAGCGGCCTGGCCGGCTTCGTCTTCCTGATGCATAAGCCTGCCGGAAACGCCAGCGTCGCCATGCGCAGCGAGATGGACGCCATCGCCGCCTCCATCATCGGCGGAACCCTGCTGACGGGCGGCGTGGGCAATGTGATCGGCACATTCTTCGGCGCCATGATCCTGGCTACGATTCAGAAGATCATCGCCCTGAGCCCCCTGAACGACTCCTGGTGGCAGGAAATGGCCAACGGCGCCATGCTGGGGCTGTTCATCATGCTGCAGAGCGTCGTGCTCAGCCGGCGCGGCAAGGGCAGGCTGACCCTGCCCTCCTGGCTGAAGTTCAGAAAGGAATAGTCCTCCGTCCCTTCCCTGCCGGGAGGCCCTCGCCTCCCGGCTTATTATTTTGTTTGAAATACGAAGAATTTTGATGATTTTCAGAGTTTTTAGCCGAAAAGCGCATCACATTCCGACTCTCTGACCTTTTCTGACTATTCTACATTTTGACTTTCTTTGACTTTTGACTATACTATAATCAGCGCTTGAGAGAGCGGGGCGGTGCGAAAGACCACGGGAGCCTCACCGGACTCGGGGAAGCGCCCATCGAAATAAAACAATCCTTGACTGAATGGAGGTCTGTAATATGAGTACTTATCTTCCGACGCTGTTTGGCGAAAACCTGATGGATATGTTTAACAACTTCGACCGTGATTTCTTCCGCGGCTTCTGGCAGCCTGAGCAGGCGCTGTACGGCAAGAACGCGCAGCACATGATGAAGACGGACGTCAAGGAAACCGAAACCGGCTACGAGCTGGATGTGGATCTGCCCGGCTTCAAGAAGGATGAGCTGCATCTGGAGCTGCACGACGGCAACCTGACCATCTCCGCGCAGAAATCCCTGGAGCGGAATGAAGAGAACAAAGAAGGCAAGATGCTCCGCCAGGAGCGGTACGCCGGCGCCATGTCCCGGAGCTTCTACGTCGGGGAGCATGTGCGGGAGGAGGATATCAAGGCCCGCTTTGAGGACGGTGTGCTGCATCTGACCCTGCCGAAGCAGGACGCAAAGAAGGTGGAGGAAAAGAAAACCATTCTGATTGAAGGGTAATCCAATGAACAGAGGGGATCGCGCTCGCGCGATCCCCTCTTTGTGTTATGCCGCTTTCCGACTCCGAAGCAGATGAATGGGCCTGTCCCTCCGCCCCTCGTCCCCCGACCCGGTTCCGGGCTCCTCTCCCGGCAGCAGCCTGCCCGGCAGGGTCTTCATGATATGAGAATAGCAGGGGAACAGAAAGAGATCCGCCATGATCCAGGCAGCGGGATTGGCAAAGCAGGCGCCGGTAAAGCCGGACACCGGCACGATCAGCAGCGCCACCGCCGTCCGTGCCACCATCTCAAACAGACCCGCAAACATGGCCACGCGGGTGTACCCCATGCCCTGAATGCACAGCCGCACGATGTTCACGTACAGCAGCGGAATATAGAACGCCGCGTTGATCCGCAGAAACTGAACGGCCCGCTCCATCACCTGCGGCGCGGCCCCCGGATCCACAAAAAGGCTCAGCATCTGGCGGGCGAAGAGCAGCACGGTGCCGAAGGCCAGCAGGCAGTACACCACGCCGATCTTTCCCGCGGCGTTCAGTCCCTCCCGCACGCGGTTCAGCTTCCGCGCGCCGATATTCTGGCCCGAGAAGGTGGCCATGGTGGAGGCCAGCGCGTCAAACACGCAGCAATAGAACATGCTGATCTTGCCCGCGGCGCTGACCGCGGCCACCGCGTCCACGCCCAGCCCGTTCACCGACCACTGCACCATGACGGAGCCGATGGCCGTGATGGAAAACTGGAGCCCCATGGGCAGGCCGATGCCCAGCATGCCCCGCGCGCGTTTCCAGGAGAAGCGCCGGTCCTCCGCGCTCAGCCGCAGGATGGGGAAGCGGCGCACCATGACCACGACGCAGCCGATGCCGGAAAGCAGCTGGCTGATCACCGTCGCCACAGCCGCGCCCGCTACGTCCATGCCGCAGACCAGCATCAGGAAAAGATCCAGCACGATGTTGATCAGCGAGGCCAGGACCAGGAAGAGCACCGGCGTGCGGCTGTCCCCCAGGGAGCGGAGAATGCCGCTGGCCATGTTGTACAGCACGCAGCAGGGAATGGCCGCGAAGATGATGCCGATATACCGGGCCGAATCCGCGATGATCTCCTCCGGCGTGTTCATCAGCCGAAGCAGCGGCCTGCACAGCAGCGTCGCCGCGACGGCAAAGAGGATGCTCATGCCCGCGCTGAGCACGACGGCATGCCACACGTTCCGGCGAACCTCCGCCTCGTCCCGGGCGCCGAAGGCCTGGGCGATCGGAATGGCGAACCCGGAGCACAGCCCCAGGCAGAGGCCGACGATCAGAAAGTTCACCGATCCGGTGGCGCCGACCGCGGCCAGCTTTTCCGCACCCAGATAGCGGCCCACGATGGCCGTATCCACGAAGCTGTAAAACTGCTGAAACAGCATGCCGAACAGCAGGGGCAAGGCAAAGGAAACCACCAGCTTCATCGGTTTTCCTTCCGTTAAATCACGCGTCATGGTACGCGACATAGGTTCCTCCCGTTTCCGGCCCGGTCCCGCGGGCATCCCTCCGTCCGTTCTCTTCCGATGCCCGCCCGCTTCCCGCCTCCGGCCGCTCCGAAAGCCGGGGAAATCCGGGCCGCAGGCATCATATGCCCCTTCCCAACCCTTGTCAAGCGTCTTTTTCTGGTACGAAGCAGGCCGTTTCGGACAGTTTCCCTCCTCCTGCCTTTTCCGGGTTTCATCTTGCTTTTCTCCCCCGCCTGGTTTACAATACGGGTGATTTCTGACTGATATGCTTTTCATTCAGAGAGGAGAAAACCAAATGTATTCGTTCCCCGAGGAGATCCGCAGGGCTTATGAAGCGCTCCCTGTTCCCATCGTCTTCTATCAGCAGGTCGAGGAGGAAATTGTACCCATCCTCTATTCGGATGGCTTCTGCAATCTGGTTCAGATGAGTCGGGAGAACATGCGCTCCTGGCTGCATGCCAGCCGCTACGAGCGCATGCATCCGGATGACGTGGGGGTTGTCGTGCGCACGACAGAGGCCTTTGCCCAGCATAAAAGCGATTACAATCTGCTGTTCCGCTGCTTGCACGCGGACGGATATCATTATATTCACGCCGTGGGCCAGTGGCAGTACATGCCGAATGGGGCAGAGCTGGGCGTGCTGGTCTATCTGGATGTGACGGACAGCGAGGATATGATTTCCCTGCTGTCCGACAAGTATAAGCTTTTTCAGAAGGACCAGTTTTACAACGACCCGCTGACCGGGCTGCCCAACATCAACTACCTCCACCAGTTTGCCGATGAGCGCGTGCATGCGCTCCGCCTGCGGGGGGAAACCCCGGTCCTGGTGTATCTGGATGTCAACTCCATGCAGTCCTATAACAATCAGTACGGCTTTTCCCGCGGAAACGATCTGCTGACGCTCACCGCCCGCTGCCTGCGGGAAACCTTTGCCCATGAGCTGGTCATGCGCGGGGCGGACGACCATTTCATCCTCATCTGCCCGCTGGATTCCCGGGAATCGCTGATCCGGCGGATTCGCGAGGTGAATGAAGCCATCAAGACCAACGCCTATGGCAATACCACGGGGATTCAGGCCGGCATCTATATTTACGAGCAGGATTCTCTGACCACCAAGGCCGTGGATCATGCCAAGCACGCCCTGAAGCGCCTGGGCACCGATCTGAACGAAATCTGCCGCTTTTACGCGCAGGAGGCGGATGAGCTCTACTGGAATCAGCGCTACATCGTGGAAAACTTCTCCACCGCCCTGGAGAAGGAATGGATCCGCGTCTATTATCAGAAGATCGTCTGGGCCCGCAGCCAGAAGGTCGCCGCCTTCGAGGCGCTGGCCCGCTGGATCGATCCCAATCGCGGCATCATCTCCCCCGCCGAGTTCATTCCCACGCTGGAAAAGTATCACCTGCTCCATCAGCTGGATCTGTACATGTTCGGACAGGTGTGCCGGGAGGTTCAGCAGCGCGTGGCGTGCGGGCTTCCGCTAATGCCGGTGTCCGTCAACTTCTCCGCCCAGGATTTTGACTATCTGAACGTGCCGGACGAGCTGGACCGGATCCTGGCGCAGGCTGACATCGCCCGGTACGGCATCGGGAAAAGCTTCTTCATTCTGGAAATCACGGAGCAGGACATGGCCATCGGCAGGGAATCCTTCCATGCCCAGATCCGGGAGCTGCGCAGGCGGGGATACGGCATCTGGCTGGACGACTTCGGCAGCGGTTATTCCTCCCTGAATGTGTTCAGCCGGCTGGACGTGGATCTGGTCAAGTTCGATAAGGAGATGCTCAGCCATCTGGATGATCACGGCGGAGCGAACCGGAAAATTCTCCGCGCCATGGTGCAGCTGGCCCATGAAATGGGCGTTTATACGCTGACGGAGGGCATGGAGACCGATGCCCAGGCCGCCTTCCTGCGGGAAATCGGCTGCGATCTGGTGCAGGGCTTCGGCATCCACCGTCCCGAATCGCTGGACGCGATCTGCTTCCGCTACCGCAACGGCAAAAATGAGGATAATCCCGCCCTCGCGGAAAAGCGCAGGCTGCAGGCCAACGCCTACATGCTGCCCTTTGAGCCCGGCACCTGGCTGCCCGGCAGCGAATCACCGGCCCATCAACCCTGAAGAAAGCGGAGGACACATTCCATGAAAAAATGGTACCCCGGGCAGGACACGCCCGAAATCACCGAACGGGAAACCAATCTGCGCCGCCTGTCCGCCAGGGCAGCAGCCGAAGGCATGGTGCTCCTGGAAAACAGCGGCATCCTGCCCCTCAGGCCCGGCATGAAGCTCGCGCTCTTCGGCCGCGGAAGCCGGTATACCATCAAGGGCGGCACCGGCAGCGGAGATGTCAACTCCCGGAACACGGTCACCGTGGACGCGGGGCTGCGCGCGGCAGGCTTCCAGGTGGTCAACACGGCCTATCTGGATCAGTATGACCGGGCGTATGCCGAAAGCGTGGAGGACTGGAAGGAACGCATCTACCGGGAGCTGGGCGGGGAGCGGGATCCCCGGAAGCTGTATCACGCCCACGCCACCCTGACCCCGGCCCTGCCGGATCTTCCCATCCCGCCCGAAGCGGTGCGGGAAGCCGAGGCGGTGGTTTACGTCATCACGCGGGTTTCCGGCGAATTCGCCGACCGGCGCGCGGAGAAGGGCGACTATTATCTCAGCGACCGGGAGGAGGAAGAGCTCCGGATTCTGGGCGGCTTCGGCCTGCCGGTGGTGGTGCTGCTGAACGTGGGCGGGATCATGGATCTCTCCTTCGTGGACACCTGCCGGGTGGACGCGCTGCTGCTGATGTCCCAGGCGGGCAGCGAGAGCGGGACCGCCGTGGCGGACATTCTGTCCGGCCGCGTCAATCCCAGCGGCCGTCTGACGGATACCTATGCCCTCCGCTACGAGGATTATCCCTCCTCCGCCACCTTCTCTCACCGGAACGGCAACCTGACCGAGGAATTCTACACCGAGGGCATCTATGTGGGCTATCGCTATTTCGACAGCTTCGGCGTCCGGCCCCGGTATCCCTTCGGATACGGGCTGAGCTACACCTCCTTTTCCGGGGAGGTCTGCTCCGCCGCCCTGCGCGGAACGCGGCTGGAAGTCGGCGTGAAGGTTCGCAATACCGGGGCCTGCGCCGGAAAGCACGTCGTCCAGCTGTATGCCGCCTGCCCCTCCGGAGAGCTGGCAACGGAGCAGAAGCGGCTCGTCGCCTTTGGAAAGACGGAACTGCTGGCCCCTGCCGGAGAGGAGACGCTGCATCTGGCCTTTGATCTGCGCCAGCTCGCCTCCTATCATGAAGGCCGCTCCGCCTGGATCCTGCAGGCGGGAGCCTACGGCGTGTTCGCCGGGGAAAACGCCGGCGCGCTGACGCCCGCCGTGTGTCTGCGGCTGGATCAGACCGTCGATCTGGAGCAGCTGACCCCCATCTGCGAGCTGAAGGAAGCGCTTGCGGAAATCGTTCCGGAGCACCCGGATCTGGATCTGAAGGAATATGCGTTCCCCCTGGAGGAGATCCGCATCACCTCCGCCGCACTTGAAACCCGAAGCGCTCCGGCCGCCGCGGTTCCCGGCTACGGCCCGGATCCGGCGACGGAAAAGCAGGCCCGGGACATCGCGGCGAAAATGACCCTGCGGGACAAGGCCTGCCTCGTGGTGGGCGCGCGCAGCGCCATGGCCGGGGAAATCGTCGGCTCCCAGGCGACCCGGGTGCCCGGCGCCGCGGGCGAAACCGTTGCCTTCAGCCAGCATGGCATTCCGGGCATGATTCTCGCGGACGGCCCCGCCGGCCTCCGGATCAATCCGGAATATGAGGTGGATCCCGTCTCCGGCGACATTCTGCAGCCGCGGGACTGGTTCGAAATGCTGGAAATCCGTTTCTTCAAAAAAAAGGTGCGCCACGAGGGCGCTCAGCTGCGTTATCAGTATGCCACCGCCATCCCCATCGGCACGCTCCTGGCCCAGAGCTTCGACGTCGCCCTGGTGGAGGAGGTCGGCGCCGCGGTCGCGGAGGAGCTGCGGGCCTTCCATATCGCGGTCTGGCTGGCGCCGGGCATGAACATTCACCGGAATCCCCTGTGCGGCCGGAACTTTGAATACTATTCGGAGGATCCGCTTCTCAGCGGCCTGATGGCGGCCGCGATGACCCGCGGCGTGCAGCGGAAGCCGGGCGTCGGCGTTTCCATCAAGCACTTTGCGTGCAACAATCAGGAGGACAACCGGATGCACGTGAACGAGATGATCTCCGAGCGTGCGCTGCGGGAAATCTATCTGAAGGGCTTCGAGACGGCCGTGAAGACGGCCGGCCCGATGACGATCATGACCTCCTATAACCGGATCAACGGCGTCCATTCCGCCAACAGCGCGGATCTGTGCACGACCGTCGCCCGGAAGGAGTGGGGCTTCCGCGGTTATATCATGACCGACTGGTCCACCACCAACGGCGGGGGCTCCAGCGCCGCCAAGTGCATCGCCGCCGGAAATGACCTGGTGATGCCCGGAAAGGACAGCGATATTCAGGAGATCATCGACGCGGTGGAGCGGCGAAGGCTGCCCCATCTGACGGAGGAAAAGCTGAATGAGAGCGTCGTCCGTCTGATCTGCGCCGCGCTGATCTGCGACCGGGCCCTTTCCTGATCCCGGCCTCCGGCTTCAGGCGCCGGGTCCCCGGTCGTCATAGTCGTCCAGGAAGGAATGGGCCTCTCCCCTGTACTTCCAGCCGACCATCGTGTCCAGCTGCAGCAGGTGAAGGCTGGAAAAGATATTGTCCTCGATGCTGGGGTTGGTCTTTTTCAGCTCCTTCAGCAGGGCCTTGACCTCCCGGCGCTTGGAGGCATGCTCCTCCTGCTCGGCCCGCTCGGTGAAGCGGCAGGCGCACTGAATGAAGGACAGCCCGTTGGCTCCCGCCCAGGCGATGATGTCCTCCTCGCGCACCAGATACAGCGGGCGGATCAGCTCCATCCCCGGATAGTTTTTGGAATGCAGCTTGGGCATCATGCCCTGCAGCTGGCCCGCGTAAAACATGCCCAGCAGCGTCGTCCCGATCACATCGTCAAAATGATGCCCGAGAGCAATCTTGTTGCAGCCCAGCTCCCGGGCTTTTTTGTACAGACACCCCCGGCGCATTCTGGCGCACAGATAGCAGGGGTTCTTTTCCTGCGTGCTGGCAATGTCAAAGATCCGGCTTTCAAACACCGTGCAGGGGATTTCCAGCAGGCGGGCATTGTCCTCCACCCGTTTCCGGTTTTCCTCGTTGTACCCGGGGTTCATGACCAGGAACTGCACCTCGAAGGGAATGGCCGTGTGCCGGTGCAGCATCTGCATCATTTTCGCCAGCAGCATGCTGTCCTTGCCCCCGGAGATGCACACGGCGATCCGGTCCCCCGGCTGAATCAGCTGATACTTTTTGATGGCCCTGCAGAAGGGACTCCACAGCGTTTCATGGTAGCGCTTGACGATGCTCTGCTCAATCTGCTGGATCGGCGTTAATGTTCTGCCCATGCGCGTTCTCTCCTCAGCGGGCCTCCGGGGACGTCGTCTCCCGGACCGCGTTCCTGTAAATCAGCGCCATCCCCAGCAGGATCGCGGCCATCAGAAAGTATCCGCCCTCCGCCAGCAGCTCGCTTCCGCCCTTCTGGCGGGCGAATTCCTCTCCCACCACGCCGATCATGCAGCACGCCATCCACAGGCAGGGGCGATAGCGGCCCTGCTTTTTCTCATGCCTGCGGCATGCCCGCCACACAAGCGCCATCAGAATCACCGCGCACAGCAGCTGCTCCACGTACACGAAGCCCCAGCGCATGCTCTGATTCCGCATGTTTTCCAGCAGCACCTGGCACAGGCACAGCGCAAAGGCTGTTTTCTCGAACCGGACGCCCGGCCTGCCCTCCCGCATCAGCAGGGCAAAGAGGAAAATCACCAGCGCCACAACCGCTTCCCAGAAAAACACCGCCACATACCGGTCGCCCCAGGTGTCCGCAATGGTGAACGGCGCGCCGTTCAGCCAGCCCTCTCCCTCCACCAGAACGCCCGCGCCGAACTTGCCCAGCTGTCCCTCCGCCAGCCGCAGTCCGGCCACCAGCAGGGCGCCGGGCGCCGCGAAGGCGTCCATGGCCTCCCGACCGGGCACCCGGCACAGGCGGGCGGCCAGCGCCACCCCCAGGCACGCGCCCACCGCGCCGGTGACAAAGCACAGCCTGCGCGCCTGGAAATCCGTCAGCGTGCTCCACTCTCCCCAGACGAAAAGATCCTCCAGCTGGAGCAGCACCGCATAGCCGGCCCTGGCGCACAGCAGCGCCAGCACCGCCGCCAGGGGCAGCGCCGCCAGCGCCAGACCCGGACGCAGCTTCCTTTTCCGCAGGATTACCCCATACAGGGCAAAGGCGACGGCAACCGTTGCCGCCGCCATGATGCCATATGCCGTCATATTGTCCTCCGCTCCGGGGCCGGCTGCTTCGAAGAAGCCGCCTCCCGCCCCGCTTTTATGGATTTTCCGGATACGCGGAAGCGAAGTAGATGATATCCGCGATATCCCGGGCATTGCTGTTCTCCGGATAGTTGACCTTCAGGCCGTTGAGAATCAGATAGGTGCTGTCGCCCCCATCCAGGTTGTAGGCCACCTGCACATCCTCCATGCCCGCCACGAACTCCCGGAACTTGTCCAGCGGCAGCCCCTTCGGGTTATCCTTGCCCGCCGGCGGTCCCACGCAGATCACCCGGTATTTCAGCGGGCCGACCTGCGCAATCGCCATGCGCTGGCTCTGGGCGTCCGCCGCCATCCACTGGCCGCTGTAGCCGCCCTGCCGGACCTTGCCGTTGTTGACGATCAGCGGCCCGAAGAAGAAGGCGTTGATAATCTTTTTCCCGTCGATGGTCTCCGGAATGTCCTTTCTCTCCGGCGCCTCATAGCCGTGGAAATTGCCGTCCTCATCGATGATCAGCACGTCCCGGGTGCCCCGCAGATGGTTGAGATAGGTCGTTCCCATCCGAACCACGTAATCGATCCCGCGGAAGCTGAAATAATCCCCGTTGATGGCCAGCACCGCGTTCATGCGCTGCGCCATCCGGGTCGCGGAGGTCACGCCGTTGCTGTCCCATCCGTCCGCGGAGGTGGTCCGCAGCTGGCTCGGATCCGCGATCTCCACATCCGCCAGCCAGTAGGTGCATCCGCTCCACTGTCCGCTGGTGATCGTAATCTTCAGCGTCGGATCCTCATATTCATAGTCCGAAAGAAAGAATTTCTCCTGCACCGGCTGGCCGGGGGTATCCGAAATCGGCAGCGTATAGTGGCTGTTGTCATCCTCGTCCACCGCCATGGTCGCTCCCGCCATCGCGGGCATCAGTCCCATCCACAGCGCCAGCAGCAGCGCACCCCATTTTCTCATCGCGTTTCTTCTCCTTCCCTCTTCCGTCCGCCCGGCAGAACGATCCGTCCCGCCGTTACGCCCAGCAGCACGCAGCAGCAGGCCTCCAGCACGTAGGCCAGCCACAGCGGCAGCGTGGCGGATTTATCCATCGCAAACTCCAGCGCGATCGTGGCGCCGACCCCCAGCAGAAACAGCCCGCAGCACAGCCCAACCCGGCGCCCCGTGAGCGGTTCCCGCTCCGGATGCCGCCTCCAGCGGACGATGGCGGCTGCCATCAGCCCCGCCAGCACCAGCGCCGCCGTCAGCTGGCTGACCCGGACAAACATCCACCGCAGGAAGCTGTCCCTTCGAAGGCTCTCCAGCACGATCTGTGTCGCGCAGAACAGGATCAGGAACAGCCGTGCCCGGTCGCCCGGCCGTCCCCGCGTTCCGCGGAGCAGCAGCACGCCCAGAATCACCAGCGCGGCCAGCCCCTCCATCACGAAGACCGCCAGCTTCCATTCTTCCCATTCGTTGACAATCGCCAGCGGGAAGAAGCACAGCGCCTCCGTTTCCACATAAGGCCCCACGCCCTCGCCGATCCAGAACTCGCCGAAGCGGTACAGCCCGATGGCCAGCGCGCCGGCCGGAGCCAGCGCATCCAGAATGTCCGCCGTGCGCTGCCCGGTTATCCGGCCCGCCAGGCAGGCCGCCAGGGCGCATCCGCCCACGGCGCCCCAGAGCGCAAAGCCCGTCGCGACGCCCCAGTCCGAAAACATGTCCTCCGGCCACAGCCAGTTCCAGCCGCCGATTTCCACAAAGAATTCCAGCCGCGCCAGCACATAGAACGCGCGCGCCCCCAGCAGCCCCAGCGGCAGCGCCAGCGCCGCGGTCCACGCGCGCGCCCCTCTGCCCAGCTTCCGCCCCGCGAGGGCAAACAGCGCCAGGCCCAGCAGCACCGCGCCCGCGGTCCACAGGGCGTAGGCCAGACCGTTAATCTCCATCATTCTGTCCAGCTTCCTCCGTGCTCCAGGCGCTGACGAAATAGATACAGCCTCCCGCGACCCGCTCCTTGGGGTTGTTGGGAGAGTTGATCTTGGCAAAGAAGGATTCTCCGCCCTTCCGGGTGTTGCCCTTGAAGGACATCGTGGAGGAGGATCCGCCGTCCAGGTTGTAGAAGGTCTTCACATCGCCGAAGGAGGCCACCAGCTCGCCGAATTCCTGCAGGGTCAGCCCCTTGGAGCCCGGATCCTCCGGCCCCTCGCAGCAGACGCAGATGTATTCCAGCGGTCCGATCTGCCCGATGCCCATCCGCTGGGCGGCCGCAAAGGCGCCCATGTTGTTGTTCACGGTCACCTCCTGCGCCTCGCCCTCGAGCACCAGCCCGGGGCCGAAGGTGAAGGTGTTGATCAGCGTTCCCTCGAAGGAGGCGATATCCTCGTTGGTGGCGTTGCGGAAAACGTGGAAATCGCCCTGATCGTCGATCCCCAGAATGTCATAGTTTCCCCGGCACATGGCCCGGTATTCCACGCCCTGGCGGATCACGCTGCCCACGTTTCCCCGGTTCATGAACCAGTCGTCATTGATGGCAAAAACCGCGTTCAGCCGTTTGGCGTAATAGCGGACATATTCCGTGGTCGCCTTGCCGTACCGGCCGCCGGCCATGTAGGTGCGCAGCTGCGTCGGATAGGCCACCCGGATCCGGGCGGCCATCCAGGTCGTCCCCAGATATTCCCCGTCCGTGATATGAATCTCCAGCGTGGGATCGCTGTAGCCCTCCGCGTAGTGCTTCTCTCCCGATTCTATGTAGAACTGTTCCCGAGGCTCATACACCGGAGCCTCCTCCACCGTGGGCGGCACCGCCTCGTCCGCCAGCGCGGGCAGCGTTCCCCCCATCAGCATCGCGGCGCACATCAGCGCCGCCAGAGCTTTTTTCATATACCTTCCTCCCGGACTCGTCTTTCCCGGATATGGGTCTTATTATAGGGCCCCGCCCTGCTCCTGTCAAACTCAGGGCAGGCTCCGCATGCGCTCCGCGTATCCGTCGGTCATCAGCATTTCTCCCTCCGGGCTGATCCACAGAGCCTCGCCGCCCGTCTCCCGGAGCAGCGCCTCGCCCTGCTCCCGGTCCATCAGAAAAAGCGCCGTGGACAGGCCGTCCGCCAGACCCGAATCCTCGTGCAGCACGGTGACGGCCCGCCATCTTCTCCCCGGCTCCAGAGTTTCCGGGTCGATCAGATGATGATACCGGACCCCAGCCACCTCGTAATACCGCTGATAATCCCCGCTGGTGACCACCGCCCCGCGGGACAGCGTCACCACCTGCAGGTAGTCCGAGCCGGTTCCGTCCGGATCCTGAATGCCCACGGTCCAGGGCTCTCCGTCCGGCTTGGGTCCGGTGGCGCAGACATTGCCCCCCAGGTTCACCAGCAGGCTGCCCGATCTTGTCTCGCAGACCCGCTGCGCCGCGTAGCCCTTGGCGACGGCTCCCAGATCCAGCGCGGCCTCCGGATCCGTCAGCCGGACCGTGCCCGCAGCCTCATCCAGCTCCACATGCTCCCATCCGCAGTGCGCCAGAGCCGCCTCCAGCGCGGCCCGCTCCGGCACGCCGGCGGTCTCCGGATGCTCCAGGCCCTGCTCCCTGGCCGCGTGCCACAGCCGCAGCACCGGCCCCAGCGTGACGTCCACCGTGCCCCGCGTCTCCTCCGCCAGCTCCTTCGCGAATTGAAGCAGCGCCAGCAGGCGGGCGTCCACCCGGATGGGAGCCCCGCCCGCGGCGTCATTGATGGTTTTCAGGTTGGAGATGCCCGGATAGGTATGATAGGCATCGCAGAGCTGATGATACTCCCGGAGCTCTCCCAGCAGCGCATCCGCTTCCCCGCGGAAGGCGGCTTCGCTCTCAGCGTAGCCGGTGATCATCGTCACCGTGTCAAACAGCTCCACGGAGCTCAGCTGATACCGCTTCAGGGGTCCTTCCGCCGTGCAGCCGGTCAGCAGCAGCACCAGCAGGATTCCCGCCAGCGCCAGGCCCGCCGCCCGCCGTCCTTTCCGTCCCGTTTCCCTTTGCCCGTGCAAGGATCATCCGCCTCCTCCGTTTTCCGTTTCTGATTATAGAGCACTTCATTTTCCGGCGCAACTTCCGGCCGCAAAAAAAAGGAACGTGATCCGCTCACGTTCCTCTTCCCGCCCCATCCTTCCGGATCAGGCGCTCTTCATGATCTTCATCACGGGCTTGGCGACAAACACCGCCAGCACGATGCAGATCACCACCTCGGGAATCAGATAGGTTCCGTTATAGACCAGGCTCGCCCAGGGCGCTGAGCCCCAGAACATGATGCCCGCCAGCGTCGCGCACAGCGCGCGGCCCAGCGCGGCGATCACGATCGCGCAGTACAGGCCCCAGGTCTTCGGCAGCTTCCGTGCCAGGCCGGCCAGCCCCAGCGCCGCAAAGGCCAGCAGATAGTCCAGCGCGAACTGCCAAATACCAAGGAAATCGCCTCCCTGCAGATACTGCAGTATGCCGTAGACCAGGCCGGTCAGCAGCCCCGGCCCCACGCCGAAGGTCGCCGAGAAGAGCATGATCGGCAGCATGCTGCCCGGTGTCACGGAGCCGCCCTGCGGCATCCGGTACAGGCGGAGGCAGCTCAGCACGAAGCTCAGCGCCACGGACAGCGCGCCGAAGGCGAGCATCTTCGCGTTCCACCGCTTCGACGTCCGGCTGACCGCCAGAATGATCGCCGCCAGCGCGACCAGCACGCCCACGGCAATCCAGACCATGCCCGGTGTTTCCGTAAACTTTTTAACCAGTTCCTCTCCCCAGCCAGGAACCGCTTCCGCCGCTTCCTCCACGGCCTCTTCGGCTTCCTCAGCCAGGGCTCCGCTCA
>ODAI012582932.1_pt1 | contig 20097 bp, 17 predicted proteins | sample 1539321 | NCBI WGS metagenome assembly ODAI01 (sample SAMN02144231, study PRJEB22623) | gut metagenome | biome: sheep rumen | host: Ovis aries | place: New Zealand
AATCCTTCGGATACATGGCGTTCATGCGGTCGATGAGGGTCTTCATCTGACCTGACATCTCGTAATAATAGATCGGTGTCGCCCAGCAAACGACATCTGCGTTGAGCACGGACTCCATGATTGCCGGCACATCGTCTTTGAAGACGCATGCGCCTGTTTCCTGACATTTGAGGCAACCGATACAAAAGCGTATTTCTTTCCCGCGGAGCGAGATCAACTCGACGTCATGTCCTGCGGCTTTTGCGCCTTCGGCGAACTGCTCCGCCAACGCATGACTGTTCGACCCCGCACGCAGCGAGGTGGATAAAACAACTACTTTTTTCATGCTAATACTTTACTTATCATGTTTATGCTCATAGACAGCTTCGTCCACATTGATGATATAGTCTGCCATTTTCTCAAGTTCAAGGATGATATCCATGTAGTTGACTCCGGTAGAGTAATCATAGACATGGTCTGTGATATCAAGCATGTTCCGGTTCTTGAGTTCGTCGCGATAGTTGTTGATTTCGTTCTCGGCATTCGTCATCTGTAAGAACTCGTCGTCAGAGATTTTATTTTGTTCGAGAGCGACAACCATTTTTGCTTCTGCGCTGCTAACGAGGGCAAGCATTGTTTCAACGTTCTTATTCTGGTTGTCGTTGAAGGCGATATTACCATCGTGTTTATGCCGTATGAAACGCGACAAGTTATAGTTCGAGTCGCCCACCGATTCCAGTTCGCCCACGATACGTAACATTTTGTTTACTTCGCGTTTGGATTGTTCTGATAGACGTCCGTCAGCCACGTTGTTGAGGTATTGTGCAATCTCATATTCCATACGGTCGCAGATACCTTCGTATTTCTCAACGCGTGAGAAAATCTTCGTGAATTGTACCCCGTCTTTCTCGTAGTAGAGGTCATGAATCATATCAATCATGCGTTGGGTACGTACGGCAAAGACGTGTATTTCTTTCCAAGCCTGCAGGATAGACAACTCGGAGGTGGACATAAGGCCTGCGGAGATAAATTTAAGTTGGCTGTCCGTATCTTTCTTCTCCGGTGTAGAGGGCAGCATCTTCGTAACGAGTTTCTCGATGTACGGAATGAACCAAACAAGTATAAAGGTATTCGTTACGTTAAAGCCTGTGTGGAAGGTAGCCAAGATAGCGTTGAGTTTGTCAGGTGATGATACTTCGCTGGGAACACCCGGAGTGAAGTCCACTCCCCAGAGTGTGCAGATAGCTTTGACGAATGGTCGCAGCAGACACATCACCCAAACAACGCCGAAGAAGTTGGACACGAAGTGTGCCAGCGCCGCCCGTCGAGCGAGTGTAGAAGCGGAGAGTGCTACGACATTGGCGGTGATGGTAGTGCCTAAGTTCTCGCCTAAGATAAGCGCAATACCCATGTCAACAGGTAGTACGTGTGACGAGCATAGCGTCATGGTGATAGCCATAATAGCAGCCGATGACTGGACGGAGAACGTAAGGATAGCACCAATCATCAGATATAGGAAGTAACTACCGTATCCCCAACTGGAAGTGGCGATAAAGAAATTCCGTACCGGTTCCATTTCGTTGAGGTGCATGTCGGTGGCGTTAATACGCAGTGTGGTCAGTCCTAATAACAGGAGAGACAGTCCGATAAAGAAGTCGCCAAGGGAGGCGTTCTTCTTGGTGTAAATAAGCGCTACCGCCATTACTATCATCGTGTAGATGATGAGTCTGAGGTCGAATGATCCTCCGCCCAGAACCATAATCCACGCCGTGAATGTTGTTCCGATATGTGCACCCATAATGACGGAGATGGCTTGTGCCAGTGAGAGGATACCTGCAGATACGAAACTGACAGTCATGACGGATGTAGCAGTAGAAGACTGTACGGCGGCAGTGATGAAAGCACCGGTCAAAACGCCTGTGAAGCGGTTGGTGGTCATCGTACCGAGTATGTTGCTCAATTTGCTCCCTGCCATTTTTTGCAGGCTTTCACTCATTACTTTCAGTCCGTACATGAGCATCGCTACGGAGCCGATGAGTGTGATGATTTGGAGTAATATCGTCATGTATTTATAAAGTGTTTGTAATATGAAACAGCCAGTGTAGTGAGGGGTAGTGCAATAATCATACCGATTACGCCAAAGACAGCTCCCCATATACTCAGCGAGAGCAGAATAGCGGTAGGTCCCATTCCGGTCACTTTACCCATTATTTTAGGAGTGAGGACCAAGTCTTGCAGGGTCTGAACGACAATAAAGACGAGTGTCATCAGCAGTAGCGTGAGCCATACGGGGCGTCCTGTCTGCGCCGATTGAACGAGGCAGAGGAGGATGCATGGCGGAATACCTAAAGCCTGCATATAAGGTACCAAGTTCAGTACTCCGATGAACAGCCCCATAGCGATTCCCATCGGCATGCCGATAATACAGAAACCTACAGCAAAGAGGATACCTACGAAGAGTGCCACCAACCCTTGTCCGCGGAAATAGGCGTTCATGTTGCGGTTGATATCGTGCACCAAGGTTTGTGCCTGGCTGCGGTACTTAGGAGGAACAAACGAACTCCAGTTCTGACGCAGTTTCGGAAACTCCAAGAGTAAGAATATCAAGTACATCAGTCCTATAAACACGACGACTAATTCCGCCAGCCAGCTGAGTCCGCCTGTTATCCATTGTCCTATTTTAGGAATCAGTGACTGCAGAGCGTCCCGCACTGCCGGAAATGAGAGCAGTGATTCCATATTCAATCCGTCCAGCACGGAGTGAATCTTAGTTTGTTGCTCTTGTGTGAAGTATTTGTCGGCATCGAAATCGGCGAAGTACTGTTCCACTCCCGCAGCTGCCGTTCGGACCTCACGTCCTATAGCCGGAATAAGCAAATAGATGGCAAGCGACAGGATAGCTACAAACAGCAGCATGGTGATAGTCACTGCCAATCCACGGAACTTCACTCTGCATTTGTTTTGCACAAAGTCCACTATCGGATCCAACAGGTACGCCAAGAGGAAACTGACGAAGAATGGAAGTAATACTCCGTATAACCTACTGAACATACTACGTTTATTTGTGTATTTTACCTACGAGCCAAGACCATATGCGGCTGATGATTTCAGCGAAGATCGATAGCTCGCGTGTGGCGTTCTCTACTCGGTTTTGCAGGTGCAGATAGTGTATTTCTGCCTGATGCTCCGCCTCTATGGTACGCAAAGCCAGTTCTTCCTCAGAGCGTATCTGTTTGCTCATGAGTTTGATAAAAGGATGTACAAAGAGAGGTTTGCGACAGAGGACTGCAATCAGGATGAGTAGTGCATACGCACCTGCCATAATGAGTGCAGCAGCCCAAACAGGCATTACACTTGACATGGCATTGATAGCAGCTACGGCAGCGAAAGAAAGGATAGCGAAGAGTAGCAGCACAACAGTGAAAATGAGCAGGAATAGTCCTAACACGCGGCTGGTGATTCCTATGAGGCGGAGTTTGCCTACATTGCCTACGGTTTTTGTGCAGGCTGTTATTTCTTCTTTGACTTGGTTAAATACATCGTTTTCCATATTAAGCCTCCTTCTCTGTAGTTTCGTTTTCCGGTTTCTCGGTAGCTTCTTTAACTTTGTTTTTTACTTGCTCGCACAATTCTTCCGCACGTTTTTTTGCTTCTGGGTCAAGCATGATAGCAACGGCGGCGCCTACAGCAGCACCTGCTGCAAAGAGAATGGTGGATTTGAATAGACTCTTGAACATAGTATTGTATTTTAAGTGGTTATTAGTTGCGGTTGGCGTGTTCGGAGATATCGATATGGATGGTACGGGGTCCCCATTCGGAATAGACCTGTGCCGCCATTTGTCCGTCTCCGTGATTAATAGTGTGCAGGTATTTATATACTCCTTTTTCTGTGTCGTTAGGCAGTAGATGCAGTTGGCAGACGAGTGTATCGCCTAAGAACGATTCCTTGTGCCAGTGTATGGTAAGGCAACGTATAGCATGCGCATCCATGAACGGTTCATCAGCCGACTGCATTGCGATACCCAAATAGGTGCGGTTATTGACGTGTCCGTTGAAGTCCAGGTTAATGGGATTGACTACGTGTTGGAGTTCCTGCAGCAGGGTGCCTTCCTGAATAAGCCGTCTCTTTTTGTGTGATTCAGACGTGGTCTCGTTAAAGATGGGCAGTTGAGGCAAAAGCGGTGTGAACGGTGTCAGTTTATGTGTTGTTACATCAATGAGATTCCAACAACCGTAACCATATGCGATTCTTGTTTTGTCGGCAGTGCGTACTTCGAACTCGGCATATAAGCGCAGCGTGCTCACTTCGCTATTCCAGACGCTCACTTCTATATCATCAGCCCAATAGGCTGTTTGGGGTTCAAACCATGCATTAAATTCCGTGATAATCCACAAGAGGTTTTGTTTGATGACATCGAAAGCAGCCAAATGCAGATGTCCCATGTAACGTGCCCAACAATCCTGATAGTAGAGCAAGACGGCAGTAGGAGTCATGCGGTATCGTGTGTCCATGTCAGCAGCCGTCAGCGAGTAATGTAAGGCGTATTTATTCGTATTAGTCATTGTATAGTAGGTATAATAGTAGCGTCGTTATCTCAGGTCGTTGATAAAAGCTCCTTCCGGCGGCGTGATGGTGTAGTTAACGGGTGTGTTGATGTATTGCGCGTTGCGGAAGCTGAGCATGTAGGAGTTCTTCCCGTCATTCATCTGCGCCTTGACGGGCAACTGTTTGTCGTCCAGTACGATATTCACTTTCTTGCCTTGTTGGTCCAATGCTTTGGCGAAGAGGAACGGATTGGCTTCGATAAGTTCCTGCTGTGTGGGTGTAGAGAGAGTTAACTCTTCCGTATCCGGTTGCCACAGGTACAAGGTGCTTCCGTCATAAGCAGCTTCGTAGTCCAAAGCAGCGAGCACGAATCGTTCTCCGTTAACGGTGATAGACCCGGTGATATTCATCGGTTGGGACACGTTCTCGGTAACGGTAAGCGTAAAATCCGTCTGTAAGGTCTTGGTCTCAAGCGATGTGAGGAACGCAGACAATGCGGTCAATATGGTTAAAAGGTATGTCACGATATGATGTAAGTATGTTCTATAATGGTCAGTTATTGAGTGATTCGAGCAGGCGTTCGAGCGACTCCATGTCCTGGATGAGCACGTCCCGTCCTTTAGGTCCTTTATTAGGTCCTACGATTCCCATCGCCTCTAATTGGTCGGATAGTTTGCCGGCACGGTTATATCCTATTTCGAAGACACGTTGCAGGCGTGAAGTCGAGCCTTCTTGTTTCGAAACGACATATCTTGCCACGTCGGCGAACATCGGGTCGAGGCGTTTGGTATCTACGCTGCCCGGAGCCGCCCCTTCGTCACTTCCTTCGGGAACATATTCGGGCAGTTGGTAAGGTTGTGTATATCCTTGCTGCTCATGTACATGCTCCACGATAGCTTCCACTTCGGGAGTATCCACGAAAGCGCATTGTATACGGGTGAGATTACCGCCACCGGCATAGAGCATGTCTCCCTTACCGATGAGTTGGTCTGCTCCTTTGGCATCCAGCACGGTACGGCTGTCCACGACGGATTGTGTGCGGAAAGCGATACGGGTTGGGATGTTGGCTTTGATAGTACCAGTGACAATTTTTACGTCAGGACGTTGCGTAGCCAATATCATATGCATGCCGACGGCACGTGCTTTCTGTGCAATACGCTGGATAGGACGCTCAACCTCTTTGCCTGCCTGCATAATGAAATCACCGTACTCGTCGATGATAATAACGAGGTAAGGCATGTAATGGTGATGCAGGACTTTCTTGGTTACAACGTTTTCCACCGGTTTCTCCGGATTGAGCACGCGCGAATTGAATTTCTCGTTATAATCCTCCACATTCCGGCAGTTCGCGTCTGCTAAGAGGGAGTAGCGGTCTTCCATCTCGATAACCAGCGAGTTGAGTGTGTTGATGACTTTTTGGCAATCGGTGATGATGATATCGCGGTCCTCTTGGTCCGGCATAGCAGCCATATAGTGTTTGACTAACGGCTTGTAGATGGAGAACTCAACCATTTTAGGGTCCACGAGTACGAACTTCAACTCGGCAGGATGCTTCTTATATAATAAGGAGGTGATGATAGCATTCAGTCCGACTGATTTACCTTGACCTGTCGCACCTGCTACGAGCAAGTGCGGTGTTTTAGCCAAGTCGAAGCAGAATACTTCATTGGTGATTGTACGTCCTATAGCAACCGGCAGGCGCATTTTCTGCTCTTCCTGGAAGCGCTTGGAGGCAATGACAGAGTGCATAGAAACGATCTGCGGTTTCTCATTTGGTACCTCAATACCTACGGTTCCTTTACCCGGCATAGGTGCGATGATACGAATGCCTATCGCGCTGAGCGACAGCATGATATCGTTCTCGAGGCTCTGGATTTTGGCGATACGGATTCCGGCTTTAGGTACCACTTCATACAGCGTGACAGTCGGTCCGACAGTAGCTTTGATTTGTTCGATTTCAATGCCGTAGTTGCGCAAGGTCGTCACGATACGATTGGCGTTGGCTTGTTGCTCCTCCTGATTGATGACAGGTGCCGTCTCGTTGTCATAGACTTTCAGCAGGTCGAGGGTAGGGAACTTGTAGAACTCCAGGTCCTTACGCGGGTTATATGGTTCAAGTTGTTTGGTAAGTTCTACTTCTGTCGTTGCTGTTATATCCAAATCCGCGTCGGTTTGATTATCATCTACGGGAGATTGCCGAGACGCTGCCGAGTCGCTGCCGTTTTCATCGGACGAATCAGATGGTGTTGTATCTTCAATCTGAACGGTGATGGCATCTGTATCCGTGTCCGGGTCTTCTGCGCCGTTATCGGGTTCTGTGACGGTGATGCCGCTATCGGATTCCCCGGTGTTGATGTCAATAGTGACGGTGACAGGTTCGTCAGTTGTTTTGTCGGTCATCTCTCGGTCATCTCTCGGTTGTCTCTCGGTGGTGATGTTGTCGTTTTTCTTATGGAACAGGTTGGCGCACCATTGTTTGAAGCGGAGCATTTTGTCGATAAACTTAGGGTCAGCGATAATGCAGAAGATGACGAGTGTGAGCACCAGTACGATAAGTGTGCCGATAGGCTGAATGAAACTGTTGACCAGTTCGCTCAGCCACTCCCCGTGTGCTCCTCCCCATCGGAAGAAAGTCTCGATACCGGTGACGAGTTGGACATAACCCAAGGCAAAACTGCCCCAGATAAGCCAGAAAGCGCAGACAAAGAGCAAGCGCCAACTCTTAATATGGGTGATGTGCAATAGGTTGAGCGCATATAGGGTAGTAAGCACCAAGACAGAGATGGAGACGATACCGAACGACCCGTCAATGAGGAAAGCCGCCAACCGTGCGCCCGGCAGGCCCATGATATTGGTGAATTGCATACGGGCACTGATACGCTCAGCGCGGGACATGCCGAGCAGACTGTAGTCCACATCGCCTGTAAAGAAATAACTCACCCACGCGAGAAGCGTGAACAGTGAGAAAGCCAACAGTATGGCGGCACAGATGACTTGTGTGCGGCGGTCGGTGAAAAAAGCCTTGACTTGCTGTGTAAAAGGTGTCTTGTCTATTTCGATGGCACGGCGGTCTTCTCTGCTCTCGTGCTCGGCTATAGTCGTTGAAGTCGGTTTTCGGGGCATAATACACTAAATTTGCTGCAAAGATAGGATATTTTTTTAATTCGTGCAACAGTTAACGCATATTTTATGCGTAATTTGCCCAAAATAGTTCTTTTTTGCAAGAAAAAGTATTTTTCGTTTGTGTATATGAAATAAAAAGTGTACTTTTGCGAGTTATTTCGTGTATTATGGCAGAATGTGATAATAAGGAAGTGTCCGGTGCTTGTCATGGCTGCGCGTTGAGCGACCGTTGCAAGATTGTGGAGGATGACCGTTATAGCCGTCGTCAGCGTTGGAAGGCTTTGCTGTTGGCATATATTCTGCCGTTTGTGCTGCTTGCCGGAGTGATTGTGCTGGCAGATTGGCTGACGGATAACGAATATGTGATTGGCGGTGCGTCGTTGGCAACAGTCGGATTGTACTATCTGGTGCTGTTTGCCGTAAAGCCGAAAGTGTAGTTGACGATTAATTGATAGAAAGATATGAATATTGTTTTAATTTCATTACTTGTACTGGGGGTGACCGGATTATTGGCTGCTGTGCTGTTGTATGTGATCGCCCGCCAGTTCCGGGTAGAAGAAGACCCCCGTATTGACCAGGTAGCGGAAGCGTTACCCGGAGCCAACTGCGGAGGTTGTGGTTTTGCCGGCTGTCGTGCCTTGGCGGAAGCATGTGTGAAGGCGGATGGTCTGGAAGGTCTGTCGTGTCCGGTAGGCGGTGCGCCGACGATGGAGAAAGTGGCATCTATTTTAGGCAAGGAAGCCGTGGCTGCCGAGCCGCTTGTAGCGGTGGTCCGTTGTAACGGTACCTGCGAGGCACGTCCCCGTACGAGTGAGTATAACGGCTCACGCAGTTGTAAGATTATGAATGCCTGCTATGTGGGCGAAACGGGTTGTGCCTTCGGCTGCCTGGGTTGCGGTGACTGCGTAGCCGCTTGTCAGTTCGGAGCGCTCTCTATGAATCCTGAGACGGGACTTCCTGTCGTGGACGAAGAAAAATGTACTTCATGCGGCAAGTGCGTGAAGACATGCCCGCGTCATATCATAGAACTGCGTAAGAAAGGTGTGGATGGTGCAAAGATGGTTGTCCTGTGCAGCAACAAAGAGAAAGGTGCTATCGCCCGCAAGAACTGTAAGAATGCTTGTATCGGTTGCGGCAAGTGCCAGACCGTTTGCGGCTTTGAGGCAATCAAAGTGGAGAATAACCTCGCTTATATTGACGCTGACAAATGTGCCGTTTGCCGTGACTGCGAAAGTGCATGTCCGACCGGTGCTATTCATGGTCTGAATCTACCGGCTCTTAATACCAAAGCTACCTCGGCAGTTCCTTCAGCAGATTCAGCCCAGGCGAAAGAGAAGGGGGTATTCGACCCCGTTTGCGCAGCTAAGATCCGCGCGCTGCAGACCAAACGTGCTCAGTATCCGTATCTGCATATGCTTGCACAAAAAATCAATAATTGATAGACACGTAAACAATGAATACATTCAGAATTGGCGGTGTTCATCCGCAAGATAACAAAGAATTTAGTGCTCATAAGGCAATCATAGACTGCCCGTTGCCAAAGCAGGCTGTCATTCCGCTCATTCAACATATCGGTGCACCGGCTGTACCGGTAGTGGAAAAGGGCGACAAAGTGCGTGCCGGTCAGTTGATTGCCAAAGCCGGCGGTTTCGTTAGCGCTAATGTCCATTCCCCGTTTAGCGGCACCGTGACAAAGATAGATAGTTACGTTGACGGTTGGGGGGCACGCGTGCCGGCAGTCTTCATTGATGTGGAGGGTGACTTGTGGCTTGACGAGATTGATAAGACGCCAGACATTGTACGCGATAGTATTATCGAACCGAAAGAGATTATCGACCGCATCACAGCAGCCGGAATAGTGGGGTTAGGCGGTGCCTGTTTCCCGACACATGTGAAACTTCTGCCGCCTCCCGGTAAGAAGGCCGAAGTGCTGATTGTTAACGGGGTAGAGTGCGAACCGTATCTGACATGTGACCATCAGCTGATGATGGAGCACGGAGAAGAAATCATTCTCGGCATTCAACTGTTAATGCGCGCACTCAATATCAAACGTGCGATTATCGGAATAGAGAAAAACAAGCCCGATGCTATCGAATATATGCAAAAGCTGAGCAGCCGCGTCTTGGGAATATCCGTCAAACCGCTCAATCTCAAATACCCTCAAGGAGGCGAGAAACAGCTTATCGACGCCTGCATCGGCCGTCAAGTGCCGAGTGGCGCACTCCCTATCGAAGTGGGGGCTGTGGTAGATAATGTAGCTACTATCTATGCCGTTTATGAAGCGGTGCTCAAACGCAAGCCGTTGCTTTCACGTGTGGTAACGATTACGGGTAAGCATGTGGCAAAACCCGGTAACTACCGCGTGCGTTTCGGTACCCCGCTGAGCGATGTTGTGGCTCTGGCAGGCGGTGTACCTGAAGGTACGGGCAAGATTATTGGAGGCGGACCAATGATGGGACGCGCTATGAATAATATCGAAATGCCGGCTAACAAGCGTGTGAGCGGATTGTTGTTCCTCTCAGAGGATGAGGCTCGCCGCGTAGAACCGGAGAATTGTATCCGTTGCGCCAAATGCGTCAGTGCATGCCCGATGGGGCTTGAGCCTTATCTCCTTTCCCGCCAGGCGGAATTGGAACAATGGGATGCGTTGGAAAAACATAGTGTGATGGATTGTATCGAGTGTGGCTGTTGCTCGTTCACTTGTCCGAGCCATCGTCCTCTCTTAGACTATATCCGCATGGGTAAAGCTACCGTCGGAGGTATAATCCGTAGCAGAGTAGCCAAATAATTGTGACTAATCATTAAATGAGAAAATACGAAAATGCCTAAATTAATTGTTTCCCCTGCGCCTCATGTCCATAGCGGCGATAGTGTGCGCAGAAATATGTTACTCGTCATCGCTGCGCTGTTGCCAGCTTACGCGGTGTCTATTGCAGTTTTTGGATGGGGCGCCCTTATCACAACGGCTATCAGCATAGCGGCGTGCGTTGGCTGCGAGTGGCTAATCGCTAAATTCCTGCTCAAACAGCAACCTGCTATCGCAGACTGTTCGGCTGTTCTAACCGGTTTGCTGTTGGCTTTTAACCTGCCGAGTAACTTGCCGTGGTGGATTGTTTTAATCGGAGCCGTAGTAGCTATCGGAGTTGGAAAGATGTCGTTCGGAGGAATAGGGCAGAATATCTTCAATCCTGCTCTGGTGGGACGTGTGTTCCTGCTAATCTCATTTCCGGCACAAATGACTACTTGGCCCTTGCCGCATGGTTTTAACACCAATTATATCGATGCAGCCACCGGTGCGACACCGCTGGCAGCCATGAAACAGGCGGTCAAGGGTGATGCGTCAGCAGTCAACCGGTTGCCCGACCTGTGGGATGCGTTTACCGGTTTTATAGGCGGCTCTTTTGGTGAGGTGTGCGCTTTGGCGCTCATTATTGGCGGTCTGTTCCTTATCTGCATGCGGGTAATCACATGGCATATTCCGGTATCTGTCATTGCTACAGTAGTCGTCTTTGCTGCTGTGACAGGTTGGTGTGGTGTTTTGCCTGAAGGATTAACCACCTGCCAGTATGTGATGATGTCACTCTGTACAGGCGGCTTGATGCTCGGTGCATTCTTTATGGCAACCGACTATGTGACCTCGCCTATGACGCCATGGGGAAAAATAATCTTCGGTATCGGTATAGGCGTCATATTGATGGTTATTCGTACCTGGGGGGCATACCCTGAAGGTGTATCGTTCGCTATACTAATAATGAACGCGTGCGTACCATTGTTGAACAAGATTCGCCCGAAACGCTTCGGAGAAAAACGTAAATAAGGAGGTTGGTATGGCAAAATTAGCAAGTACATTCAGAAATATGGTATTGTCGCTAACGGTAATCACGTTGGTGGCGGCTGCGGCGTTGGCAGGCATCTATATGCTGACGGAAGCTCGTATCAATCAACAAAAACAAGAAGCGGAACTCAGTGCGCAGAAAGCCGTATTGAACGGAGACGAGAATGGCACTGCCGTTAAAGTGGCTGTGGACGGATTCGGCGGAAAAATGATTGTAATGGTCGGATTTGCGCAAGATGGCACAATCCTCGGTTATAAGATTCTTGAACACCAGGAGACGCCGGGATTGGGAGATAAAGCAACATGGTGGTTTAAGAAAACCGACAAACCGGCTCAGAACATAATCGGACGGCAAGCTACAGGACAATTCCGCGTGTCAAAGGATGGCGGAGAGGTAGATGCAATTACGGCGGCTACCATCTCGTCACGCGCATTCCTTAAAGCAATCAACGATGCCTATGCTGAGTTCAAAACACAGCAGGGAGAGGAAATAGAGGCTTGGTCAGGTGCCTCGGTCATTATGACCGATACGGTTCAAGTCGCTGAGCCGGATAGTACACAAACAGTAGAAATGGAGGTCCCAAATGAGTAATATGAATAATGGAACTAAAACCTTTTTAAACGGTATTCTCAAAGAGAATCCTACGTTCGGTCTGGTGTTGGGTATGTGCCCGACACTCGCTACAACCACCTCTGCCATCAACGGTATGTCGATGGGATTGGCAACACTCTTTGTGCTGGTGTGCTCCAATGTGGTTATTTCACTCCTTAAAAACCTCATTCCGGATAAAGTGCGTATCCCGTCTTTCATCGTTGTTATCGCTACATTCGTGACAATGGTCCAACTGCTTATGCAGGCCTATTTACCGGCTATCTATGAGACCTTGGGACTGTTCATTCCGTTGATTGTGGTTAACTGTATCGTACTCGGTCGTGCCGAGGCTTTTGCAGCCAAAAATCCCGTAGGCCTGAGTGCCTTGGACGGACTGGGAATGGGCTTGGGCTTTACTCTTTCACTCACAGTGCTCGGCGCTATTCGTGAGTTCTTGGGGACGGGGGCCGTCTTTGGATTGACTGTCTTCCCTGAAAACTACGGCGCATTAGTATTTGTCCTCGCTCCCGGTGCATTTATCTGCTTGGGCTATCTGATGGCTGTAATGAATAAAGTGCTGAAGAAATAAATGTAGCAAATAGACTTAGTAACTAATATTATGGTATATTTTTTAATTTTCGTCTCTGCGATATTCGTTAATAATATCGTGTTGAGCCAGTTCTTGGGAATTTGTCCTTTTCTGGGCGTAAGTAAGAAGATAGATACGGCACTTGGTATGGGCGCCGCTGTTACGTTTGTGCTCACTTTGTCCACCGTTGTCACCTATTTGCTTCAGCGTCTGCTGGTGATGTGGCATATCGAGTTCCTGCAAACGATTCTCTTTATTCTCGTCATTGCTGCATTAGTTCAGATGATTGAGATTATTCTTAAAAAGATTTCTCCGTCGCTGTATGAGGCCCTCGGTGTCTTCCTGCCGCTGATTACAACGAACTGTTGCATTCTTGGTGTCGCTATCTTGGTAGCTAATGGTACGGATAAATTACCCGTTGGGGCTGACCATAATTTGCTGACAGGCACTCTGTTTGCTTTCGCTACAGCCATCGGATTTGCTTTGGCTTTGGTCATCTTTGCAGGCATTCGTGAGCAACTGAGTATGTATAAACTGCCTAAGGCGATGGAGGGAACACCAATTGCCCTTCTGACAGCAGGATTGCTCGCTATGGCGTTCATGGGATTTAGTGGCGTCGTTTAATAACAGAGTTATTCCGCTTGATATGGAAAAAAAAGAAGCCGGCTGAAAGTCGGCTTCTTTTGTGGTACCTCTTGGAGTTGAACCAAGGACACATGGATTTTCAGTCCATTGCTCTACCACCTGAGCTAAGGTACCTGGCGCTTTTTCATATCATTTTGTCCAACCTCGCAAGGTTATTCGACCGAAAAAGCGTGCAAAAGTACTGCTTTTTTTTGAATTACCAAAATATTTTTGCATTTTTTTGAAAAAAAAGTGTATCTTTGCATGCTAAAATGACAAAAACGATGGAATTGAGTGTTATTGCACATGCCAAAAACGGCTTTTCAGACAAGTTCGGAATACCCCGTCAGTCGCGGGATGATTCAATGATTGAAACCCGAATTGTTTTTGAGCCTTCATATGCTGTTAAGGAAGCCTTGCGTGGTATTGAATCGTTCTCCCATTTATGGCTTCTTTGGGGCTTTAGTGAAGTCGAAAAAGAACACCGGAATGGCGATTCCTGGTCTCCGACGGTTCGTCCTCCTCGACTTGGCGGAAATAAAAGGGTAGGGGTGTTTGCAACGCGTAGCCCTTTCCGCCCTAATCCTATTGGATTAACTTCCGTGCGGTTGGTGCGTGTGGAAGATATAAATGGTGCGTTGGAATTAGTCGTGACCGGTGCCGATTTGATGGACGGAACACCTATCTACGATATCAAACCTTACCTCTCCTATAGCGATAGCCACCCTCAGTCGGCCAATGGCTTTGCGGACGAAACGAAAGATTATAGATTACAAGTAGATTGGAGCCTCTTGAATCCTTTGCAGGGTGAGAGCAATGAAGGCGTGTCCAATGCTGTTCCGGAAACTGTTCGGCGTGACTTGAATGAAATACTCTCACAAGATCCCAGACCGGCTTATCAAGATGATCCCGAAAGGGAATATAAACTCGATTATGGTGGATATAATGTCACTTTTTTTGTCAAAAATACTACAATTTTTGTTAAAAATATTACTTTTAGTAATAAAAAGTAACTTTTTTCTTGCACGAACGAAAAAAGTTTTGTATCTTTGCACATTGTTTTGCAAATAAACCCTTAAATTTTATATTATGAAAAGGATTTCAGTATTTTTGTGTTTAGTGTGCCTTTGTTTGGCATCTTTTTCTCAACAGTATGGTATTTTAGTTAATGGCAACAAGTATTTTGCTGCTACTTCAACAGGTAAAGAAGGCGATTACGACCAGTATCTCGCTAAGGTAACCTTCGCTGCGGGCGATAAATTTGCGCTTTGCAACAAATCTACAGGAGACACTTGGGCTGTTGACTTGGACTCCTATACTGTTGCCGGTTTTACTAAAACAAGTTCTACCGAGTATTCTACAACAAACACCGGTTGCTTCGACTGCTACATTAAGTTAAAATTTAATGCGGACCAACTCTATATCGGTGCGGGTACCGATTGCGGTGCGGGCGAAGATTATACTTCCGGCGGCGGCAGCCAAGGCGGCAGCCAAGGCGGCAGCCAAGGCGGCGGCGATAATCCCGGTTCAGACTGCCAGGACGGTCCTTATGCCCTCTATATCAATGGCGTTTCTGCCGGTACATTCGTTGACGGTGGTATGGCTCCTGATGGCGTAACTCCTCAGCTCAATATATCTGCTCGCATTAAGTCCGGCGATAAAGTCGAGTTCTGCAACACCAGCTGCAATCAATTCTTCTTCCCGCAAACTATCGAGACGGGTGGCGACGTGGACGGAAGCGGTAATTTCACTATAGCAGCTGCTTCTGCTACATGTAGCGCCGATGGTTGCTATAACTTCTGGTGGAAGAAAGTGTATGGCGCAGATGCTTTGTACATCGGTACCGATGGTACTTGCCCGACTCCCTATGACCCCACTAAGAAATATTACATCGCAGGAAACGGTGTAACCGGTGGCGCTTGGTGCTGCGGTCTTGATTGGTCTCCTAACGGTTGCGAATTGGTAAATGGAAAAGTCTCTTATTCCAATTTGGCTACAGGCGAATATAAATTCAAAATCACAGACGGTACATGGGATGTAAACTATGGTTACAGCTCTTTGGATGGCGAATGTAGCGCAACTTCTGTGCAAACAGATGCGGATGGTAATGTGATGTTTACTGTCTATAAGAAGGCTAATGTTACTATCACTTTCAATGGTAAAATATGCGTAAAGATAGAGGGAGACGATGCTCCGGTTATTCCTGAGCGCCCGGACTATGCTAAATCCGTTCCCGAGAAATGCCCTGACGTCATGCTTCAGGCTTTCTATTATGACTCTTATGACGACAAAGCTCCGGGTAATGTCACAATCAGCGGTTCAACCAAACTGGGCGACACCAAATGGACTACATTGCTTAAGAATAGTGGGGATATTGGTCTCTATTTCGATATGGTTTGGCTCCCGCCTTCGGGTAAATCTGAAGGAGGTACGGGGTACCACCAGACTCAATACAGTAACCAAAACTCTGCTTGGGGGTCGAAAACGGAATTGGTTGAGTTTATTGACCGTATGCATGACGCCAATACCAAAGTCGTTGCTGATATCGTTATTAACCATGCCGGTTGTATGACCTCGTGGTGCGATTTCTATCCGCAATATTTCACACCTTACGGCACTTTCAATCCCGATGCGTCTTGGATTTGCAAAACGGACGAAGTGAATGGTCAGACGGAAGACTTAGACTGCAAAGGCGCGGCTACCGGTGTAGATGACGGCGGTTATAACGGTCAAGATAACTACGCTTCAGCTCGTGACTGGGCACATGCTGACTCACGCGTACAGGGCATGATGAAAGCGTACCTCAAATGGATGAAGAACGCAATCGGATTTGACGGATGGCGTTATGACTATGCTCAAGGCTTCAAGGGCAAATATATCGACATGTATAACTCTGCATCAAAGAACTACTTCTCTGTTTGCGAGTTCTGGAATGGAGATATGAGTAAAGTGAAGTCGTATCTCAACGACTGCGGATGGAACACCACCGTCTTCGACTTCAGCAATAAGTACTGCGCTATACAGGGTATCGCTGACGGCGATTATGGCAAATGCGTTGGCTCTGGTCTCCAGGGAACAGGTGACGGACGTTATGCTGTAACGTTCGTTGACAGCCACGATACATATTTCGGCTGCCAGGGCGGACGTGACAACCAGGACGAAATCGGAGGTTGCGGTAAGTCTATGGAAGACTACAACAAAGGACGTGTCCTCGCTGCTAATGCCTATATCCTCTCACATCCGGGTATCCCTTGCGTCTTCTGGCCGCACTGGATGAAATACAAAGAGGAAATCAAAAAGATGGTTATGGCTCGCCAACTCACTGGCGTTCACTCCGAGTCTGTCGTATCTGAACAATCGGCCGGCAATGGCTTCTATAAAGCTACTATCACCGGTACCAATGGTTCCATCCGCCTCCTCCTCGGTCCTAACAGTGACTATGGTTCAACACCGAGCGGATACACGCTCGCTTACAAAAGTGATGCTGACGGTGGTAAATTCGCAATGTACTACAAAACAAGCGCTTCCGAGACACCCCGTCTGACTATGACGCCTGCCCAGAAATTCAAAACCAAGAACTTCTCCGTTACCATCAAAGCGGATGCACTCTCCGGTACTCCGGCTATCTATTATACTACTGATGGCACCACTCCGACTACCTCTTCAACGAAATACTCTTCTACCTTCAGCGTAACGGGAACTACTACCGTTAAGGCTATCGCGGTTCTCAATGGTAAAACTTCTCAGGTCGTTGAGGCTACTTATACTTATAAAGAGCCGCAAACAACACCTATCATCGTGCGCTTCATGAAAGATGACACTTGGGGGTCTAATGTCGTTTATATCCACACGTGGGGCACAGGTACCAACACAGGCGGTTGGCCGGGACAAAAACTGACGGCCGGCTCCGATGGCTGGTACACCTATCAGTTCCCTGCTGCTGCTACAAAGCCCAGCTTCATCTTCAATAACGGCGATAACGGCGTACAGACTGCTGACTTGGTAACGGACTGCGATGTTTGCTACATCTGGCAGTTTGGATCAGAAACAAAAGATGAAGAGTGCTCACAAGCGGAGATAGGATTTACATTACTCGTTAGCCCTGAATCAACGAAGTTCAGAGACCAATCAGTAGGTATTGATGTTACACTCTCTGCTGTCGGCGTTCCCGCAGGTACTACTCCTACTATCTATTACACCACCAACGGAACTGACCCGACGACTTCTTCCACTTCTTCTACTGCCAATCCGCTCAAACTCAACTTCAAGAATACTACCGAACTGCGCGCAATGGCTGTCGCTGGAGGCAAGAAAACGAATATCGTAAAGGCTACTTATACCTACAAGGCTCCGCAAGAGGGACCGATCACAGTATCGTTCAAAGAGCCGAGCTGGAAAGTGGTGAACTTGTACGCTTGGACGGCAGATGGTACTGAAAAGCAAATATTGGGTGCTTGGCCTGGAACCAAACTGACTCAAATGGACGACAAGGGTGCATACTTCTACACCTTTGACGCGCAATACAAGACTGTTAATATCATTTGGAATAACGGTACTGTACAATCAAAAGACATCTTGGTTGACGAGAATACCTGCTTCACATGGGATGCCGAACTCAAAAATGCAGTAGCACATGACTGTGACGGTATGGCTATCAACAATGTACAGGATGCACCACAACTCGACCTGCACGCACCTATGTATAACGTGCTCGGACAACAAGTAGATCATACGTACCAAGGTATCATCATCCAAAACGGACACAAATATCTTATATATAAATAAGGAGTAATTCTACCATGAGAAGTATAAGTTCATTTATCTTAACCTTGCTGAGCGTGGCTTTCTTGGCCACGCCTGCAATGGTTTATGCCGAGTGCCAGGACGGACCTTATGATTTGTATGTCAATAACTCCAAAGTCGGTACTTTCGTTGATGCCGGAACATCCCCTGATGGACTTCCGCAACTCAATATCTCCGCTTCCGTTAAGGCCGGAGATAAACTGCAGTTCTGCAACGCCAGTTGCAACGAGTTCTTCTTCCCACAAACTATTGAACGTGGTGGAGACGTGGACGGAGGAGGTAACTTTACTATCTCTTCCAATCAGGCAACTTGCAATGTGGCAGGGTGCTATAACTTCTGGTGGAAAAAGAGTTTCGGTAACGATAAACTCTATATCGGAACAGATGGAAATTGTGGTGGAAGCCAAGGTGGCGGCGGACAAGGCGGAGGTGGAGTAGACCCCATCAATCCGGGCAAAGACTATGCTACAGCTGTCCCCGCACAGTGTACCGACGTCATGCTCCAGGCCTTCTACTGGAAATCGAACTCCGATTCCAAGTACGGCACTTCCACATGGGCTAAACTCCAAAACCAAGCCTCCGAGATATCGCAGTACTTCCAGCTCGTCTGGCTGCCGCCTTCGTGCTTGGCGAACGACGATATGGGCTATCTGCCTAAACAGTACCCCAACCAGAATAGCAAAATGGGTATGAAAGCGGGACTGATGAATCTTATCTCCGCGCTACATAATGGCGGCACTCGCGTCCTCGCTGATGTCGTTATTAACCATGCTGCCAATAGTAGTACATGGAATGATTTCGTAGCCCAAGACTTCGGCTCATATGGTAAGTTCTCTCCGCAGAGCTCGTGGATTACCAGCAACGATGAGGCTAAAGACAAAGGATATAGCGTTGGTTCCAATGCCGACGACGGACAGGAATCGAACCGCAACTACGGCGCCGCGCGTGATTGGGACCACAAAAACACCAACGTGCAAGCAATGTGCCGGGCATATCTCAAATTCCTCAAAGGCGAAATAGGATATGACGGCTATCGCTTCGACTACTGCGGAGGATACCACGTATCGCATATCAATGACTACGTATCTGCCGCTAAACCCTATATTTCCGTCATGGAGTATTGGAACGGTGACGCTAACGTGCTCAAAAACCGTATCGACGACGCCTCGAAGAATACAATGACCTTCGACTTCGCAAGCTTCTATACCGCTTATCAGCAAGGTATTGCCTCTAATAACTACAGCAAACTCGTCAAACCCGGACTGCGTGGAAAAGGATACGAGAAGTATGCCGTTAACTTCATCGACAACCACGATACCTTCAATCGCGCAGACATCAATAACTCCGACTGTGGTAATAGCAAAGATGGGTATTCTTCGCTAAATAACAAAGAACTCATCATGCAGTGCAATGCCTATATGCTCTCTATGCCCGGTATACCGTGCGTCTTCTGGCCGCACTGGTACACCTATAAATCCGACATAAAAGCAATGATTACTGCACGCCGCAGTGCCGGTATCCATTCCGAGAGTGCCGTGTCAGAGACTTCCGGCTCCGGCTACTACGAGGCTACAGTCACCGGTAAATACGGCAAAGTCATCCTCTATCTTGGATCCTCTGCAAGCAAATCTGCTCCTGCTGGATACAAACAGGCAGTCAAAGGCTCCAAGTATGCTATGTACTATACTGGCACTATGCCTACTACCGATATCGAAAAAGTCGAAAACAAAACACTCTCACTGCCCCTCAATACCAACGAACCTATGTTCAATATCATGGGACAGCAAGTGGACCAAACTTACAAAGGTATCGTTATCCAAAACGGAAACAAATATCTACTACAATAATATAGTATATATTACTATTATGTAGTAATAGCGTATAAATAATAACTAACAATTAAATTAAATCTAATGCTTATGAGAAAGTTCTTTCTTTTAGCGGCTTTGCTGACCTTAGGTTTTGCAACCGCAAGTGCTGAGTGTGCTGATGGACCGTATGATTTG
>ODAI010054403.1_pt1 | contig 20094 bp, 18 predicted proteins | sample 1539321 | NCBI WGS metagenome assembly ODAI01 (sample SAMN02144231, study PRJEB22623) | gut metagenome | biome: sheep rumen | host: Ovis aries | place: New Zealand
AAAGATGTGCCGCTGATCAATCTCGACTGGGTGCGCGTCATGGGCAGGGAGACGCAGATCGTCGAACTCTACGACACGCAGCTTGCGCCCTGGCCCGACACCGCGCTCTCCGCATTTGACGCGCTGCGCCGCCGCGATGACGATCTGCCCGATACGGTATCGTCCTCGCACTGGTATGACGCGATCCTCTATCCCTGCTCCTATCACAAGGTCGGACGGAAAATCAGCAGTCGTCTGAGCGCCGCCGCGCGGGATTACACCGCGCTCTACCTCCGCCAGCTGGCCGACGCGCCGGTCTGCGACAGCGCAGCCAAGCAGGAGAAGACGCGCGCCTTTGCCGCGCGTCTCTTTGCCGAGGGCGGCCCGGCCGTCGACCAGGTGACGAAGCTCTTTGGCGCGGAAATCGCAAAGCGGCTGATCCTGCGGCACATGTACGGCGCGGCAGACTAAGATCTGTTCGCTTTATGAAAGGGAGGACACTTGATGAGAAATGCGCTTTTAACCGCCTGTCCCCTGCTTGTCTGGGTCATCACCGCAGCGGAGGCTGTGCTGCTGCTGCTCGCCCTGCGCGGCTGGGCCAGAAAAAAAGAGCCCTTGTACCTGCTGACGGCGCTGGTGACCCTGGGGCTTTGTTATGACGCGCTGATCCTCTCGCTCGGGACGGTGCTGCCCGGCGGGCCGCTGCTCGCCGCGCTCAGCCGCATGCGCTATGTGGCGCACGGCGCGCTGATTCCGCTGCTGTTTCCGATCTGCGCCTATGCGCTGGGTCTCAGCAAGCTATGGAAAAAGCTGGTCTGGGTGCTGACCGCTGTGCTGATCGCCGCCGGTATCGCCGAGGGCTTTGCCACCGCGCTTGAGCTGCGCGAGGTCGCCGGTCTTGTCCGCTACGCCTCGGGCGACGCCACGCCCGCCTGGGCCTCCGCCGTCAGCGGCGTGCTGAGCTATGGCGCCGTGGTGCCACTGATCCTTGCCGGGATCGTCGTCTGGGTCAAACAGAAGACCCCGCTGCTCTTTCTCTCGGGCTTTCTGATGTTCGCCTTCTCCGCGCTCGGCCCCGCGACCGGCAATTTCGACCTGATCTTTTTTATCAGCATGTTCGGTGAGGTCTGCATGGCGCTGTGCTTTTTGCTCTACGCGCAAAAGAGCGGCAAATCTTCGTCTTAAAAATTTTTTAATACAGGAAAGTGAGGCAATCTAATGAGCAGCTTCAAGGATCTCCGCATCGTGGACAATTTTTACCAGACCAGCTCGTATTTCCCCATGCCCACGGTCTTGATCTCCACCCTGGCCGAGGACGGCAGCACGTCTGTCGGCTCGTATTCCCTCTGCTTCCCCTACTATATCGCGGGGAAGGGCTATTACGCCATGGTGCTCGAGGCACGCAACTCCTCCAACACCGCGCAGCATCTGCTCGCCGGGCGCAAGCAGGTCGCGATCAACTTCATGCCCGAGGGCCGCGGCTATCACAAGAAGATCGTCGCCCAGGGCTGGCCCGGCGACACACCGGCCGAAAAGATGAAGAACTTCGGTTTCACGCTCGAGGACGGGCTGTGCATCAAGGAGGACCCCTCCACGCCGCGCCCGCAGGTCGTGGCCGAGGCTTACCAGGTGATGGAATGCACCTGGATGAGCGATCTGGAAAACGCCGATGAGGACATCGGCCGCCAGCTCGTCGACGGCTGCTATCCCCCTCCCTACAAAAACTTCAACGGCATCACGACCCAGTACGGCGCGCACTTCATCCTGCGCATCGACAAGATGCTGATGAAGCCCAAATTCTATGACAACATCATCAACGGCGTCAAGGGCCGTCTCTGGCCGAACGTGCTGGTCTGCCACGGCTACCGCGACAGCAAGAACTTCTGGTTCGCCAAGACGCCGCGCCTGGTGCCCGAGCTGCTGCCGATCCGCAACGCGACGCTCTCGTCCGTGCGCTACGCGGCCGACCGTACCGACCCCAACGTGCACTTTACCGACGACGCGCTCGAGAAGCTGCTGAACGTGCCGCGCATCTTCCTGCCGACTGTGCTGAAGGGCTGCGTGGCCTGGGCCAAGGAGAACGGCGTGACCGAGATCACGGCCCGTGAGATGGACATCATCAACGACAAGCGCGCCAAGGAAAAGGGCAAAACCAAGTAAGCGGGGCAAGGCGCCATGTACGAGTTTTCTGTTCTGATGGGTCTCACCGACTATGTCCCGGTGGCTCTGTTTGCCGTCAGCATGGTGCTGATGCAGCGTGATCTGTACAACAAGATGCCCAAGTACGCCTTCGCGTGCTTCGCCGCCGGCACGATCAATATCTTCATCGCCGGTTTCCTGAAGGCCACCTGGAAGCTCCTGTATGCCGCCGGTCTCTGTGATTTTCACGTGCTGAACACGATGTTTCTGCCGACGCAGTCGCTGGGCTTTCTGCTGGCGGGTCTCGGCATCATCCTGATGTTCACGCCGCGGAAAAAAGCCGCGCTGGCGGTGGCGCCGCCGCTTTTCAGCGGTACGCTGCTGTTCATCCCGATGATGGTGCTCGGTCTCGGCGCGATCTGCAGCTGCCTGAGCATTCTCGCCGCGAAGCTGAAGAAAAAAGCGCTGATCGTCGTGTTCGTCCTCTGCTTTGTGTGCTACATGGGGATGGGCTATCTCGCTTCCCGCGACAGCAGCTCCGCCGCGATGAACTGGATCGAGCAGGGCGTCAACACGCTCGGGCAGCTCCTGCTGCTCATCGGCGTGAGCGGTCTGCACCGCGCCGGTCTGCGCGACTACGCCCTGTCTTAAACATGTATTTCATTTTTTAGAAAGAAGGTTTTTATCATGTATCCTGCCTGGTATTTCTGGCTCCTCTTCGGTCTGGCGATGCTCGTCAGCTCCATCGGCTTTAAGAACTATGTCTGGTTCATCTCCCTCGGCTACGGCTTTTCGATCGCCGCCGCGGGCGTGCTGATGCTGATCCTCTTCGGCAAGACCCTGACCGCCGGCACTGTGCTGTGCTGCGTGATCTTCTTCCTCTACGGCTGCCGTCTGGGCGGCTACCTCGCCTACCGCGAGCTCAAGAGCAGCTCGTACAAGAAGAACATGGTCGGCGAAATCAAGGACGGCAAAACCGTGCCCATGGGCGTCAAGCTGGCCATCTGGGTCACCTGCGCGCTGCTCTACGCCACCCAGGTCTCCCCGGTGTTCTACCGCATGTTCAACACCGCGAAGGACAACGCCCTCGTCTTCATCGGCGCCGTGGTCATGGTCTGCGGCATCACGCTGGAGTCCGCGGCCGACATCCAGAAGAACAAGGCCAAGAAGGTCAACCCCCGCCGCTTTGTGGACACCGGCCTCTTCCGCATCGTCCGCTGCCCGAACTATCTGGGCGAGATGATCTTCTGGACCGGCGTGCTGATCTCCGGCATCGGCGCTGTCCGCGGCTGGCAGTGGCTGGTGTGCGCCATCGGATACTGCGGCATTATCTTTGTCATGTTCTCCGGCGCCCGCCGTCTCGAGGTCCGTCAGAACAAGAACTACGGCAAGGACCCCGAGTATCAGAAGTTCGTCAAGACCGTGCCCATCCTGCTGCCCTTCGTCCCGCTCTACAGCGTGGAAAAGTACAAGTGGCTCGTCGCCTGATCGTTTATTCATGACCGAAAGACCTGTTTCACCAAATCGGCGAAACAGGTCTTTTTTTGTCCTGCGAATATTTTACAAGTAAACAGCATATAACAGTTGACAAGTGTTATATGCTGTTATATACTGTTTGCGGATGGTGATGAGATGCATATCCTATTAAACAACAGCTCCATGGTGCCGATCTACGAACAGCTGACAGACCAGGTGAAGCGGGAAATCATAAGCGGACATCTGAAAGAGAATGAAAGCCTTCCGTCCGTCCGCACCCTGTCCGCCGAGCTGCGGATCAGTGCGCTGACCGTAAAGAAGGCCTACGACCGTCTGGAGGAAGAGGGCTTTGTCGTCACTGTGCACGGAAAGGGCAGCTATGTGGCCGCGACCGACCGGCAGCTGGCCATGGAGGCCCGAAAAAAGGCTGTGGAAGACGATTTTGCCGCCGCCGTGGAAAAGGCCCGCGCAGTCGGGTTCAGCAAAGACGATATTCTGGATATCGTGGCGCTTGTATTGGAGGACTATGATGGTCAAAGTTGAAAATCTTGACAAACGCTATGGGGATTTCCGCCTGCAGGTCTCGCTCGAGATTCCGGACGGCACGGTCACCGGCCTGGTCGGGAAAAACGGCGCCGGCAAGAGCACAGTCATCAAGTCGATCCTCGGTCTGATCCGGCCCGATGCGGGACGTGTTCTGATCAACGGCAAGGAGGCCGCGGCGCTCAGCAGTGCCGAGAAGGCGCTGATCGGCGTCGCGCTGGCCGATTCGTGCTTCAGCTCGTATCTGAAGGTCGCGGATGTCATTGCTATTTTAAAGAAAAGCTATCCTCGCTTTGACGAGCCCTTCTTCCGCAGCAGCTGCGCGGCTCAGGGGCTGCCGCTTGACAAGCAGATCAAGGACTTTTCGACCGGCATGCGCGCCAAGCTGCGCGTGCTCGTGGCGATCAGTCATCAGGCGGAGCTGCTGATCATGGATGAGCCCACCGCCGGGCTCGACGTCGAGGCCCGGGTCGAGGTGCTCGACCTGCTGCGGCGATATCTGGCCGAGAACGACAAGCGCTCCATTTTGCTCACCTCGCATATCTCGTCCGATCTCGAGAGTCTCTGCGACGACATCTACCTCATTCACGACGGGCGGATCGTCCTCCACGAGGACACCGATACCATCTTGAGCAATTACGCGATCCTGAAGGTCGACGAGGCCGCCTACGCCGCGCTGGACAAAAGCCATATCCTCCGCGCGAAAAAAGAGAGCTTCGGTTATGCCTGCTTTACCGACGAAAAGCAGTATTATGCGGAAAACTATCCGGGTATCGTCATCGAAAACGGAAGTATCGACGAGCTGATACTCATGCTGACAGGAGGGAAATCAGATGCTTGGCCTGCTTGAAAAAGACCTGCGGCTTACACTCACCAGAAAACAGACGCTGTTGATTTTCTTGGTCGCGGCCCTGGTCATGGGGATGACGATGGACGGCTCCTTCCTCGTCGGCTATCTCACGATGCTCTCCACGATCACGGCGATCGGCACCATTAGCTACGACGAATTCGACAACGGCATGGCCTTTCTGATGACCCTGCCCTCCGGCAGAAAAACCTATGTCCTCGAAAAGTATCTGTTCAGCCTGCTGCTGGCCGCGGCCGCATGGTGTGTCGGGCTTGTCCTGTACGGCGTCATGTCCGCTGTGCGCCACAGCGCGGCCGCTCCGGGCGACGAACTGCCGATGCTGCTCGCCATACTCCCGGTTCTCTACCTCTCCGCGGCCGTCATGATCCCGCTGCAGCTGAAATACGGTTCGGAGAAGAGCCGGATCGTTCTGTTTATCCTCTTTGGTGTCGCCGCGGCCCTGTTCGTCGGCGTCAGGAACGGCTTTGGCGGCGCTGTCCCCTCGCCGGACGGTCTGATCATGGCCCTGTCCGGTCTCTCCCCCGCTGTCGTTCTGCTCTCGCTCACGGCTGTCTGCGCGCTGCTCGCGCTTGCATCCTATCTGTGCAGCGTGCGGATCATGGAGAAAAAGGAATTCTGATAAATCAGGAGGCCATATGGAACTGAAGCACGGCTCCCCCGCCGATATGACGGGGCGGAGCGACAGAGAAAGACGGGCATACGAATTTTTAGACAGGCTGGGTGTGGCATTTGACCGCACCGATCATCCGGATCAGCCCGCGACGTCCATGGAGATTTGCGCTAAAGTAGATGCCGTTCTGGATGTACACATCTGCAAGAATCTGTTCCTCTGCAACCGGCAGAAGACCAGCTTTTATCTGCTCATCATGCCCGGTGACAAGCCCTTCAAAACGAAGGAGCTGTCCGGGCAGATGGGCGTGAGCCGGCTCTCATTCGCGGATGAGATGTTTATGGAGCAGTTTCTTGATCTGCATCCAGGCAGTGTCTCCGTCCTGGGGCTGATGAATGACAAGGATCACAGCGTTCAGCTTGTGATCGACGAGGATGTGCTGAAAGAAGAAATGTTCGGCTGCCATCCCTGCGAGAACACCAGCTCCATCCGCTTTCCGACAAAGGATCTGACAGACAGGATTCTGCCGGCGCTGGGCGTCCACCCGATTCTCGTGAAGCTTTCCGGCGGCGGTTGATAAGGTGTTTTGTCAGCGTTCATTCTTTCTTTCGTGTGCTTCCAACGAGAGCTCGTACGCCTTCTGTTTTCTATCCGATCATAATGAACAGACGCCGCGTCTGTTTTGCCGCGAAGCTGCCCGCCGTATCATCTCCCTCATCGGCAGGAAAAACTAACACCACTCTCTTCATGAAAAGGAGTGGTGTTTTTTGCAGGGAAAAGTGGAGCTCGGCGCAGCCCGCATCCGTTCAGTGCTGAGACTCTCTGAACCGCAGTTCCTTTTGCATCTGTGCGTCGATGATGCTGATGCCCATAATGATCCTGTTGCCGCCGGGCATACGTGTGATCTTCATGTTGACATACATCGGGCTGCCGGTGTCGATCAGACGGTAGGTGGTCGTGAAAACGCCCTGCGTATCCAGCTCGCGGATAACGCTTTCCTTGGAAAACAGGTTCAGAAACGGCGCCCGGTCCTCTTCATAAATGCGCTTCATCGTATCGCGGTTCACAGCGCCGAAGAAATCCGTACCGCGCCGGATCACGGACAGTTCCTCTCCGCCGATCCGGGAGGAATATTCAATGAACTGGTCCGTATCCAGATCAATCACATAGATATTATAGTAGTCCGAAGCCAGCGCTCTCGCAATATCCGCATAGGAGGTATCCGCATCCGGCTCCGATACGGAGAGCACCACAACCGCGAGCGCCGCCGCGCCGGTAACGGGGTCTTTGCTCACCGGATTGATCACCGCGTGCACGGCGGAGCCGTTCGTCAGATACGTGTCGACAAAAGCGCGGCTCCAATCCGCACAGCACTGGCGGGTCTTGTCCATGAAGACGGCGAGCGCTCCATCGGGGCGGTCGGAGCAGCCACAGGGCTTTGCGGTGAGATCAAAGTCAAAGTGCTTTTTCATGAACTCCCGATAGGCCCGGTTCGTGCGCACATAGCAGACCTGATCCTCGCGCAGCTCCATGATCCCGGCGGGCAGCGTGTCATAATAGTCCCGGATGTCGTTTTCTCTGTCGGAAATCACCGTGAGATCATAAAGGTTCACCCGGCCGATCGCGGTGTAATACGCTGTTTCGGCGGGGTCTTCGAATCCGATCTGGATACCTTTCCGGTAGCGTTCCAGAATCTCCTCCAGAGGGATGGGCCTGGAATAATAATAGCCCTGCTGCTTGCTGCAGCCGATCTCCTGCAGGAACTCCACCTCTTCCGCGGTCTCCACGCCCTCGCAGATCGTGTCGATCCCGAGGTCGACAGCCATGCGCACCAGATCCGTCAGGATGGTCTTGCTCTCCTTCCCCTCATAAAAACGCTTCATAAAGCGCATATCGAATTTGAGAAGATCAAAGTGGATATCCTGCAGTACGTCGAGGGCGGAATACCCGCTGCCAAAGTCATCCATCCACACCTGGAAGCCCAGAGCCTGGAAGCGTCGGACCTGTTCCTTCATGAAATCAAAATTGCTGCCGATGATGCTCTCGGTGATCTCGATGGTCAGCCTGTCGTGGGCGATACCGGCGGCATCGATGCGCTTTCGGATTTCCTCGACGATATCACATGCGTCAAAATCCGCCCTGGACAGATTCAGGGAATGGGGCACGACACGCAGGCCGGCGCGCTGCTGCACCTGCATTTTTTCGATGATCCGGTCAAGCACATAGAGATCCAGCTTGTATATGAGCCTTGCTTTTTCCAGAATCGGGATAAAATCATCCGGCGGCAGCATCCCGCGCACCGGGTCGATCCAGCGGGAAAGCGCCTCCTCGTCACACACGCGCCCATTGACCGAGCGGACGATCGGCTGGTAATAGACCTGTATCCAGTTTTCCGCCAGTGCCTGATCGAGGTGATTGATAATATACCGGACGCTGTCCAGCTGATGCAGCATGTCATCGTCAAAGAAGTACCAGCCAGACGCAAAAGAGCCTCTTTGCTTATCACAGGCGTATTTGGCGCGGTCACAGGCGATGCTCACGTTCACCGACTCCATGCTGTCGCGGTAGATGCCCGCCCGCATCGGCAGAGAATTGCCGCCGTTTGCGGCTTTGCATTCGCGAAAAACAGCGCTCAGTTTTTCCTCAAGGTTTTCCTCACTGCTCACAACCGCAAAGTGGTCTTCGCTGAAACGGCACACGCACTGTTCACCGAAGCAGTCGGCCAGTATCCAGCCCACTTCACACAGGAGCTTATCTCCTTCCTTAAAACCGTACTGACGGTTATAGTGCTTCATGCCTATGAGGTCAAAGAACAGCATGACCGACGAGCTGCCGCTGTCGGAAAGACGCTGGCGCTCTGCCTCGGCCAGCTTGAAGAAATACCGCATATTCGGCAGACCCGTCAGCATGTCTGTGTTGACCCGCCGGTTCAGATCTGCGATATAGTCCTTGATCTGATCGCGCATCCGGATAAAGGCCTGGGTGAGCTGGCCGATCTCGTCCTTGCTCCGGTAATTCAGCGCCACATCATAATCTTCGTCGGCAAGCCGCTGTGAGGCGGCGGTAAGACGCAGCAGCGGGAACGTGATAAAACGCATGATCAGCCTGATAATCACGGCAAGGATGACCATGATTGCCAGTGTAATGACTGCGATATTGCGCGCAAGGCGCATCCAGGATCCATTGATTTCACTTAACGGAGCGGAGATGATCAGCTTCATGCCGTTTCGCAGCGTGGTAAAGGCCATCTGCCGCTTTGCCCCGTTAATGGTATAGCGGATCAGAGCGTTGCCGCTGTCTGTTTTATTCAGCCATTTCCCGGAAAGCGCCTGCTTTTCCAGCTCCGGTATTGTTTCCAGTGTCTGATCCGGGTGGTACAGAATGTTCCCTTCCTCGTCACAGAGGCATGCGGAGCCCGTGTCATAGACCCGGACCGTGCTGACGTGGGTGGTGATGGCATCCAGCGGGATATCCATGCCGAGCACACCGATCAGCGTACCGGTGGAGTAGATCGGCACGAGATACGAGCACACAGCCATTTCATCGAGCGGAGGGTATGAATACAGTTCTGTCCAGGAGGGGCGGCCGCGTTTGACCGCAGTAAAGTACCAGCTATTGTGCGCCGCATTCTCCGGATCAAACAGTCCGGCATCCAGCGGTTCCTGCTCCACAAAGCCCGCCTTCCCGACTCTGGAATAGTAAAAGCCGTGCTGTGTCCTGCTGATCTCGGGACTGATGCAGTAGTAATAGGTGATGATGCCGTTGGTATGGCTTGCGGCACTTTCAAAGGTTCGCAGGACCTGCGCACAGTGCTCCGCAATATAGGCGTCCAGCCTGGCCGTCTGCGCCCTGGTCCGCCCGTTCTGCCTGGCATAGGTGCCTGCGGCGCCGCACTCCACCAGCGTGACGCTGTCCAGTGAATCGACCGCCATATTGGCGGCGAGATTCACCGACTGCTCGATACTCACAAAATACTCGTCCAGCGTGTCTTTTGTGTTCTCCCCGATCAGGCGCATCATCTCCACCGAGCTCCGATCTGTCTCAGCCTGGATCGGCGGGTAGCTCACGGCAAAAACAGCGATCATGGCGACAAGAACCGCGGCGACCGCAATCGCCGTGATCTTAAAACGAATCGAATTGATCTTCATCATGCTCAATCCTCGCGAATGGACATTTCCCGGTACATGTTCTTTACGGAACCGTTCCAGGAGGCTTGCATGCCCTCCAGCCGTTCCGATACAACATAGGTGTACAGCCGGGAGAACAGGGGAATCCACGCGGCATCCTCCTGTATGATGATCTCTTCCAGTGTCCGGTATTCCGCAATGCGCTCGTCCGGGTCGGTGATCGTGCGCGCCGCACGCACGCGCTCCATGATTTCCTCCCTTGGATAGCAGAGACTGCGAAAACGCGTGTTCTCCTTATTTCCGAAGAAGGTATACAGGAAATTGTCCGGGTCGTTGAAATCTGCGGTCCATGTCGCGGAGTAGCACTGAAGCCGCCCGCTCTTCCTCAGGCGCATAAACTCGCTGTCCGAAATCGTTTCAATGACCGCGTGCACGCCGACATTTTCCCACTGAGACGCCGCCATCCTGAGCAGTGCCATCTCGTCCAGAGACGAGGCTGCGCTCGCGCTCAGCGTCAAGGTGAAGCCGTCCGGGTACCCCGCCTCGCTGAGCAGCTCGCGGGCCGCCCCTGGGTCGTTGGGGATCTCGGGGAGATCGGGGTTGAAGCCGGAGAGCCCATGGGGCATGATTCCGTTTTCCAGTGAGCCCCTTCCGCTGTAAGCGGCATCCAGCAGAAGCGTCCTGTTCAAGGCCAGCTGCAGGGCCCGCCTCACGCGCACATCATCCAGCGGCGGCACAGATTCGTTCAGCGCAATATAGGTGGTGCTGATGCGCTGCACGGGATAGAGCCGGTCCTGATAGATGTCCCCGTGCAGGAAGAACTCCTTTGTTTTCCCCACGTCGTCCAGATTCAGGATATCCAGACCGCCGTTCTCAAACAGCAGTCTGACCTCCTCCGCATCCGTCATAAAGCGCAGATCCAGCCCGGCGCAGCGGGGCGGTCCCTGCCAGCAGTTCTGATTTGCCGTCAGCAGCATGCCCCTGCCCGGCTCCCAGCTTTCAAGGATAAAGGAGCCGGTCCCTATTGTCCACGCCGGATCCCGACCGAAACGGTCCCCGGCCATCGATGTCGTCTCCTCATCCAGAATCGAGGCGCTCGGCATGGAGAGGCAGGCGAGAAAGGCCTCAAAGGGATTATCCAGTGTGATGACAAAGTCCAGATCGCCAAGGATTTTAAAGCCGATAAGTCTGTTCGTCAGGCCCTTCTCCAGCGAGTCGGCGCCCAGAATGAAGTCGACGACATCCCGGTTGCAGGAATCCGGATGAGTCAGCAGCCTGGTAAAGGTATAAAGCACATCGGACGCGGTGAGCGGTGAACCGTTGGAAAAGGTCACCCCTTCGCGCAGGTGGAAGGTATAGGTGCACCGATCGTCAGAGATATCCCAGCTTTCGGCCAGCTCCGGAAGGATCTCGGCTTTCCCGTCCGCATTGTTTTCCATCCCTACCAGGCGGTTAAACACATTTTGGGCGACGGTATAGTGGATCGACGTGCATTGGAAATCCACCGTGTCCGGCTCGTCCTCAATGGCCACAAGATAAGAGGCGGTGCTAAGTTCCGCCGCCTGTTCCTCTGGCTGGGATTGCTGCAGGCCGGCAGAGCACGCGGACAGGAGCAGCAAAAAAGCGGCTGCCAGCAGCATGCAGATTGTTTTTTTCAGTCTGTTGATCGTTTTCATGGCAACAGGCTCCTTGAAATGCCTCAGTTACTGTATTTGCGCTGACATATCGCCCACTGTCATCCGCAGCGGGAAAGCAAAACAGCACAAGCAGAATTTAGTAAATATGCCCAATTCATCTCAAGAGTATAGACACCTTATTCTCTATAACTATACAATATTCAGCCAAGAACTTCAAGATTTTTATTGCTTATTTCAGCTCGCTTTTGATTACACCAGAATTTATCAAGGAGTATCTGCGCATCCGGTCGGTCAGCGCGGAGGATTACAGCGCCCGCCGAACGCATCCTGCTGGAGAAGCTGAACCTCCCCATCTACAACAACCGCGGAGTGCCGGACAGCACGCCGCAGTTGAAGTGAGAGTGATCTATGAAGTCCAGGACTGAATAGTTACGACGTATTACAAGCTTTCTCGATAAAGATCCTCACCTGTATAGAAGGTAAAGCCTTCTTCCTGTGCCTCAAAGCCGTTGACTGCGATAAAGCCCAGGCGAACGACGTTCAGCGCTTTGATTTCTCTGACCTGGCCTGCCTCATGATGAATCTCCGCAAGCGTCATCGGCTTCTTGAAGTACTTCACTTCATAGATCTCGTATTCATCCCCGAAAGCAAGGGCCACGTCGAACTCCCCATTTTTATGATTTGCCGGATCGTCATAATAATAGGTGCCGATATTTGTGATGCCGGGAAGCTTTCCCGCCCGTGCGAGAGCAGAGAAATAGCTGCGGCACAGCTCTTCAAATCGACGCGGAACAAAGTCCTTCAAAAGCGTCGGGGAAACGATCTGCTCAAAGAAAGTTCGTTCTCCGATCATCTGCAAGGCACTCTTGTTGGGGTAGACATAGGCATAGTAGAAACGCATCAGATTGTCGTTGATCTCGTAATATTTCTTTTTTGCATCCTTTGCCTTGTTGAGCGGTGCTCCTTGATATACCAGCTCCATGGCTGTCAAAGATTTCAGCTGCTTGGCCAGATTGCCGGTGCTGTTCATATCCATCTTGCTTTCCAGCTCGGAGTATTTCTTCTTTCCGTTGCCTAGAGCGGCCAAAATACGTTCAGCGTTCACGGCGTTGCTGTAGTCTGAAAGAAGGATATTTGACGCATACAGATGGACAGGGTTGCTTGGGGTCAAAACCGTACGGATGATGTTTTGCTCCAGCGTTTCTTCGTCCCGCAGCTGTTGCAGCACAAAAGGCGAGCCGCCGAACACGCTGTAGAACGCAATCTTCTCATAGGGCGTCTTGGAAGGATAAAAGGCGGCCGCGTCTCGATAGTTCAGTTCCTGCAAGTGGATGATCACGCCAAAACGACCGTAAAGCGCATCCTTCTCTTCTAACAGGTTCTTCATCACGCTGATCTGTGAGCCGGAAAGGATCAGGCTGATGTTGCCGAGCCGTGTGTCAACGATGCTCTGAAAGATGGAATCGATCTTCTTCGGTTCGATGAAGGTGCTCAGGTAGGGGTATTCGTCAATGACCACGACGAAGTCGCGGGAAAGCGAATTGAGAAAGGCAAACACATCCTGGAACGTGTCAAAGGAAGAAGTAAAGGGGAGAACGCGCTCTTCGAGAAGCACCTTTACAAAGGCATCGACATTTTCTTTGGCTGTTCCCTTGATGCATTCATAGTAAATGGCTGTTTTGGTCTGTGCTTTCAGCGCTTCCTTGATCAGACGCGTCTTGCCGACCCGGCGTTTTCCGTAGACGAGCGCAGCGTGGTTGCTTTGCTTCATGGCTCCGGCAAGCTGAGAGAGCTCTTGCGATCTTGCTACAAACAAAAGAATCACCTCTATGCTGAATTGAAATTCAGTGAAAATTAATTCAATTAAATTGTACGTCCAAAAATCGGCATTGTCAAGGAAAAAGAGGGAGGACCCGCCTCAATAATAATCAACCATTGATGAGATGGTATCTGAATCTCTAATGGTCAACTCTCTGTTTTCTATCGGGACAAGCGTCCTCATCAGACACCTCGTCCGTTTTTGATGCAAAGCTGCCCGCCGTATCATTTCCCCACCGGTGGGAAATTCTAACACAACTCCCTTCAAAAAAGGAGTGGTGTTTTTTCAGGGAAAAGTTGAATACAGCAGGATTATACGATATAATACGCGTAAAGGCGCTTATTATATTTGATTAAATGTAAACACCGGATCAGGCGACGCGTACCGCAGATGTCAGGGGGGGACGTGATCTGCCTTACGCCCATCGGTCCCCCGACAATACCCACAAACAGCAACAGGAGGCGGAAATAGATGTCTTCCGTATTGATAGAGGTCTGCTGCGGCAGTGCCGACGATGTCATACAGGCAAAGCTCGCCGGAGCTGATCGCGTGGAGCTCAACAGCGATCTTTTCCACGGTGGTCTGACTCCGACGATCGGCTCGCTTCGGGTGGCAAAGCGTGAAACCGGACTGTCTGTTATGACGATGATTCGTCCCCGCGAGGGCGGCTTTTGCTATACGGCGGCCGAGTTTTCCGTGTGCATGGAAGATGCGAAGGCTCTGCTTGCGGCAGGCGCCGACGGGGTGGTATTCGGCTTCCTTCACGAAGACGGGCGTATCGACCTGGAGCGTACGCGCGCACTCACGCAGCTTGCGCTGGACGCCGGAAAGGAAGCGGTGTTCCACCGTGCGATCGACGTTGTACCGGACTGGCGCGAAGCGATTGACCAGCTCGCCGCTCTGTCCGTCACGAGGATCCTCACCAGCGGTCAGGAACCGGACGTGTCCTATGGCACCGACACCGTGCGGCAGATGATCGCCTACGCGCGCGGCCGCATTCAGATCCTCCCCGGCGCCGGGATCACGCTGAAAAACGCCGCGCGGATCGTACAGGAAACCGGAACGGATCAAATCCATGTTGCTGTGCACCGGAGCATGTGGGACCGCTCGGTTGAGAATAACCGCGCGATCTATTACGGCGGCTGCCTGTATCCCCCGGAGGATCGTTTTTCAATGATCGACCGCGAGGCCATTCACAGCATCGCTGATCAGCTGTAAGGGAGACGCTTTATGAAACAGGTTTTGCAGCAGTTTATGCTTGACGGCCAGGCGCTCTCCTGCGAGCGCTACGGGGATGGACACATCAACCGAACCTATCTGGTAACCACGGATCGGCCGCGGCGTTATATCCTGCAGCGCATCAGCCGCGCCGCTTTCCACAACATTCCTGCCCTGATGCAAAATATCGCCGCCGTCACCGCCTTTCTCGCGGCGCGCTGTGAGGATCCCCGCATGAGTCTGCACCTTGTCCCAACGCGGGAGGGCGGGCTCTGGTATCAGGACACGGAGGGAGAATACTGGCGCGTCTATGATTTCATTGAAGACAGCATTTGCCTGCAAGCACCGGAGAGTGCGGAGGATTTCTACCAAAGTGCTGTCGCCTTCGGGAGCTTTCAGCGTATGCTGCAGGATTTCCCGGCCGATACGCTGTACGAGACTATCCCCGCTTTTCACAATACGCCGGATCGGTACCGCATTTTTCATGAGAAGCTGGCAGCTGACAGACTGGGCCGCGCAGCTCAGGTGCAGCGGGAAATCGACTTTGCGCTCGCCCACGAGGACGAGGCCGGAACCCTGCTGCGCATGCTCAGGCATGGTGAACTGCCTTTACGTGTGACGCACAACGACACGAAACTCAACAACGTCATGCTTGACAGCAAAACGAGAAAAGCGCTGTGTGTCATTGACCTTGACACGGTCATGCCCGGCCTTGTCGCCTATGATTTTGGCGATTCGATCCGTTTCGGAGCCGCAACTGCCGCCGAAGACGAACAGGATCTTTCAAAAGTCGGACTGGATCTGGCACTCTATCGCCGCTTCGCCGAAGGCTTCATTCCGGCCTGCGGCACGCTCACAAAAGAGGAAATCGAAACGCTTCCCCTCGGTGCAAAACTCATGACGCTGGAATGCGGGCTTCGTTTTCTCACGGATTATCTTGACGGCGATCATTATTTTTCGGTCTCCCGCCCCGGACATAATCTCGATCGCGCCCGTACCCAGATGAAGCTGGTTGCGGAAACCGAGCGAAGATGGGACGAGATACAGCGCATCATAGGGGAGTTTTTGCCATGACAAAACAGCTGCATGCTTTTCACAGCGATTTTGCCGCGAACTGGGAACATGCCGAGACACAGTATCTCTCACCCTGCCGCTGGTCCCCAAACCCACCGCCGCATGTTTCCGTGCAGGCCCTTTGGCGGGATGATGCACTGATCTTCCGCCTCTGCTCCGATACCCCGCCGAGCCGGGCTGTCAACACCGCGCAGGACTCCCCGGTCTGGGAGGACAGCTGCCTGGAGTGTTTTCTCAGCGCGGACGGGCAGCATTACCTGAACCTGGAGGGGAACGCGAACGCTGCCATGCTCGCGGCCTTCGGCCCCGATCGGAACAACCGGCAGCGGCTTGCGGACATTGGCATCCCGCGCCCTCGGCTTCAAGCTGCAGCCTGCGGCACGGGCTGGGAGGCGGTGTACACCGTTCCGGCGGAGACACTGCACCTACTCTTCGACGTCTGTCCGGTGGCCGGACTTGAACTCTGGGCAAACTTCTACGTCTGCGGCGACAAGACCCCCTCCCCCTGCTACGGTGCGTGGAACGATGTGCAGACCGAGACGCCGGATTTTCACCGGCCCGAGTTTTTCGGTCGACTCATACTGAAATGACATAACAAAAACGACACGGCTGCCCGTGTCGTTTTTGCATTTTGGTGCTTGATCATCCCTTGACGCCATGATCATCCCTTGACGCCGCCGGACGTGAGGCCGGAGGTCAGGTGCTTTTCGATGCTCATGAAGAGGATCACCACCGGGATCGTCGCCAGAAGAGAGGCGGCAAAGAGGTACTGCCACTCAATCATATTGAAAGAGGAAAACTGTGTGATACCCACGGTGATGGGGCGGTTGGAGGCGGTGGAGATCAGAACCGTGGCAATGGTATATTCATTCCATGCATTGATGAACACAAAGATCAGCGCTGTGACAATGCCGGGAGCCGCCATGGGGATCAGCACCTTGGTCAATGCGCCGACCGTACCGCAGCCGTCAATGAGCGCCGCCTGCTCCATCTCCGGCGAGATGGATACAAAGGTGCCGCGCAAAAGCCAGATGGCGAAGGCCTGGTTGAAAGCGGCATTTATGAGCATGAGGCCAAGCACGCTGTCGTTGAGGTGCAGGGTGTTCATCATTTGTGAAATACCGATCAGAAGCACGACAGGTGAAAACATCTGGCTCATGATCACAAATCCGAGAAAGACTTTTTTCCCCTTGAACTTCATTCGTGCCATGGCATAGGCGGCAGGGATGCCGCAGAGCATCGCCAACACAGTCGCACCGCCCGCAACGAGCAGGGAATTGAACAAATAGCGCGGCACGCCTCTATGAATAATGTCGCTGAGATTCGACCAAATCCATTTCGTTGGGAACAGGTGCAGGAAATACATGTCCAGCGTTTCGGCATTGGAGCGGAAGGCCGTGATCGTCATCACATAATACGGGTAAAGCGTGACAACGCATACTACGACCACGAAGAAATACAGCGCCGCCTTCAGCACACTGTTCTGGATGCTGCCATAGCGCAGCTGTACCGCCGCCAGCAGCGACACAAGGATCGCGGGCAGCAGGAGCCACAGCATGCCGGAGTGCTGCATCGTGAGACCGCCGAGCGCTTTGCCTATGTCGTCAGCCATCCTGCCATCAAAGAGCAGGCGATCCATTTTTGCAAATAGAGCGTCCTTGCCGTCGGTCAGAAGCTCCGCGTTATATAGCCCGATCTGGCGGGAGAAGGTGTAGTTGTTCATCAGCACGAACACCGGCACCAGCAGCAGCGCTAACAGCAGGGCAACCGCTGCAGCGTTGCGCAGCATGGCGGTTCGGCGACTCAGATAGCGCTGGGTAAGATCCAGTGTACCGATGATGCCTGCGAGCGTGAGAACCAATGCCAGAGCCATCAGACACAGCTGAGCCGCCAGCACGCGTGAGGAGCGAAAGCCGATCCCCAGCATAGACAGCGGACTTTTGCTGATACGTTCATTGACCGTGAAGGTGATGAGCGAGGTGGTCTCTCCCTTGGAGTTCACACGCTCGAGCACATCTTCGCCGATCTCTGCTTCAAAGCCCTGGGCACGATACTCATCCGCGACAGCCTCCACCTCGGCGCGGACAGTCTGATACTTCTCATCCCCCACAAAGGTGTTGGGGGACTTTTTCGTATAAACATTGGCATTGAAGCTGTAAAGCGGCATGGACAGCAAAACCATGCTGAGCACAACACCCAGAATGACCAGAATCAGCGCCCGACGGTTGGAGCGGAGAACCTCCCGATCTCTCATTGCTCTTCCTCCTTCCGCATGACGGTGATCATGTAGATTCCCGCGCAGATGCAGAGGATCAGGAAGCCGATTACCGACATGGCCGTTGCCGGACCTTTCTTGCGCTCATAAAACGAAAGCATGTACAGATAAGTGATCATGGTATCCGTCTTGTTGGCAGGCGCGCCTTTGGTCATGGTATACACGATGGGGAAGGAATTGAAGACATAGATGATATTCAAAACGGTGCTCACAGTCAGCGAGGGGCGCACCATTGGCAACGTGATCCGCCAAAGCTTGCTCCAGAAGCCGGCACCATCCACCGTTGCAGCTTCATACAGAGAGTTGTCAATGGATTGCAGACCCGAGAGCACACAGAAAGCCACAAACGGAACCGTCACGAAAATGCCGACGCCGCATTCCCAGATAAACTCGATCTGATAGCTGGAACGCCAGTTGATTGCCTGTTTGATGATGCCGAGATTCAGCAGCACGCTGTTGAGGCTGCCGTACTCGTACTTGATGATGTAGTTCCAGACCGAGGCCTGGATGACGAGCGAGGTCGCCCAGGGGAAGACCAGGATGGCGCGGGCGATCTTGCGGCCGTGGAATTTCTGGTTGAGGACAAGGGCGATGATGAAGCCTAACACCGTGGAGATGCCGACGACCGAAATGACCCACCAGAAGGTGTTGAGCATGACGGTTTTGAAGGCGGGCAGCTGCACAGCGTCCTTATAGTTCTGAAAGCCCACGAAGCCGCCGATGACGCCGGCCTTGGAGATCTCACTGAAGGAGAGCTTGAAGACAATGATGATGGGAAAGATCACGAAGATCGCGATCAGCAATATACTCGGCAGCAGCCAGATATACGGCTCCCATTTGTTTCGGTTCAGCGGTGAGTACATGGTTTGCGCCTCCCTTCGGAATACGCGTGAATACGGAAAGGAGCCGGCTGAAAACAGCCGGCTCCTTGAGAAAACGAATTATTTGACCAGAGCGGCCTGGAGATTGTCGAGCTCCGTCTGGATGTCGGCGCCGGTCAGAGCAGCCTGCTCGGCGGCGATGACGCCCTGCTTGACCTGGTCCCACTCAGCCTTGGCGGCGGGGTAGAACTGGCAGGTGCCGAGAACGTCGAGCCATGCCTCGAAGCTGGGATCGGAGGCGACGAGCGCTTCAACAGCAGAGTTGACGGCGGGCAGGAAGCCTTCCATGCTGACCCAGCCGACATAGTTCTCGGGATCGTAGAAGAACTTGAGGAACTTGCCGATGGCCTCGTTGCGCTTGGCCTGATCGGGGGCGGAGTCGTCCTTGAAGGCCATCACGCGGTCCATGACGCCGACGGAGGAGCCGGTCTTGCCTTCGTTTGCGGGGATGCCGGCGGTCGCCATGTTGATGTTGCCGCCCTTGTCAGCAACGTAGGTGGGCAGCTGGTTGGGGGCGATGAGCATGGCCAGCTTGCCGGCAGCGAACATATCCTGCAGGTCGTAACGGGTCTGGGTGGCGGGGTTGGGGTTGGTGTAGCCCTTCTCGATGAGGCCGAGGGCGAACTTGATGCCTTCAACGTTCTCAGCGGAGTTGACAGCCCAGTTGCCATCGGCGTCGACGAAGCCGCCGCCGTTGCCCCAGGTGTAGTAAGCAAAGGCAGCCTGGCCTTCATCCGTGGTCAGGTCGATGCCCCAGGGGTACACTTCACCGTCATAATAGTCGAGGATGGCCTGGGAAGCGTCCTCGAGTTCGGCCCAGGTGGTAGGCACTTCCACGCCGGCTTTCTCGAGCAGATCGACATTGTAGAACAGGGCACGGGCGGAAGCCAGATCGGGAACGGCCCAAACGGTATCGTCAATCACAGACTGGGCAATGAACTGGGGGAAGAAGTCATCGAACAGATCGTCGGGGCAGTAATCCTTAACGGGCAGAAGCAGGCCTTCATTGGCATAGTTTGCAAACACGTCGATGTTCAGGATGTCGGGTGCATTGTTGTTTGCAATGCGGGTGTCGACTTCGGTGTACACGTCGTTCCAGGAAACTACGTCCAGATTCAGCTTGATGCCGGGATTCTCAGCTTCAAACTTTTCAACAAAGTTGGTGCCGTTCATACCTTTGCCGAGGAACCAGTCATTGGTGTTGGGGCCGTATTGGCAGATGATGACATCCAGTGTGATCTCATCGTCAGCATATGCAGCCGAAGAGCACAGCAGCGCGAATACCATGGTAAGCGCGAGCAAAAGGGCAAGCGTCTTTTTCATCTTCCATATCTCCTTTTAATAAGATGTGCCACCGCAGTGACAAGTGTATTTTACTTTTGTATCGTTATTTTGTCAATAGGGCAGCCCAAATTCTTCCGTTTTTCAAAGTTAATTTTGTGCAACAT
>ODAI010702752.1_pt1 | contig 20092 bp, 16 predicted proteins | sample 1539321 | NCBI WGS metagenome assembly ODAI01 (sample SAMN02144231, study PRJEB22623) | gut metagenome | biome: sheep rumen | host: Ovis aries | place: New Zealand
ATGCGGAAATAGCTCAGTTGGTAGAGCACAACCTTGCCAAGGTTGGGGTCGCGGGTCCGAGTCCCGTTTTCCGCTCACTTCCCTGTTGTTTTATATTATTCTTCTTTTTTCTTTTAGAAATGAACTTATACCTAAGATATTTTGATGACGAGACTCTTGTGCATGATGTCGAAGAGGCTATCGTATTTCTTTCAAATCTTGACGAAATAGAAATAACTCCTGAACTGGAGGCTGATTTGCGTGACTATGTTGAGAGCTCGGATTATTATCCAAAGCGCTACAAGGTACGTTCCCGCCAGTATTTTATTGTTATTAAAACTGAAGCGAAAAGTCTGCAGGATTTTAAGGACAAGAAGGCTGTACGTCAGCCGGCGCCTGGTGGTAATGACTCCAAGGCACAGGAACAGAAACGCTTACAGGAAATATTGCCTGGATGGTATGAAGGCACGTTGGATTTCAAGCGTGTCGTAGTGAACCATCTTGGAAAATGCGAATATCGTGACACTACATTCACCGCCCAATGTAAGGCGGAGTCAATGCAAGATTGTTACAATCGTATTTGTGACTATCTGCTGACATGTGTTGATAAACGGTCGCAATTTCCTGCTGCACGAGGAAAGAATTTCCATTGTCACTATCTCGGTGCAGAAAAACCATTGTCATGAACAAGGTTATTCTTATAGGTAATGTAGGGGCAGAGCCTGAGGTGAGATATTTCGATCAGGATCAGGCTGTTGCAAATGTACGTCTGGCAACTACAGAACGTGGATATACTCTTGCCAATGGCACTAAGGTGCCAGATAGGACCGATTGGCATAATCTTGTGTTTTATCGTCGCTTGGCAAAGATTGTAGAGCAGTACGTACATACTGGTGATAAGATATATGTAGATGGCAAGATACAATATCGTCAATATGATGATAAGAAAGGCATTCAACGCACTACTACAGAGGTGATAGTGGATAATTTGGAATTATTAACCCCTAAACCCGCAACGCAATCCTAAATGGACGACCCTTTATCGCAAATACAGTTTTATGCTCCCGGCATCAGTGCTATAATATGTATCATAGCATCGATATTCTTACTTATGATGTCGGCATTTGCAAGCGGTTCAGAAATAGCTTTTTTCAGTTTAACGCCCAAGGACTTGTCAGAACTGAACCCTGACAATGTGAAGGACAAGAAGATTCTTATGCTCAGAGAAGATTCTGAGCGTACTCTTGCAACAATCCTCATCACCAATAATTTTATCAATGTGACAATCATCATGCTGCTTAATTATGCTATAGGGCAGATGGTGGATTTTGGTACGGCATATTGGTTGAATTTCTTGGTCGTTACGGTATTGCTGACATTTTTGTTGCTGCTCTTTGGAGAAATTATTCCAAAGGTATATTCCCGTATATCTTCGTTATCTTTCTGTCGTAATGTCGTCAATGGCATATTGTTCTTCCGTCAGCTATTCTGGCCTATTGGCACACTGCTGTTGGGAACTGGTATAATAGCCGAGCGTTTTGTGCAGAGAAGGGACTATGATATTTCTGCAGACGAATTGGAGCAGGCCCTGGATATGACTGACAAGGAGGAGATACGTGACGAGAAAGAAATGCTCGAGGGTATCATACGTTTCAGCGATGAAATGGTGAAGGAGATTATGACCTCCCGGCAGGATATTGTTGATATAGATATCAAGTCTTCCTTCAGGGATGTTATAGATAATATTATAGAGAATAATTATAGCCGCATACCTGTTTATCAGGGAAGCATAGATAATATTCGCGGTATTCTCTACATTAAAGACCTATTGCCTCATATCGGAAAATCGAATACCTTCCGTTGGCAGACCCTCATCAGACCGGCACATTTCGTGCCTGAGACAAAGAAGATTGATGACCTGTTGAGGGAATTCCAAACCAACAAGGTGCATATTGCTATCGTTGTCGATGAGTTTGGTGGCACAAGCGGTATCATCACGCTCGAGGATATTCTGGAAGAGATTGTCGGTGAGATAAGTGATGAGTATGATGAGGAAGATAATGGCTACGTAAAACTCGACTATAAGACGTTTGTATTTGAGGGCAAGACAAAGATAGTTGACCTTTGTCGCATCCTTTCACTTGATGATGATTACTTCGAAAAATTCGACGAAGCTGATACGCTTGCCGGATTGTTGCTGGAGTTGAAAGGCGATTTTCCCGGAATACACGAGAAGTTCGAATTTGGGAATTTGACTTTTGAGATTCTCAAGAAAGAACAGCGACGAATTGCGAGAGTAAAGGTTACAATAAAGGGATGAGCTTCACAGCTAATCCCTTTTTTCTTTACCTTACAAAAACATTATGAACTTTATCTTATTAACAAAAACTTCTTTTATAAAAATAGCACCCGATAACTTTTCTTGTTATCGAGTGCAAAGGTACGAAGTTTTTCGTTATTGCGCAATACCTAAAAATAGGTAATTTGTTTCGTACTTATTTAATAACCCCCTGTTCTACGAATATCTTTTTCAGGATGTCAACAGAGCGATCTACCTGCTCCTTGGTGTGTGTAGCCATAAGGGCATAGCGTACAAGAGTATCTTGTGGTGCACATGCTGGTGGGACTACTGGGTTGATGAATACTCCTGCGTTGAATGCCAAAGAAGTAATAAGGAATGTCTTGTCGGCATCACGGATATAAAGAGGTATAATAGGAGATTCGGTATCACCAATTTCAAACCCTTCGTCTTTGAAACGCTTGAGAGCATAGTTGGTAACATTCCACAGCTTTTCGATAATTTCTGGTTCTGCTTTCAAGATATCCAAAGCCTTTTGTGCAGCTGCAGTAGCAGCAGGGGTGTTAGAAGCAGAGAAGATATATGTTCTTGAGTTGTGCCTCAGATAATTGATAGTATCTTTGTCACCAGCGATAAATCCACCAATAGATGCAAGGGATTTAGAGAAGGTACCCATGATGAGATCAACCTCGTCAGCAAGTCCAAAGTGGTCGCAAACACCTCTGCCGTGATCACCAAAGACACCAAGAGAATGAGCCTCGTCAACCATGATAGAACAGTTGTATTTCTTCTTCAACTCTACTATTTCTGGCAGTTTTGCCAAATCGCCCTCCATAGAGAACACTCCGTCAACAATAATCAGTTTTACAGCTTCATAGGGAAGCTTCTTCAAAATGTTTTCGAGGTCTTCCATGTCGTTGTGCTTGAACTTCAACTGCTTTGCGAAGCTCAGACGGCGTCCGTCAACAATGCTGGCATGGTCTCTGTCATCGCAGATAATATAGTCTTCACGACCGCCTACAGCAGCAATGACACCTGCGTTTACTGAGAATCCGGTAGAGAAACAGAGTGCTTCATCTTTATGTACGAATTCTGCCAAATCTTTTTCCAACTTTACGTGGATGTCAAGCGTTCCGTTCAGGAAACGGCTTCCGGCACATCCCGTGCCATATTGGTCTATAGCTTGCTTTGCTGCATCACAGATGCGTTGGTCACCAACGAGACCTGTGTATGCATTAGAACCGAACATCAATACTTTATGTCCGCCCATTGATACTTCGGTGCCTTGCTTGCTGGTAATCTCACGGAAATATGGATATACTCCCATTTCCATGAATCGCTGTGGTAAGCGATATGATTCGAATTTCTTTTGTAATTGTCCCATTTTTTCGAGTTAACAACTATATATGCACGTGCAAAGGTATAAAAAATATATGAGATGTCACAATTTTTTTCACAGAAAATTTGATTTTGTGCAAAATAATATATCTTTAAGCATGTTTTTCCGCCTATTATTTGTCATTTTATTAATTTTGCAGAGCAAAAAGTGTCAGGACAATTATATTTCAATGCTTGAAAATAAAAAAATAGTCTTCATAGTAAATCCTATTTCAGGTGTGGGTAAAAAGGATAAACTACCTGAAATAGTAGATAAATATATAAATAGAGAGACCAACGAAATTGATATTATCTTTACAGAATATGCTGGTCATGCTTTCGAAATAGCAAAACAGAAAGCGGAAGAGGGCATAGATATTGTCGTTGCTGTAGGTGGCGATGGTACTGTAAATGAAGTGGCTCGTGGGCTTGTGGAATCCCAGACTGCATTAGGCATTATCCCTTGTGGCTCAGGAAATGGGCTCGCACGTCATCTGATGCTTCCCATCAATATGGAAGGGGCGATGAAGATAATATGCGAGGGGGTTATTCATGCTCTGGATTATGGTGTGATAAATGACCACCCGTTCTTCTGTACTTGCGGCATGGGCTTTGACGCTTTCATCTCAAAAAAGTTTGCTGATGCCGGTAAGCGTGGTCCGATGACATATATAGAAAATGTACTTGTAGAGGGATTGAAATATAAGCCTGAGACATATTCCATTACTCTTGATGGTAATGAAACAGAGCCATATAAGGCTTTCCTCGTATCTGTTGCTAACGCCTCTCAATATGGCAATGATGCCTATATAGCTCCTAAGGCTTCAATGTCCGATGGGTTGCTGGATGTAGTCATAATGGAACCTTTTGATATTATAGATGCACCACAAGTAGGGATAGACCTTATGAACAAAACCCTTGACAAGTCATCAAAAATCCGTTCATTCAAGGCAAAAGATATCCATATCACACGCACCAATCCCGGAGTGATACATTTTGATGGAGACCCTATCATGGAAGGAACAGATCTCCATGTGCAATTGAAAAGCAAAGGCATACGAATCATAGTTAATAGCCATGCTGATAAGAGTAAGCGAAGACCAAATGTCATGCAGGCGGCATTCTCGGAATTTTTTAATGAAATGATGACTGTTCGCGACGACCTTACTCATCCGATGTCAACAATGAAGTCCATCTTGAAGAAGGTATAGATGGAAGATACTTATCTCACCATATCATCTGTTTCCGAAGGATATTATACGGAGAAGCGAAGCAAGTTCTATGCTTTCGCACATCATGTGGAAACTCCAGAGGAAGTAAGGGAACTACAGCAGTTTTATAAGAAGAAATACTATGATGCCCGTCATGTATGCTATGCTTATCGGCTTGGCAGTGATGGAAGCATCTTTCGGGCTAATGATGATGGTGAACCGTCTTCTACTGCTGGCAAACCTATTCATGGAGCATTGCTAAGTGCCAACCTTACTAATGTCGTGATTTTCGTAATACGTTATTACGGAGGTGTAAACCTTGGAACCGGTGGCTTGATAGTAGCTTATAGAGAGGCTGCTCATGATGCTATTGCAAATGCAAAAGCAGAGGGTAGGATAGAGGAACGCCAGGTGGAAGAACAACTGACATTTAAGTTTCCCTATGAGCAACTTAATGATGTCATGAGGATAATAAAAAACATGCAGCCTCGTATCCTAAGTCAGGATTTCCAGGCTACATGTTCTGTTACGTTGTCTATTCGGAAGTCTCTTATGCCAGAGCTAACTCAACGATTAAGTCAATTGCGCTCTTAAGACCTTCTATATTTTTTCCTCCCGCGGTAGCGAAATGTGGCTGACCGCCACCACCGCCTTGTATCAGTTTTCCTGCTTCACGAACTATCTGTCCGGCATTCTTACCTTCTTTTACCAAGTCATCAGAAATGGCAACGGTGAGGTTCGGCTTGCCTTGCGAAACGCAACCTATTGCAACAACCAACTTTTCTGGGAACTGTTGTCTCAACTGAAATGCCATATCTTTTGCATTCTGAGCCTCTATAGGTAGTACTCCGCTTAGAATCTTTATACCATCTTTTTCGCGAGCATCAGCTATCAGTTTCTCCTTAAATTGCCCTGCTTGCTGTGACTTAAATTCGTCCACCTGTGCCTGTAGCTCTTTGTTTTCTGCAATAGCCTTGGTGATTGTGTCAATTAAGTTTGGAGCATTGTTAAAGAGAGCCTTCAGGGAATTCTGGAAATCTTGAGCTCTGTCCAGCAGTTCTTCTACAGCCTTGCCTGTGATAGCTTCGATGCGACGCACCCCAGCTGCAATACTGCTTTCGTTTATGATGCGCACCATTCCTATCTGACCTGTTGCTGCAGCATGACATCCGCCACAGAATTCTACTGAAGAACCAAATTTCACTACACGCACTTTGTCACCATATTTTTCCCCGAAAAGTGCTATGGCTCCAAGTTGCTTTGCTTCCTCTATTGGGGTGTCGCGGAATTCCTCAAGTGGTATGTTTTGACGAATGCGTTCATTGACGATATGTTCAACTTCACGTAGCTGCTCTGGTGTAACCTTCTCAAAGTGTGAGAAGTCGAAGCGAAGATAGTCAGCAGTTACCAGTGAACCTTTCTGCTCTACATGCTCACCGAGCACCTCTCTAAGTGCTTGGTCAAGTAGGTGGGTGCAGGTATGATTGCTCTCGATAGCATGACGTTTGTCGGTATCTACACAAGCCATGAATTCTGCATCGCAGTTTTCTGGTATCTTGTCAACGATGTGTATTGCAACACCATTTTCCTTCTTAGTGTCAAGTACCTTTATCTCTTCGTTTTCAGAGACCAGTACGCCACTATCACCAATTTCGCCACCCATTTCGCCATAGAAAGGAGTATTGTCGAGAATCATCTCATAGGCAGTACCTCTCTTTTGTTGTACCTCACGATACTTCACAATGTGGCAAGGATATTCCGTGTAGTCATACCCTACGAAGTTTGACTCCTTGTCATGTAGCACTACCCAGTCACCCAGATGTACCTCAGCAGCATTTCTGGCACGTTTTTTCTGCTCCTCCATGCAGTTGCTGAATTCTTTCTCGTCTACTGTTAAACCTTGTTCACGGCAAATCAGTTCTGTGAGGTCGAGAGGGAACCCGTAAGTGTCAAAGAGTGTAAAGGCTTTGTCACCAGCAATCTCTGCTTTTCCTGCTGCCTTTGTCTCGTTGATGATACCTTGCAACAACTTTATACCGTTCTCCAGAGTACGCAGGAAAGCACTTTCCTCTTCCTGCATCACCTTCATGATGAGTTTCTGCTGTGCTGGTAGTTCTGGGAAAGCTTCTCCCATTTCCTCCACGAGGGTTGGTACCAATTTATAGATGAATGCCTCCTTTTGTCCCAAGAATGTATATCCGTATCTTACGGCACGTCTAAGGATTCGTCTTATGACATATCCTGCTTTAGCATTGCTTGGCAACTGTCCGTCGGCAATGGCAAAAGCGATAGCACGCAGATGATCCACAATAACGCGAAGGGCTACATCTTTTTCCTCAGATTCGCCATACTTACATCCTGCCATGTCTGCCATCGTCTTGATGAGTGGCTGGAAGATGTCGGTGTCATAGTTGGATGTCTTTCCCTGCAAAGTGCGCACCAAGCGTTCAAATCCCATGCCGGTATCTATCACCTTTGCAGGCAGTTCCTCAAGTGAGCCGTCTGCTTTTCTGTTAAACTGCATGAACACCAGGTTCCAAATTTCTATAACCTGTGGGTGGTCTTTATTGACGAGGCTTTTGCCAGGTACCTTTGCCTTCTCTTCTGCGGAACGAGAATCCACATGCAGTTCCGAACAAGGCCCGCATGGTCCTGTGTCGCCCATTTCCCAAAAGTTGTCGTGCTTATTACCATTAATGATATGATCTTCTGGCAGGAACTGTGCCCATATAGATGCTGCTTCGTCGTCGCGTGCCAGTCCTTCCTCCTCAGAGCCTTCGAAGACTGTGGCGTAAAGGTCTGCTGGGTCAATCTTCAGTACGTCAACAATATACTCCCATGCCCATGTGATGGCTTCCTTCTTGAAGTAGTCACCAAAACTCCAGTTACCAAGCATCTCAAACATGGTGTGATGGTATGTATCATGTCCCACCTCCTCCAAGTCATTATGTTTTCCGCTAACTCTCAGACACTTTTGTGTGTCGGCTTGTCTGCGGCTCTTAGGAGTTGTGTTGCCCAAGATGATGTCTTTAAACTGGTTCATACCAGCATTAGTGAACATCAATGTTGGGTCATCCTTTACCACCATTGGTGCGCTGGGCACTATAAGGTGTTCCTTACTTTCAAAGAATTTCTTGAAAGATTCGCGTATTTCTTTTGCTGTCATTTGTAATGTCTTTTCAACTTTCTGGCTATATTATTTTTTTGCCAGCAGGTCACGAATTTCTGTCAGCAACTTCTCTTCTGCGCTTGGTTCTGCAGGTGCAGCAGGAGCAGCATCTTCCTCTTCCTTCTTGGTCTTCTTCAGTGCTGCAAGACCCTTTATCATCATGAATACACACAAAGCGATGATGATGAAGTTGATAATGGTCTGAATGAAGCTGCCATAATTGATAGTGGCAGGTGCTAACTCTACGCCATTAAGGACTACTTTTGGAAGTTCTACCTTGAGGTCAGAGAAATTTACACCACCTATGAGCCATCCGATAGGAGGCATGATGATGTCATTAACGATGCTGTTTACGATTTCGCCGAATGCACCACCGATGATTACACCGACAGCCATGTCGATAGCATTACCTTTTACTGCGAATTCTTTGAATTCTTTAATAAAGTTGCTCATGATTTTTTGTTTTTATGTTAATGTGTTATTTCTATTCCTTCTTTAATGTTTAAGGCTGGGTAAGTTGCCCTTAGGTCTTCTACCGATTTGTCTATTGTGCTGCTTCCGGATGTGGCGAAAGGTATTATTGTTTTTCCCTTCAGCCCTGGATTTGCATCAATAAATGTATTTATAATGCGTGGAGCCACCCCCCACCATATTGGGTAACCTAAATATATGGTGTCGTATTTTTCTGTGTGTTTTACATTTCCTTTCATGTTTGGGCGTGCCTTGTCGTTCGCCATTTCTACTGATGAACGACTCTTGCTGTTGTGCCAGTCAAGATCAGCCTGAGAATATTTTGTAGCAGGAATAATGCGATATATGTCAGCATGATGTTGCTCTGCCAACTGCTTTGCCAGACGTGTGGTGTTGCCTGTAGCAGAGAAATAGACTACCAATGCCTTTTCTTTTGGTGCTGCATTCTCCTTGTCTTTTTTCTGTGTTGCAGATATTGTTAGCATACAGCTTGCAGTAAGAAGTATTGCCAGAATCAATGTTAATCTTTTCATCTTGTCTGTTTTATAGAATATAAATCCTATGCGGATGCAAAATTACTAAAAATATTTTATTCTTCCAAAAATAACCAATTAAATCCCATTTTGGCTTTGGTTTTCGTTAACTCCTCTATTCCTTCCCCATATCAGTGCTCCTGCTATGTTATGCCATATGCTGAAGATAGCTCCTGGTACTCCTGCCATTGCCATTGTCGCAAAGTGTTGCTGTGCCAGCGAACAAGCAAGTCCGCTGTTTTGCATTCCCACTTCTATGCTCAACGCTATTCTCTTGGGACGTGTCATCCCTATCAGCGTTGATGCACAATATCCCAGCAGGAATCCTAACAGGTTATGCAAAACCACGACAATTAGTATAGTGATGCCAGATGTGAGTAGGGCTACTTGATTTGCAGAAACTACGACAATCACTATCAGTGCTATTGCAATTACCGATATAGCAGGCAGATATACAGCCACCCTATCAGCAAATGATGATGCATAATGGCGTACGAGGATGCCTGTGGCTATTGGTACAATCACTACTTGTACTATGCTGATAAACATGGTTAAGATGTCAACTTCAACCATAGTACCTGCTAATGCCCATACCAACATTGGCGTTACAAAAGGAGCGAGTAAGGTAGATACTGTTGTTACTCCGACTGATAGAGCAAGGTCACCTTTTGCCAAGAAAGTCATCACGTTAGATGCAGTTCCTCCAGGGCAACATCCTACAAGTATTACTCCTACTGCCAGGTCTGGAGGCAAACGGAATATGACCGTTAGCAGATAACCCAGTAGTGGCATGATGCAAAACTGGAGTACATTGCCCAACAACACATCCTGTGGACGGGAAAAAACTATGCGTACATCATCCAGTCGCAGCATCAGTCCCATGCCGAGCATTACGACGCCCAGCATCCAGTTTATCCACGAAGCCGGAACGATACTTCCAACTGTGGGGAATATCATGGCAAAAATACCTGCTGCCAGTATTATCACTGCCATCCAGCGACTTATGAAATTGACTATTTTCAAGTTATGGTAGGTATTAAAGGCTTGTTTTTATTTAAATACCCAATTTTTTGCGAATGTCCTTTGGAATAGCATTTTTGTTGATGAGGAAGTCCATTGTCTTGGCTATGATGAAGTTCTTCGACATATACCAGATGCCTTTATAAGAACCTGTCTCGCCCCATGAATTCTTCACCATGTAGTATTCTCGTCCATTCTGGTCCTTTGCTTTTCCATATATCAGCATGCCATGATCGTCTGTCAGTTCCCAGTTGTCATATTGTTCCTGGCGTTTCTCCTGACTTGGAGTCATTTCTGGTACATTGGCACCAAGTTTCTTCAGTTTGTCATTTTTTTCCTTTGCTGACAGCTTGAGCCATTTTGCCATGTCTGAACCTTCGTTGTCCACTACTTTCTTGGTATCTACCAACATCGCCAATCCTTCGCGAGTAAAGCCATCGTCAGAAACGTCACCGCCCCATGCTACAGTATATCCGTTATCCAAAGCATAGTCAATGATACGAGCCATATCGTCCATCGGAACATTCCATGACATTCCGCCTCGCCAGTTGTCCTGTACCTCTACAGCAAATTCTGTCCAAAAAGGATGATGGGTATATGAGGTGATAGAAACATAGTCGTTCCAATCAAGACCTAGTGAAGATGCAAAACTCTGTGGGGTATATTCCTTTCCTTCGTAGGTGAATTTCTCTGGTGTCTTTCCCAGATAAGCATCAATGATGCCCTGCAAACCATTCTTCCATGCAGGAGATAGCTTCTTTGCTTCCGATTTTGCGAGAGCAGTAACATACGGAGTCATCACCTTGAAGAATTCATTGAAGTTGTTAAGAGTGTCACCATACATGGTGCCAGGTGCAGCCATTGCGTCTTCCGGACATATACCATAGTGACTCAAGATGTAGTAAACATCGTATGCCGAACCACCTTGTGAGAATTGCATGTCACCATGCAGGCGTACCATCATTGTGGCTCTGTCCATATAATTGTGGTTGGCAACAAACATCTCGCAAAGGTCGTAAGTCTTACCGCTCTTCTTCAGTATCTCTGCTTCGAAGTATGATAGGGTGGAGTAGTCCCAACAAGTGCCAGAGCGAGCTTGATTCTTTACTGATGTGATAGGAATTTCCTTTATAGTTGTAAAGATGAGACTGTCGTTTTTTGTGCTGTCAGCTACTTCTGCGGCAGAAACATCCAAAAATGCTGCCGATGCCATTAAGGCTACAAGAATTTTCTTTTTCATAATATTTTTGTTTTTGTTTTCAAATGTTCCTCTTCAAGACCTTTCTGTCTGTTATACATTTTGGAAGATTCTCCTCATAATGTGTCACCATTATCAGGGTCTTGCTCTTATCTTTGCAATACTCGTCTATAATGTCCTTCACCATTTCGCTTCGTGGTTGGTCCAATCCATGCAGGGGTTCGTCGAGAATCAGTAGGTCCGGACATTTTACAAAAGCCCTAACTACCAATACTAGTCTCTGCTCTCCAGAAGAAAGTTTTATGAATGACTTATCTGCTAAGTCTTCTATTCCGAAAACTCTCATCCATTTCCGACAAATGGCATAATCTTCTTCTGTAGGCTGCACATAGAGTCCTATGGTATCCTTCAGTCCTGATGCTATGATTCGCATAACAGGTAAATCCCTGGTATAAGAGCGATGCATCTCTGGCGAAACATATCCTATGTGTTTCTTTATCTCCCAAATGCTCTCACCATGTCCTCGCTGCATGCCAAAAAGGGCAACATCATTGGCGTATGACTGCGGATTGTCGCAACAGATAATAGACAGCAGTGTCGATTTTCCTGCACCGTTCTGTCCTGATAAAGCCCACCTCTCGCCTCTGCGAACGTTCCAGTCGAGGTCTTTCAGAATTGTCCTCGGACCATATTGTATCTTTACCTTTTTGAGGTTTACGATGTCATCACTTTTGCCTATTGCAGATTGTTGTTGTGCTGCCAATAACTCGCTCACCATCTCAGGGTGTGCTTTCAACATGATGCTTTTATCATCGCTCTCTACTTGTCTGATGTCTGTTATAAAGTCAGGCACCTCTGTTTCCTTTGTCAGTATCAGCACTATCTTTAGTCCTTGTTCGTGTGCCATGTCTGCCAACACACCCTTCAGTTGTTCGCGTGTCTCGCTATCCAAACCTATAAAAGGATTGTCGATGATAAGCGTCTTCGGACGTCCCATGAGAGCCCTGCAAAGAACAAATTTCCTCAGTTCGCCTGATGACAGCAGTATGATATATTTGTCCAGCAGATAGTGCAGGTTAAAGATGTCGTAAAGATGTTCCTTAAATGCTTTCCCATCTTCTGTTCCGCTGTTGCCTGCTTTGTAGGCTTTCTCCAAAAGTTGCTCCACGGTGGGTGTCTCAGGGTCTATCTCCATCTGGTTCCATCTCTGCTGTAGGTAGTATGTTCGGTCATTATCACCACCATAGGTGTCACGAAAAGTGATATACCTGACATATCGAGAGGGATTCTCACGAAGATATTTTTCCACCAGCTGCGTCTTTCCGCTGGCATTCAGTCCTACTATTGCTATATGTTGTTCCATCAAATTGGTTCTAAGTTTCAAGTTTCAGGCTTCAGGTTTGTGGTTAACCACCCTGCACCCTGTCTTTATTCTTTGTTGCAAAATCCTTCCACGAGCTGTATTTCTTTCCTCCTGATATTGGGGCATTGGTTTGCATGAAGTGACAATATGCTGCTGCTAAGGCATCTGTGGCATCCATGAATTTCGGCATTTCGTCTTTGCTAATTTTTAGTATGCGTTGCAACATTCCTGCTACCTGTTCCTTTGAGGCACTCCCAACACCAGTCAGCGCCATCTTTATCTTCAGTGGCGCATATTCGTGAATTGGTACACTATGATGTATGGCAGCTGCTATGGCAACTCCCTGTGCCCTGCCCAGTTTCAGCATGGATTGTACATTTTTTCCAAAAAAAGGTGCTTCGATGGCAAGTTCGTCTGGTAAATATTCATCAATGATGCCTGTCACTCGCTCGAAGATATGCCCCAGCTTCAGGTATGTGTCACTTTCTTTTCTCATATCAATGACACCCATCGCCATCATCTCGGCTTGCTGTCCATGACATTTTATGACACCATATCCCATCACATTCGTGCCAGGGTCAATGCCCATTATGATGCGTTCCCCCTTCACCTGTCGAGATATGGATTTGAAGCTCCCTCCAATGCCATTGTTGTAAAATATCCATGTCCTGGATATATTTTTGTTTCGTCAGGTAACTGCTCCAGCAATCTCAGTGAATTTATCATCTGGAACATTGAACCTCCAGGAAGATCTGTGCGTCCTATGCTCCCCCTGAAGAGAGTGTCACCAGTAAAAGCTATATTCTCCTCCTTGCAGTAATATACCACACTACCCTTGGAGTGTCCTGGAGTATGTATTACTTTGAAGGTTGTGTTGCCGAATGTTACAGTGTCGCCATCGTTGACACAGCGTCCTATGATGGGCAGGTCGTAATCTACACGATACCCCATGTCTGCAGAATCTTTGCGGAAGTTCTTATATAATTCAGCGTCCCTTTCGCAGATGGTAGGTTGAAGACCGTAGGTTTCATATAACCATTTGCCTCCCATCACATGATCGAAGTGTCCATGCGTCAATACATACAATACAGGCTTCAGTCCCTCTTCAGAAATATAGTCGCTGATAGCTTTCTGCTCCATGACAGAAGCAGCTCCGCAGTCCACTATCATACATTCTTTTGTCTCATCGCTGACGATGTAGCAATTCTCGTCAAGCATATTACATGGTATAATTTTTATTTCCATATTTTAATTCGGCAAATATAATACATACTTCTCCTTGAACCATTCTTCGTCAAAGTAACTTGTCAGTTCTGTTTGGTCGATGATATTTCTGAATGGATGTGTCTCGCTTTGCAATTCTCCGCCTTTCAGTGTTATGATGCCGTTAGGAAAAGCATTGTTAGATTTCTTTGAGATGTTCTTCTTGACAATCTTCACCAAGTCGGGTAGGGGCATCACAGCTCTCGATACGATGAAGTCATACAGCCCCTTTTCTTCTTCGCCTCTGCGTTGCTCAGCTATCACATTCTTCAGTCCTATGGCGTTTGCCACCTCTTGGCATACCCTTATCTTCTTTGCTGTGCCGTCGATGAGCTTGAAACGACATTCTGGAAACATAATGGCAAGAGGAATACCAGGGAAACCACCTCCGCATCCGAAATCCAAGATTTTCGTATTTGGCTTAAAGCGTATTAGTTTTGCTATTGCCAGAGAGTGTAGCACATGGTGCAGATACAGGTTGTCAATGTCTTTTCTCGATATGACATTTATCTTGCTGTTCCAATCCTGATACAGTGCTTCCAATGCCTGAAACTGCTCCAATTGTTTTGCAGTCAATTCGGGAAAATATTTCTGTATTACTTTCATCGTATATAATTTTCAGGCGCCAAAGGTACGAAAATTTCGCGGAAGACACAAGAAAACGTAATTTTTTAAGGTAAATTTTTGGTTTTATTATATAAATGTATTATATTTGCAAGCGAAAATATATCTAAACAATAAAAATACAATGAAAAGTCTTTTAGCTGTCGTCACTTTTATTGCATTTAGTGTGTCATTATTTGCTGCTCCAATTTCTGAAGGTGTAGCACGTGAAAAAGCCGCTCGTTTTATGTCATCCAAAAAGGGCAAGTCATCGCAGGCAAGGTCTATGATTCGCAAGAGTTTTGGCTCTTCAAGTGTTTCCCTGACTGCTGTAGAAAGTAATGAGGCTTACTATGTCTTCAACGTTGATTCCCTTAATGGCTATGTCATTGTCAGTGGTGATGACAGAATGCCAGATGTGTTGGGCTATTCCTACAGCGGTTCCTACAATTCTGATGAGATTCCTGACAATATGAAGGCTTGGCTGCAGGGCTACGCAGATGAGTATCAGTACCTCCAGAGCCACAGCGATGCAAAGGTTGCGTCCTTGACATCTGTAAAAGGAGAAGCTATTCTGCCTATGATTCCTACTCATTGGGGACAGGATTATCCATATAATGCTATGTGTCCTAAAATAGGTGATGAACGAACTGTCACTGGATGTGTCGCAACAGCAATGTCGCAGATAATGTATTATCACCAGTGGCCTAAGCAGACAAGTAAAAAGATACCTGCTTATACCACTAATACTGGTATTAAGATGTCTGCCATAGATGTCAATACTGCTATCGATTGGGATAATATGTCTGATATGAGTCAGGCTGTGGCAAACCTAATGTTTGTGACTGGATGCTCTGTAAAAATGAATTATGGACTTAATTTCAGTGGTGGTAGTAGCGCCCCTGTTGCTTATGTTCCCAGTGCTTTGCAAGATTATTTTGATTACAAAAATACAATATCCTACCTACAGCGAGATAAATATATTGGTACTCAAGATTCTTGGAATCAGCAGGTATATGATGAACTGAGGAATAACAGACCTGTTATCTATGGTGGTCAAAGTTCTATGGGAGGACATGCGTTTATTATTGATGGATATGATACAGATGATCGTTTCCATGTCAACTGGGGATGGGGACATAGTGACGGATACTTCCTGCTAACTTCCCTTGATGGATATAATACCAGTCAGGAGATGGTCATTGGAATGGAAGGCAAAGGCTCTCCAGAGCATAAATATGCCTACGCATTCCTTGATGAGGATAAAGTCCTCACCTTCTGCTATGACAACGAACGTGAGACAAGAACAGGCACAATATTCGAAGTGAATTCTTTCGACTGGAGAAATGAAGACTATCGTGACCAGATAACAGCGGTGAAGTTTGAAGACTCTTTTGCTGACTATCCCTTCATGACAACTATGCGTATGATGTTTTCAAACATGTCAAATCTCACAACTGTTGAAGGCATCACAAATCTTAATACCCAGAATGTCACGGATATGTATGCTTTGTTTGCAGGCTGTGGAAAACTCGAATCTCTCGATTTGAGCAATTTCAATACCCAGAATGTGACAGATATGTTGCAGATGTTCGCGAACTGTTCAAGCCTCACATCTCTAAATGTCAGTTCCTTTGATACTAAGAATATCACAAAAATGGATTATATGTTCTCTGCTTGCCAAAGGCTCACCTCTCTTGATGTAAGCAACTTCAATACCCGGAATGTGACAAGTATGAGCAGAATGTTCTATGCTTGCCAAAAACTTGATACTCTCAACCTCAGCAGCTTTGACACTCGAAATGTCACGAATATGGCGGGCATGTTCTATGCCTGTCAGGGGTTCTCCTCTCTTGACCTCAGCAGTTTCGATACCAAGAATGTCATAAATATGGCATATATGTTTACTGGCTGTCAAAATGTTGAGAAGATTTATGTAGATGAAGGATGGACTACCGAAAATGTTCAGACGAGCAATTATATGTTCAATGGCTGCTGGAAACTTGTCGGTCAGGATGGTACTGAGTATGAATATGGTAAGGAAGATGCGACCTATGCACATTATAAGGAAGATGGTTACCTCTCATGCTTGCCAAAGGCTTATGCCGTACTTGAAGATGATACTCTCACTTTCTATTATGATATCCTGAAGCCTGAACGTACAGGCACTGTTTTCAGTATGGACAAGTTTGAGTGGACAGGAGAAACATACAGAAATGCTATAACCACAATCTCTTTCGATGCCGCATTCAAGGACTATTATGGCCTCACGAGCACTGCAACAATGTTCTCCAGAATGGAAAACCTCATCACAATCGACGGACTCGACTATCTTAGCACTGACAGTGTGACGGATATGAGCGCTATGTTCTCTGGTTGCCAGAGTCTTACCTCTCTTGACCTGAGTAATTTCAATACGGAGAAAGTTACAGATATGTCGTGGATGTTTGGCATTTGCCAGAGTCTCGACTCTCTCACCCTGGGTAGCTTTGATACCGGCAATGTTACAAAGATGAATGCTATGTTCAGCGGCTGCGAGAATCTTGATACGCTCTACATTGGCAGTTTCAATACAGAAAATGTAATAAAAATGAACGGTATGTTTACAGGTTGTAAGAAACTGACTGCACTTAATTTCAACAATTTCGATACCCGTAAGGTGGAGGATATGAATACTATGTTCTCCGACTGTCAGGGTCTTACGTCTCTCGACCTTACTACGTTCAATACTGAGAATGTAACAAAGATGTCTGGCATGTTCAGCGGCTGCGAGAACCTCACGTCAATATCTTATGACCCCGATATGTTCGCCACCGATAATGTGACAGATATGAGTTCTATGTTCAGCGGTTGTCAGAAACTCGACACTATCGATGTCAGCAAGTTTAATACTGAGAATGTGACAAAGATGAGTTCTATGTTCAGCGAGTGCCAAGCTCTCACGACTATCTATGTTGGTGACAACTGGAATACTGAGAATGTTGAGAAAAGTGAAGATATGTTCCACAACTGCTTAGCTCTTGTCGGTCAAGATGGTACTACCTACGACGAGGAGAGTACTGACAAGACCAAAGCCCACTATGATGAAGGCGGTTACCTCACCTATAAGCCTCTATTCCTGCGTGGCGATGCTAACGGCGATGGTGAGATAGGAATGCCAGATGTAATGTTTATCGTTAACTATATCCTTGGTACTCCTGCTGAAAGCTTCAATATAAAGGCTGCTGATGCCAACCTTGACGGCGAGGTGGGTATGCCGGATGTTATGTACATAGTGAACTACATCCTGAACGGAAAGTTCCCGGAATAGAAAAAGATAATTTGAAGTTTGATATATAAAGTTCTAGCTTAATTATAAAATTATATTATGAGAAAACTGACAATGTGTGTTCAGCTGCTGTTGGCAGCGACATTGGGCATGAATGCCCAGAAGCCTATGACTGCTCCGAAGGGCGGCAAGGCTATTAGTGACAAACTGATTGGTATATTCTTTGAAGACATCAGCTCAAGTGCTGATGGCGGTTTATATGCAGAGCTGGTGCAGAATGGCTCGTTCGAGTATTCTCCTGCCGAGCGCGACGGATGGGGGGCTGGTACTGCCTGGAGGGTAGTGCGCCCGGGACATTCGCTGGGCTTGCTGGAGGTGAAAATGGATAATGGCATACACCCCAATAACCCCACTTATATGCGTTTGACGGCAGAGCGTGTAAAAGAATACTACGACTACAAAGGTTGGAAAGGCTATGGCATTGAGAACAGCGGATTTGACGGCATCAGCGTGAAGAGCGGGGCGCAGTATGACTTCTCGGTATTCCTGCGCAACTATGGTCAGGCAAAACAGGTGCGCATAGTTTTGGCAGAGCCCCAGAAGCGTGGCCAAGAACCAAAGCTGTTGGCAGAGGCATTCATTACTGCTGACGCTGCTGACTGGAAGAAATATAGCGCCGTCCTCGTTCCTAATGCCGACTGCAAGAAGGCTGTGCTGCAGATTCTGGTGCAGACGCAGGGCGTTATGGATGTCGATATGGTGTCATTGATGCCTCAGGATACTTACAAAGGACATGGGCTGCGTAAGGACTTGGCACAGTTGCTTGCCGACCTGCAACCTAAGTTTATGCGCTTCCCTGGCGGCTGCGTGGTACATGGCGGGGGTGACGGCTTTTGGAATACCTACCGCTGGAAGACGACAATCGGTCCCAAGGAACAGCGTCGCGGCTTGAAGAATACGTGGGGCTACCACCAAAGCATGGGACTGGGCTACTATGAGTATTTCCAATTCTGTGAAGACCTGGGCATGGAGCCACTGCCTATCCTGCCTTGCGGTGTTTCGTGTCAGGGCACCAACGGCGGATGGAGCATGAAGGGATATGCGCAGGATGTCGTTCCGATGACAGAGATGGACGAGTGGGTGAATGATGCTATTGACCTCATAGAATGGGCAAATGGCGACCCTGCTACCAGCAAATGGGCAAAGATGCGTGCCGATGCAGGGCACCCGAAACCTTTCAACCTGAAATACCTCGGCTTGGGTAACGAGGAGCAGATAACCCCCGAGTTCTGCGAACGCTTCAAATATATGTACGAACGAGTGACAAAAGCCCATCCGGAGATTGTCATAGTCGGTACGGCAGGTCCTGGTTCACATCCTGGCAACGGCGACTTCAAGAATGGCTGGAAGCTGGCAGAGGAACTGGATATCCCAATACTTGACGAACACTATTATGAGAGGGACAGCTTCTTCCTCAGCAAACGCCAGTATGACAACTATCCCCGCACTCGCAAGACGAAAGTCTATCTGGGTGAATATGCAGCAAAAGACAAACGTCTCATTGATGCTCTGGCAGAGGGCTTGTACTTGTTACATGTAGAGCGCAATGGCGATGTAGTCTGCATGACATCATACGCACCGCTCTTTGCAAAGAAAGGTGCTACGAACTGGAATCCTGACCTTATATATTTTGATAATGAACGTCCTTACCAGACGTGCAGCTACTACGTGCAGCAGATGTTCGGACAGTCGTCGGGACAGTACTACTACGGTGACTGCGTGCAGTTCAAGGGTGATGCCGCCGGTGTCGAGCAGCCACAGGTGGATGTGCACTATGGTCAGAGCGTAGTGCTAAACGTAGAGAAACGTAAACTGTACGTGAAGTTGGTAAATGCTTCTGCCGAAAAGAAGGTGGCAGACATCAATCTGAGTCGCTTCCCGATAAAGAAGAGTGTCGTAAAGACGGTATTGACGGGCGAGGCTAACGATGAGAACAATTATGAGAAGCAGCCCGTGGCACCAAAGACGGAAACCATGAAGGCTCAGAAGAAATTCAGCCTTGACTTGGAACCTTATACGATGGTGATGCTTGAGTATGGGATGTAGTCATTCTCGCTCAAGAAGCGAAAGTTTTTGATTTCATATTTTTTATCTTTATTTTACTTTTCAAAAGCAATATATGAAAAAGATTCAAAACTGAATGCTTGCTGCTATCCTTATTTGCGGCATAGGCGTATTCTCTTCGTGTTCGTCGGATGACGACTCTGCTCAGGAACAGGCTGACAAAAACCGCGCAGAGTTCGTCGGACACACCCGCGCCACGCTGAAGTTATTGGCA
>ODAI013226901.1_pt1 | contig 20091 bp, 19 predicted proteins | sample 1539321 | NCBI WGS metagenome assembly ODAI01 (sample SAMN02144231, study PRJEB22623) | gut metagenome | biome: sheep rumen | host: Ovis aries | place: New Zealand
AGAAGCGCCGGATCGAGGCAGATGCGATCATGGATGCATACCTGAAAAGCGGCAAAACGCTCGATGAGATCATGACGTTTTTGAAGCCCTGAGGGCGTTTAGTGGAACTTTTTTGCAAAGTTTTCATATAAATCATAAGTGTATAAATACAAATAAACCGAGTGCCATACCCTTAAAAGCATATACAGAAGAGAATTCAGAACAGTGATTAATAAAACGAGCGAAATATTGACTGATTTTAAAGAGGAAAACTGGGAAAGGAGACGGGATTCATAGGAATTCTCAGTCTCCTTTTTCATTAGTCTCTTCTGAACAAATCTCTTGTGTAGACTTTATCCTTTACGTCATCTAGGGAAGAATCATATCGATTTGCAATGATGCAACCACACATATTCTTGAATTTGTGAAGGTTATTAACTACCTTAGAACCAAAAAACGTAGATCCGTTTTCTAAAGTAGGCTCATAGATAACAACAGTTGCTCCTTTTGCTTTAATTCGCTTCATGATGCCTTGAATAGAGGACTGTCGGAAATTGTCGGAATTAGATTTCATGGTCAGACGATATACACCGACAATAACTTGGTGTTCCTTATTAGGATTATAGTTTTCGCTTCCTGTGTATGCGCCTGCAATTTCAAGAACACGCTCTGCGATGAAGTCTTTTCTGGTTCTATTGGCATCAACAATTGCCTGAATCAGGTTCTCTGGCACGTCCTGGTAGTTGGCGAGCAGCTGTTTGGTGTCCTTGGGCAGGCAGTATCCACCATAGCCAAAAGACGGATTGTTATAGTAGTCTCCAACTCTGGGATCGAGGCAGACTCCCTTGATGATCTGGGCGGTGTTCAATCCTTTGACCTCTGCGTAGGTGTCCAGCTCGTTGAAGTAGCTGACGCGCAGTGCCAGGTAGGTGTTGACGAACAGCTTTGTTGCTTCCGCTTCCGTGTAGCCCATGAACAGTGTGTCGATATTCTCTTTGAAGGCACCTTGCTGCAAGAGAGCGGCGAAGGTGTGAGCCTTGTCCTTGGACAGCTCGGACTGTACGTCATACCCGACGATGATCCGGCTGGGATAAAGGTTGTCGTACAGGGCCTTGGACTCTCGCAGAAACTCCGGGCTGAACAGGATGTTATTCGCGCCCAGTTTTTCGCGGATGTGGCGCGTGTAGCCTACCGGGATCGTGGACTTGATGATGATGGTAGGCTTGTGCTCTTCGCTATTGTTATTGGTCGATTCCTGCACCAGCCTGATGACCGATTCCACAGCAGAACAGTCAAAGAAGTTCTTCTTTGGATCATAGTTAGTGGGCGCTGCGACAATAACAAAGTCTGCATTCTTGTAAGTGGATTCGCCATCTGTGGTGGCATGGAGATTGAGCTTGCGTGTGCCTTTCTTGGCCTCCCGCAGGAACTTCTCAATGTAGTCGTCTTTAATGGGAGATTCGAAGTTGTTGATCTTCTCGACCTTCTCAGAAATGATATCGACTGCGGTGACATTATTGTGCTGGGACAGAAGGACTGCCAGTGAAAGGCCTACGTATCCGGTTCCTGCGACAGCGATGTTGTAAGGGCTTCCAAGAGCTGTGGCTGTGGTGGCTGTTACGGAGCCTGTTGCAGAGGTGCCTTCTGTTGTTCTGGTTTCGGATGAAATTGTGTTGGTTACGACTGCAGTGTTCTCTTTGCGCTCCGTGATGGGATGCGTTTCGGCCTCAAGAAAAAGCTCCGTGGGTTCAAAGCCAAGACACTCCCCGAGCGCCTGCAGCTGATCAATGGAAGGCGTGTAGTCCTGTGTCTCAAGCTTACTGAGCATGGAACGGTTCATTCCGGTCCTCTTAGCCAGGTCAGCCTGGGTCATCTTCAGCGCCTTGCGACGAGAGACGACCGTGTCGGAGAGGAGAGATATTGATAGTTTCTTCATGTTGAACTCCTAGATGTTGCTTAAAATAACAAAACCGCATTGAGCGGAATTGAGTTTTTTGTTGAAAACAGTTGAATTTTAGCAAACGTGTGGGGGAGAGTCAATTGAGAATATGGTGGAGAGCTGAGGATTGGGCGAGATTTGGGACAATGAGTGGAGATATGTTGTTTAAAACAACAATTCGAGCTATCTGAACATTCTTGATTATTTAAAGGCCGGTTTGGAGTATTTTCAAGGTGTTCATATGGGGTTATTCTCTTTCAAATCCTTCATGTAATTGCTATACTTGTGGAAGAACAGCTCGGTTGTACTAGATAGGGGGGGAAATAATCATGAAAAGGATAAAGATTACGGATAGACTGGTATCGTTGTCATGGCGGTATCAGTTTTTTGACGCTTTTACTGGTAGTAAATAATAACGATTATCGAAATAACACAGATAACATATGACAGAAGAGTAGAATGGCGTTAGATGAGGGCTGCGAAATGTATTTAACAGGTACTAAGATTAATAATCTTAAATCATTTGGAACTATTGACAATTAATTAAAAATCGATAGAAGAATAACAGCAATTATTGGAGTTAATGAGTCGGGAAAATCTAATATTCTGGAGCTATTAGGAAATATCGATTTCACAAAACCGTTTTGGCAGTGGAAGACATATAGTATTTGGATGTTTTCAGTCCCCCTGCTGCTTATATTATGAATAATTACCAGTTAAGGAACAACGTGCCTGAAATCGTTAAATTTTGCATTGTAATAAGGAGCAAATAACTGTTTATGAAATTAAGTGAACACTATAAAGATCGTGCAAAAGACTTTAGATATCTTGATGCTGAATTGAATGAAGAAAATTCAAAATTATTATTTGATACTTGGAGCGCTAAGTATTCAATGTATGTAAATGATGCTGATGAAGAGAACAAAATAGAGATGATTTCCAGATCTATTCGTTCAAGACGTGAATTAGAGACATCAGCACTTATGTGGGCGGAAGCTAAACATGTAAGGAGTATAGGGTGTATTTCAGCGTACTATTTTTTGCGTTACTACTCATTATTTCATGCAATGTGGTCAGTATTGTTTTTAAACCCAGAAGTAGATAGAAGAATTGTTAAGGTTACCCATAAAAAACTGAAGAATATGTTTTGTAATTATTATGCAAATCATGATTATTGTGTATTCGGTAAAGACTTGGCTGAGTTTATTGAATCAACTAAAAATTACCGGGAAACATACTCTTATAACCGTCCCAATAACTTGTTGCATGTACCGGAGACCGAAGATAAACAAGAAAGGATATTGCTAACCTGTTATCAGTTAACAAACCTGTTTACAACTATCCTGAGAAGCAAATTACCATGCGTGCGCATATCTACGAAGAATAGAGAGACAATGCTGAAGGAATTTGCATACTTTAATGGACACCAAAATGAAGATGAATCGTACGAATTTGATCCTCTTGAGGAGGATTTACTCTATGAAATAAAAAAAGTTGGTATGTATGTTAATGAGTTGGAAGTGGCTCTTGGACATGATTGGGATGAGTTAGGTTATAATTCTGTTTCAAAAGAGGTTTTTGAAGTGGATGCGGTTGATAAAATTAAAGCCGAGGCATGCTCATTTATTTATAAAGCAATACCATATCTTTAGAATATCGGGAACAACGTGCATGACACCATAAACAAGAACAAGTCACTGCATTAATGGTGTGATAGCAGAGACGGAGTAATAAGGTTGATCAGTGACAGGTTAACCACGCAGAGAAGAAATAGAAAGACACTACAGAAGGGAGGACTTCTGATGACAATCAATAAGCTGGTTATCAAAAACTATAAGCTCATTAGAGATATAGTCATTCCTCTGAATTCGAACATCAACATTTTTGTGGGCGAGAATGATGCAGGAAAGAGCACGATCCTTGAAGCTCTTTCGATTCTCACCACAGGAAAACTCAATGGATATGCTTTTGAAAGGCAGCTGAAAGCGAACCTTTTCAATAGCATAACACGCCAGGAATACATAACGGCCATAAGCGCGGGAAAAACTCCACCCCCTCCAAGAATTGTTTTCGAGGCATACTTTGACGGAGATGCGGATTTTAAAGGCAGCAATAATACCCTTTCAGAAGATGCTGTAGGTATCAATATCACAGCAAAGATTGCTGATAACAACACACCAACATATCAAAAGATGCTTGAAGCAGGTGATGTGAAAGATATACCTGTAGAACTGTATACTGTTGATTATTATTACTTCAGCGGCGCTCCGGTATCATTTAGATATGGACCGTTTAAGAGTGTGTTCATAGACACAACTCGGAAAGAATATGCGGGAATCGTTGATCACTTTGTTTCTGATAGTATAACTGAAAACTTGTCACCCGAGCAGATTCGAGATTTAGCGATTGCTTACAGCCGCAGCAGACGTGAGTTCCATGATGATGTTACAGTTAAGGCGTTAAATGAAGCTGTGAATTCAGTAATACAGGGACGTTGCGTCTCGTTGGGACTCCGTGAGGATGAAATAGAAGCTTGGAAAAAGCAGTTGTCGATTGTTGTCGATGATATTCCGTTTGAACATCTAGGTTTTGGAACACAGAACACTTTGAAGATTGAACTCGCATTGCGGAATGCTGCGAAACAGGCAAATGTAGTTCTGATGGAGGAACCAGAGAATAATCTCTCCTTCACGAATATGGCAAAGCTTGTAGATCACGTTTCTGCTTCGACTGGCAAGCAGGTTTTTATATCAACCCATAGTAGCTACATTGCAAATAAACTGAACCTTGAAAATGTCATATTGGTTAACGGTGGAAATATTACGTCATATAGGACTCTGCCAGGCGACACGAAGAAGTATTTCATCAAACTTCCGGGTTATGACACGCTTCGGTTTGCATTGGCATCAAAGGCTATTCTGGTAGAAGGCCCAACTGATGATCTGATAATTCAAAGAGCTTACAAGGACAAGCACGGAAAACTTCCTCATGAGGACGGCATTGATATCATAGTAGTTGATTCCCTTGCGTTTAAACACTACTGCGATATTGCGCTATTGATGAGAAAACGGGTAGCGGTTGTTACAGATAATGACGGAGATATAGAAAAGAATATCCGAGTGAAATACGAAGGCTACTATGGAAAAGATGGGTTGACATTCTATTTTGAAGAAAACCCTAAGCTCAATACTATAGAGCCGAGTGTTTTGGCTGTGAACTGTGAAGGTGGGCAGCCTATTGAGGAATTCAAACGGATGATTTCTTCGGAAACACGGTATTCCTTAAAGAGCCGGGATTATGATGGAATACTTGATTTCATGAGACATAACAAAACGGAATGGGCATTCAGGGTTTTTGAATCTGAGAAGTGCATTCATTATCCTGTGTATATTCAGAAAGCGGTTGCTCATTATGAAGAACACCATTAAGATTTCAGCAGCTGGATCGGGAAAAACGTATGACATTTGCCATGACGCTCTAGCTGTAGTTGAGGGTGGCGACAAGAAGATATTAATCGTTACATACACAAACCGTGGAGAAAACGCTGTTGAGACTGAAATAAAAAAGCAGAACAGAGGCGTTCTTCATCAGCAGATAGTAATTAAGACTTGGTATCGCTTCCTCTTGTCGGATACAATTAAGCCGTATCAGCTGTATATTACTGGCGGGGGATCCCTCAATGTGGTAAAAGGTATCGACTACTCACAGACATTTGGAACTGTGAATTATCAGCGAAGAGGGACGAGAGCAAGGTATTTGACCAATGCAGGGAATGTTCTCTCAAATCAAGCATCAGAACTTGCATGCTTTCTGGATAAGAAGAGTAATGGGAAAATAATCGGTCGACTGAGTGAGATATATAGCAACATCTACTTTGATGAGGTTCAGGATCTTGCAGGATATGATATTGAGCTTCTGAAGCTTTTGTTGGATTCGGGTATTTCTGTTACATGCTGCGGTGATAATAAACAAGCAACGTTCAGAACGCATAATGCGAAGAAGAACAAGAATCAGACGGGAAAGAATATATGGCAATTCTTTCGGGGACTTGACAATGTTGAGATTGAAAAGAACTTAGCTAGCCGCAGGTTTAATCGGGATATATGCTGTTTCGCAAATAAGCTTTTTCCAGTTGGCGATCCAATAACCTCAATCATGGATGAGGAGACTGGACATGATGGTGTGTTCCTGATCGACCAAAGTGATGTGGACGCATATTTTTACGAGTTCCGTCCTCAAGTGTTGAGGTATGATGCAAAAACGGTAATAGAGAAGTATCATGCAGTGAACTTCGGTGCGTGCAAAGGGGAAACATTTGATAGAGTGCTTATCTATCCTAATGGTCCACTTATGGATTTTGTGCTGAGTGGGAAAGCGCTCAAGGCACCGGAGAAATACTATGTTGGCGTAACGAGACCACGGTATAGTATTGCATTTGTGATGCAGAAGATACCGAAGAAATTGAGCGGATATGAAGAAATGGCGATTACTTGTGGGAATACACAAATCCGTTGCCTAAAGTATATTGTAGAGGATTAACAATGGTGCATGACACCATTAAGATATAACGAACGAGCTTAATCTATTTCATCAGCAGGAAGCGTAAGATGTATTGGAAAAGTATCTTCTGTCTTTGAAAAAAGAATCTGACGAGTCGTAAAGGATTGAAGGTATCAAATTGAGGGACACCCATGCTAAAGATAATGAAACCAGAAGAATACGTTGTGGCGTGGAACAATAATGCAAAGCAACACTTCGATGATGGCGATTATGAATGGATTTGTAATCAGATTCCACAGTATAGAAATGTGCTGGAAATTGGATGTGGATCAGGATATTCAACATAACTGCTAGAAAACGGTGAAATACAATGATTAACTCTCATATTGTTCTGCCAAAGTTTCTCTTGAAGAATTTTGAGATCGATCATTCCTTTTGGTATTACGACATAGATAAGGATTATGTCGCAAAAGGACGTGCATCGTCATTCAACACAGAAAAGGGATACTATTCCGACGAAACAGAACTGATATTAAATAGCGAGATTGAGACCCCTTTTTCAAATCTGCTGAACAAATATAGACCTTCTATTCTTGGTGACAATGAATTTGAAATGTCATTGAATGATGTTCTGTGTATCAAGCGCTTCTTTTATAGCTTTCTCTGTCGTAATCCACAAATGGTGGAAATAGTAAAAAACAAATCAGCTTTTTATCAGTTACTGACGGAGACAGACCAGCACGGATACGCAGCTACTGTGGGAATCAGAGACGGAGAACAGATGGGGCTTTTTAAAGAGTATGATGTCACATTTTTTATTAATCAGACGGAGATTCCTTTTGTCCTTCCGAATTGTGGCATATATAATCTGAACTTGAAAGATCATCCTGCTATAGTATTTCCTGCTTCGTCAGATGTTATGTTTGGACTCGGTAAAAATATGCGCACGGAGAAAGCAGGATCTGTGGAGTTACAACGTGGGTTGATTACAGAATCATCGGTAATTAAACGAATGAACTTGCAAGCTCTGATGCAGCAAATTACTATGAATAGTGGCGGAAGAATTGTGTGCTCTAAGAAAGAGGAACTGTGTCGATTGCGTGCCGAATACCATTCACAGCAAATCTAATTGTGACCGGTGCAGAAGCATGTGTTGGACGCGGTTGGCCTTAAATCATCGAGAGATGAGATAAGATCTCAAGCTTATACACAGGCTATCCTTAGTTATTGTTATGAACACTATAGGTAAGATAGCTCGAAATAATTAGAAAACCTTAGTATCTGTATTGTATTACTAGGGAACGGTGCTAATGCAAAAAACGCTTACTTTATTTATAGAAATAAGATCTATTCAGAATAACTTGAAAGCGAAGGGTGAGGTAAAAGTAGAATCTTATGATTAAGAGAGTAATTTGTCCAAAATGTGGAGCAACATGCGAATACGATGATCGCTCAGAGTGGGAAGGTAATCGAGATTTTGAAGATTTTAAATGCCCTGTTTGTGGTTATGTGCTTGACACGGTATTCACTGATCAGAATCCACGAGTTAGATTAATTAAAAAAGGTAATAAGGAATAAGAATTAGTGGCATAATATCGTGGACATTGAGCCGGCACAATGGTGCCTGACAGCCTTGACTTTGGTACCGTGTATCTTTGCGAAAAAAACGCCCAATCTAAATGCTTCGCGTAAAGACTTATAGCGAATAAAAAAGAATGTGGTACAATTGAAAGCGGTAGCGCCTTGCGTTACCGCATTTTTTAGCAGTAAATAATCATTACTAATTATATAAGCAGACCTTGGAGGATACTGTAAATGAGTGAATTTAGTGGAGCGACATTGATGATCACCGGAGGGACAGGTTCGTTCGGCAACACTGTTTTGAAACATTTCCTTACGACTGATATCGGGCAGATCCGCATTTTCTCACGCGATGAGAAGAAACAGGATGATATGCGTCACGATCTGCAGGCAAAATATCCTGAATATGCCGGCAAAGTAAAATTCTATATAGGGGATGTCCGCGATCCGCGCTCAGTTGCAGATGCAATGCCCGGCGTAGACTATATTTTCCATGCAGCAGCGCTTAAGCAGGTCCCTTCCTGTGAGTTCTTCCCCATGCAGGCAGTTAAGACGAATGTCGAGGGGACGGACAATGTTTTGCACGCGGCGATCGATGCAGGCGTAAAGAGAGTAGTATGTCTTTCTACAGACAAGGCAGCCTATCCGATCAATGCGATGGGCATTTCCAAGGCGATGATGGAGCACGTCATTTATGCGAATGCCCGTGTGGCAGCGGAGAGAAACAGCACAGTAATCTGCTGTACACGTTACGGCAATGTTATGTGCAGTCGCGGCTCTGTTATTCCGCTTTTCATCGACCAGATCCATGCCGGCAAGCCGATCACAATCACAAACCCTGAGATGACCCGTTTCCTCATGAATCTGGATGAGGCTGTTGAGCTTGTTCGGTTTGCTTTCATGAATGCGAATCCGGGCGATCTGTTCATTCAGAAGGCAGATGCTTCCACCATCGGCGATTTGGCAAAGGGAGTGCAGAAATTATTTGGCGATACTGGTACTAACATCATCGGAACACGCCATGGCGAAAAACTGTATGAGACTCTAATGACCAAAGAAGAGAGGCTTCGCTCTGAGGATATGGGAAACTACTTCCGTGTGGCAGCAGACAACCGTGACTTGAACTATGACAAGTACTTCGTCAAGGGTAAAGTTGAGACACAGGCAGAGGAGAGCTATACCAGCCACAATACGAAGAGACTGGATGTCGAGGGGGTTGTGAAAAAAATTCTGACCACAGATTATGTGCAGGAAGAGTTGAAGGGGATTAGGCATTATTGATTGGATTTATTGGACCTATCGCAAATTGTGATTGTGCGATAGCTTTATGATAGAGCAGAAATCAAGAACGGGATAGTTGAAGAGTTCCGCATTTGCTGTGATAAGTGTAATAACTGGAACACTCGGTGTGAACTAAACCTTTTGGAAAAATCCACTTCATATTGATATTTGTTATCTGAACCGCGTGCCTGATACCGTTAAATCAAGGAATGAGATTTTACTTGGGCGGAGAAGTGGCTTTGAAAGGAATCGTGTCCGCTGCTCAGCAAACCAGTAACAGTCCCGCAAAGACTGTTGGTGAAGCACTGTAGTGTAGGAAAGGAAAAATAATTGAGTTCACATGTAAGACAAAACAATCATTTAATTGATAGGGATACAAGATCCTTAATATCAACTAGGTATAAAAGAATTACGAAGGCTGTCAATACAGAATTCTGGGATAATACATCGGAAACCGCCCATAGTCGTTATGTGGGCTCGTATGGAAGAGGTACGGCAATAAACACTAGTGATCTTGATGTTCTTATGGAATTACCGAATGGGGAATATGAGCATTTCACGTCACTGGCAGGAAACGGGCAATCTAGACTTCTTCAGGCGGTTAAGAATGCGATTATTGACACCTATCCAAACACAAGTGTTAAGGGAGATGGACAAGTCGTTGTTGTGAAATTCTCTGATGGAATGAAGTTTGAAATACTTCCAGCGTTTCAAAATCTTTCCATATGGGGGACATGGGACGGAACATATAAATATCCTGACACCCATATGGGTGGAAACTGGATGACAACGAATCCCATAGCTGAACAGAATGCCATGGATGAGAAGGATGGATATTACTATTCTAATGGTTTGTTAAAGGATACTTGTAAGCATATTAGATATGTGAGATCACAGGAGTTCTCTAGTTCACATCTGTCGGGGATACTAATTGATACATTTGTGTTTGGAGCTATTAAAGATTGGCATTGGCTTAGGAATGGAGAAAAAGGGGGCGACCAGCCCTCAGGGACTTACGAACAGAGGTTGTTAGATTATTATAATGGCTTTATCTATAACGATTACTACTGCCCGTCTCTTAATGCCCCAGGGAGTAATATGCTTGTTAGTAGCGGAAGAGACTGGGACGTTCTGGGCAAGGTCCTGAGAAAGATGGTGTAAGCAAATGGACGAGAACAAGGCGATACTGAAAAATCAAATTACTGACTCTGCAGGAAATGTTCAATATACTTTTATAGCTCACTGGAATATCGTTAACAGGCTGAAGAAACAATATAAGAACATTAAGTGTGTTCAGATAGTCCTGACAGCTTTATCAACAGGGGGTTTTCTTGCTTCGATTCTTGCTGGTATTGCTAAATTAAACTGGATTGGCGGGCTAACATCTGCTGTTGCTCTTTGCATTAATCTTTATATGCTGAATTTCAATCTTCCAGATGAAATCAAACGGCATACAGATGCTGCAAATGAGTTATGGGAAGTTAGAGAGAAATATAAATCGCTACTAGTTGATTTTGATGCCATTGATGAATCCGAAGTGAGAAACAGGCGAGATTCACTGATGATGGTAGTAAGCAGAATTAACAAAGAATATCCAGGCACTGATGAAAAGAGCTTCACAAAAGCACAAGCGGATATTGGAAATTATAAGTTTACCGATGGAGAAGCGGCGAAAGTTTTGCATATCGATGATGAGAAGAAGGGATAACAGCGGGACTGTGCCTAGCAGGACCAGTAAACTGATTGACTGATCCCAAAATTTCGCTGGAATGAACACCAAATGAAACGCTCTGCACATTGTTTCTGATACGATTTAATCTTATTAACGTAGTTATATATTGGCGAGGGTACCACGTCTGACACCAATAACAGTAGATGGTTGATTATTTAACGGGAAGAGGGAATCTATAAGTGCATTATGGAAAAAGTGAAAAGGCAATACATGCTTAACATTTAAATGGAAGATGCAAATGTGTTGATACAACCATGTACTTACTTAATTATTAGCATGAATTAGGTGATTTAATTGAAAGTCTTATTCTGGAATCTCGGCAAAAACTCAATAGAAAACTATCTTAGTCAGTGCATTAAAGAAAATGATGTAGATATAGCTTTGATTTCTGAATATGGCGGTATAGATTTTAAGCTTTTAAGGAACAAACTTGGTTATGGGTATGTACATGTAGAAGGGTTTGGTGGATGTGATAAAATCACATTAATAGCAAAAAACATTTACGAAATAACTGTGTGTCGTGAACAGGATAGATGTGTATTATATAGAGTTGTAGGCCAAAGTTCTACATACATTATTGCAGGCGTTCATTTACAAGATCGTCAGAATAGCGACGCATTAGCTAGAATATGTAAAATTGGTCGTATAGTTAATGATATAGGGAACCTTGAAAACTCAAGTAAATGCAAGAATACTATTATTATTGGGGATTTTAATGCCAACCCTTACGATGATGAATTATTAGCTGTAATGGCATTTCATGCAGTTCTGTTCAAAGATGTAATTATAAAAAGTGAAACAAGAACGTGTAACGGAATTTCATATAGACGATTTTATAATCCTATACTTCAGTTTATATCTGAAGATACGAAATTATACGGCAGTTATTATTATTCCGGAGGAAGTAGTTCTCCAATTTGGCATTGCTTAGATCAAGTATTGGTAAGCAGGGCATTGGCTAATAAGGTAAATGATTTAAAGTATTTAAAGCACATTAAAGGAAGGAATTTGATTTCTAGAATACGACCTAATAAAGAGATTAGTGATCATTTACCATTGTTTGTTAGTATATTGGAGGGAGACCATGAAATATGAAAACTTTTGGGGGGTTGAAAATAACAGTGAACTGGAAAACTTAAGCTTTACAGATAACATTGTTAACATTATGAGAGACCAGTGTCAGTATCTAAAAAGAATAACTGATAATAAGGTTTTTGCTAAATTTGCCAGAATAAAGATGATTAGTCCACTATCATCATCTGTATCTTTTCAAGCGCTAACTGAATTCTCAAAGGCATTGTCTATGTATTCTCCAAGAGAGGTCATCGGTGACGACATTGATACAGCACAACTAATAGATGCCAATGTCCTGTATGATGAGAGTAGGTATGGATTTGAAATATATAATCATTCATACAAGTTTAGAGTATTCGAATTGCAAATGGAGCCTGTTTATCCTGTCTCTATAGTGCTGGATGAGGGTATAAATGAATCTGTTAAAGATACACTTTTAAATATGGGGATTAAACCAACTGAAGAGAATAAATATTCTGTGTCATCCGATGAAGTGTTCATGGATTTCTTAAGATTTGTTCTAAATAGCAAAAAAATAAAAATGATAGTCTATCGTATGAGCAAAGATAATTCTTAAACATCGGTGCCTACTGCTGTGGTCGACAATGGTACCTTTGTAGTGGTCAAACAAGTAATTTGAGGCACCGGTATTCTATGAAAATACCTATATAAACTGGCAAAGTTAAATTCTATATTGGCGATGTCCGCGATCCGTGCTCAGTTGCAGATGCAATGCCTGAAGTAGACTACATTTTCCATGCGGCAGCACTTTAAGCAGGTTCCTACCTGCGAGTTCTTCCTCATGCAGGCGGTTAAGGACGACAGTATGGTTCATAAAATATTTGATTAATTCAGTGAAAAATGATTAATTGTTATTTCATTGGTTATATTGAGCTTAGGACTATAGTAGGTGATTCATAGGGGGACGAATGATTTCAAAAGTAAGAATCTGCGGATTTAAAAAGATTAAAGATGCAGAATTTGAACTAGATAGAATAAATGTATTTGTGGGTTCAAATAATTCTGGGAAGTCAAGTGTATTACAGGCAATTCAATTTGCTATAGGCACCGCTCAGACATCACTTAGGGTACCTAGAATTATCAAGAAAAATGGAATAGAAAGATTTTCAGTTGAACCAAGTGCCTTTTTGTACTTACCATTAAGGGAATTAGAGGCGCTAATCTATGAGCGAAAATTGACGCAAAACACAGGTGCTGATTTGCATTTTTATACTGATTCTATGGAGGAACCAGAGACTACTATAGCTATCAAACGCGGAAAAAACCGTAATTTTACTATAACAATGAAATCATCTGACTTACTGGAAGAGTTTAAAAATAACCAAAAGCCATATTGCGTATATACACCAGGGGTGTCAGGTATTACTCTAAGCGAAGAGTATAAAACAAAAGCCGTTGTATTGAAGTCTGCTACACGTGGAGACTCAAATCTGTACCTCCGAAATATTCTTTATTTATTAAAAGAAGATAAAGGGAATAAATGGGAACAGTTTTCTAATACGGTGAAGGCATTCTTTCCAGATTTTACGGTCGATGTTAGATTTAACCCGGAAACAGATGAGATAATTGATGCAATTATTATTACAAAAACTGAAAATGGAGATGATATAGAGCTGCCAATTGATGCAATTGGAACCAGTGCTTTGCAAATTCTTCAGATCCTATCGTATGTATACTATTTTGAGCCGCCAATGCTGATTTTAGATGAACCTGATACACATCTTCATCCAAATAATCAGAGACTACTGATATCGTTATTGGATGAAATATCATCAAAATCAGGAATGCAAGTTTTAATAGCAACGCATTCACGTCATATTATGGACGAGGCTAGAGATATTGCTTCATTCTTTTGGATGCATGACGGAGAGCTGGTAAAGCGAATAAATGAAGAGGACTCTAAAGAACAGTTTGTACAGGTATTATTAGATCTTGGCGCAATGGATGCATGCGATTTATCAAATCCAAATATTAAGTGGGTTGTATGTACAGAAGACGCTAGAGTAAGTCATGACAATTATTTGAAATGTGTATTAGAAGCGTCCGGTTTTGATTTTGATGAATGCAAAATAATACCATATAGAGGATGCGGAAAGACTGAAAGCGTACTCTTCTTAAGAGAATTCTTAAAGAGTTATGTGCCGAACTTGAAGGTAATAATCCATAGAGATAGAGATTATTTATTGGATGAAGAGGTAGAGGAGTTTAAATCAAAATTTGAAAGAGAAGGAATATTTGTATGGGTAACACCAGATACGGATATCGAGGCTTTATTTACAAATCCAGCGCATATTATAACCATATACCCCATTATTGGAAGAGATGAAATTGATGAAATCTTAGACTTGATTTATTCAGATCAAAATGTCAGAAAAGAGAGCACAAAAAGGCTGGCAAATCAATTAATAAGTATTGATAAAAAAAACAACACTAACCCAAGACATCAACCGAATATAATGGAGATTAGTGAACAGACAAATAGCTTATATGATGCAAACCCAAGAAAATATGCATTGGGGAAGAAGGTATTGGGGCTTTTAAAGGACAACTTACAAAGAAGAATATCGGTTACTCCGGACTTAATTAAAACAACAAAGGCATTATACCAGCAAGAACTGAACGATATATTGAATTCTTGAACTGGTAATGGAGAATACATTGTATGAACATCCTAATCACCGGCTCCGCCGGTTTTGTTGGCCGCAACCTGGTCGAAAACCTGAAAAACATTTGTGACGGCAAGAATCGCACCCGCCCGAACATCCATATTGACAATATTTATGAGTATGATCTCGGCAGCACGCTGGAGCAGCTCGACGCATATTGTATGAACGCAGATTTTGTGTTCAACCTGGCTGGCGTGAACCGCCCCAAGGATCCTGAGGAGTTCAGAGAGGGGAATTTTGGCTTTGCCTCTACGCTGCTGGAGACCCTGAAGAAGCACGGGAACAAGGCGCCGGTTATGCTGTCCAGCTCGATTCAGGCCACTTTGTCCGGACGCTTTGGGAAGTCTGAGTATGGGCTGTCCAAGAAAGCCGGGGAGGAGCTGTTTTTTGACTATGCGGCGCAGACTGGGGCCAAAGTACTGGTGTACCGGTTCCCGAACCTGGTCGGCAAGTGGGTGCGTCCCAACTACAATTCGGCGGTGGGCACCTTCTGCAACAACATCGCGAACGACCTGCCGATCACGGTGAACGATCCGAGCGTGGTGCTCGAGATGCTCTTCATCGATGACCTGGTGGAGGAGATGTTCGACGCGCTCGAAGGCAGGGAACATCGCTGCGAGTACCCGGGCGTGGGAGAAGTGGTCGACGGAGTGACTTACGACGGACTGACGCCGCGCTATACCGCGGACGGCAAGTATTGCTGCGCGACGGTGACCCACAAGGCGACGCTGGGATACATCGTGGAGTGCCTGCACAAGTTCCACGACCAGCCGGCGACCCTGATCATGCCTCAGATCGCGCCGGGTTCCTTCGAGAAGAAACTGTATTCCATGTACCTGTCCTATTTACCGGCGGATAAGGTGGCTTTTGACCTCAAGATGAACTGCGACGCACGTGGGTCCTTCACGGAACTTCTCAAAACAGTGGACCACGGCCAGTTCTCAGTCAACATCTCAAAACCCGGCATCACCAAAGGCCAGCACTGGCACAATTCCAAGTGGGAATTCTTCATTGTGGTTTCCGGCCATGGTCTAATCCAGGAGCGCAGGATCGGAACAGATCCGGCTACCGGCAAGCCGTATGAAATGATAGAATTTGAAGTGAGCGGTGACAGGATCCAGGCCGTGCACATGCTGCCCGGCTATACCCACAACATCATCAACCTGAGCGAGACCGAGAACCTGGTCACTCTGATGTGGGCCAATGAGATCTTTGATCCGGCACATCCGGATACGTTCTTTGAGCCGGTATAATTTTTTTGATCTTAAGTGGAACTATCCATAGGATGCTTTAAGTGAGACTTCCTTGAAAGGAAAGCATAGATGAGCAAATTTAACGTGAATTGGAAAGAAAACGGCAAGCTGAAGCTGCTGATCATTGTCGGCACAAGGCCGGAGATCATCCGCCTGGCAGCGGTGATCAAGAAGTGCAGGAAATACTTTGACACGATCCTTGCGCACACGGGGCAGAACTACGACTACAACCTCAACGGCGTGTTCTTCCACGACCTCGAGCTGGACGATCCCGAGGTCTACCTGAACGCGGTCGGCGCGGACCTGGGCGAGACCATGGGCAACATCATCGCGAGCAGCTACCAGCTCATGACTGAGATCATGCCTGACGCGGTCCTGGTGCTCGGCGACACCAACTCCTGCCTGTCCGTGATCGGCGCAAAGCGCCTTCACATCCCGATCTTCCACATGGAAGCCGGCAACCGTTGCAAAGACGAGTGCCTCCCCGAGGAGACCAACCGCCGCATCGTCGACATCATCTCCGATGTCAACATGGCCTATTCCGAGCACGCCCGCCGCTACCTCGCAGACTGCGGCCTGCCCAAAGAGCGCACCTACGTGACCGGCTCCCCTATGGCTGAAGTGCTGCGCGCCAACCTGGCCAAAATCGAGGCCTCCGACATCCACGCCCGCCTTGGACTGGAGAAGGGCAAGTATATTCTGTTGTCCGCACACCGCGAAGAGAACATCGACACAGAGAAGAACTTCACTTCCCTGTTCACAGCTATTAATGAGATGGCTGATAAGTACGATATGCCGATTCTGTATTCCTGCCATCCCCGTTCCAGGAAACGTTTGGAATCGTCAGGATTTAAACTTGATCCGCGCGTAATTCGCCACGAGCCATTGGGGTTCCACGACTATAACTGCCTGCAGATGAACGCTTTCGCAGTGGTTTCTGATAGTGGAACTCTTCCTGAAGAGAGTTCGTTCTTCGCATCGATCGGTCACCCGATTCCGGCGGTGTGCATCCGCACATCTACGGAGAGACCGGAGGCGCTGGATAAAGGTTGCTTCATTTTGTCAGGTATTGACACGGTTGGTCTGCTGCAGGCGGTCGATACTGCTGTGGAGATGGTGGCGTCTGAACCTGGCGGCGGCGCTTTGCCGGTTCCGGACTATGTCGATGAGAATGTGTCGGATAAGGTTGTTAAGATAATTCAGAGCTATGTTGGGGTTGTGAATAAGATGGTGTGGAGGAAGAGTTAAATAGCATTGAAATGCAGATAAAAAAGTGAGATAAAGAGAAAAATTAAGTGCGTCATTTGTAGCCTTATCATAATTAGAAATGGATTAATAATATGAGCAAACAAATACTGTTAGAAAACGCTTATTTATCTTGGATTGATGCGGTGAATTATGCAAGATTATTAAAGGATGGTGTATCAGCATTAGGGTATAAAAAACGATTTGTGTCATCTTTGCATAATGCAGTTGAACTATTTTTGAAACAAATTATGCTGGATCAATGCGACTATAGAGTGGCAAAGTTAAAAGGAAATGTATCAAAAAGTGGCGATCCATTAAAGCAATTCTATATGTCAGAAGACTTGAATGAGTATTTCTTGGGATTATCGTCTGAGGAAAGAAATAAGTTTTATACTATTGAGTTTAATGACTTAATCCAAATTTTCAAGGAAGAAATATCATTGACCCCGAACTGCGCTTATGGTATTCAAATGCTTAATAAACTTAGGAACAATGAAACTCATTTCTTCATTAAATCAGAAGAATACCTAAACGATAGAGAGTTTATTGAGTTATATAATTTTATGGTAGATTTTTATAATCAATTAGGGGATTTTAATCTCCTACCATGGGCATTTGGAAGAGGATATGAATCCAGTGGACTTATATTTGAAGAAAACAAAATATCGCAATTCTGTTATTCAAGTGCAATTAAAAGATCAGTAGTAACAAAAATACTAAGTGATGCAGTCAATAAGAATGTTTACCAAGGGAGCAATACTGATAATGCAATATTGTTTACAGGGTACATATGGGAATATGTCGAGGAGGATATGTATTCGTTTGATAGAACGGTAGCCTATGTAGAGTCTTTATTTAATGCTGGAGCTATCAAGTTTATACCTGTAACTGAAACCGCACCAGAAGAATTAGGCGGCGGAGAAATCCTTAGCTATTATGAGGTCAGGATTAAAACGCTAAGCTAGTAAAGAACTTTTGCAACAATGGCAAACATCATTATAGAGATATATCAATCATAAAAGTAGACGCTCGCTCCGCATCGCGGACGATTTGCTTCGACAATCTGACCGATGGGATGTATAATTAATAATACTATCTTTTATAACATACCTATCATTAGTAATTGATAGATAAAGAAAGGAGGGATCTATGTATAGTGCATTACTAATATCGAAATACATTATAAAAAGATGTGATGAAAAGAATAGATCTATTAGTAATCTGAAATTGCAAAAGCTTCTTTATTTTGTACAAGCGGAGTTTTTGGTTTCTAAAGGAGAGCCCTGCTTTTTTGAAGAAATAGAAGCGTGGGACTTTGGACCTGTTGTTCCTGAAGTTTATAGAAAATATAGGATCTATGGTAGCGCGAGCATTCCATATATAAAGGGAATCGATAGTGGGAAAATATTGAGTGGTGACAAGGCTCTAATTGATAGAATTGTAGACGAGTGTTCCAAGTATTCAGCAGCAATGCTTGTTGAAGTTACACATGCACAGGATCCGTGGAAAAAAGCGTATAAGCGATATCAAAATAACATAATTACTAACGATAGCATAAAACGTTATTTTGAAGAGGATTAAATATGGAAAAGAAGATTAAACCCTTAAAAGGGGTGAGCTCAGAGATAACAGACCACGATGAAGATATGCTAATAGTAGTTGAAAATGAGCTTAAATCTTTCTTTCGAATATTGGAAAGTCGTAGTGATGGCGCCAAAGATGAAATCTCTCCCAAGGCATTTAAATCACTTATGAAGTATATTAGGGTTTATGATCGCATATTATACTTTGTCATAAGTGATATTATCTATGCTGATGATGAAGAAGATTTAGGAGGGAACAAAATAGGGACGATTCTTACAAATCTTGAAAACTTAGTAAAATATGCGTCTGATGAAAAAACGATTGCAGATTATGTAAAGGCGGCAAAAACTGAAGATGAAAAGAAAGCTGTAATTGACACAAAAAAGGCAGTGTGGAAAATATGGGACCATGTAAACCTAGCCCATAAACAGTATTTATCATTGAAACAATCAGATAAAGAGTACGATGACAAATTCAAAACACGAATTAATGAATTTAAGAGCACTATTGTAAATGAAATGAATGGGCAACTATTGTCTATGGTAGGAATGTTTACAGCATTAGCATTCATTTTGTTTGGCGGTATTGATTCAATGGCCAACATTTTCTCTAAAATGGGGACAACATCCTTATTGAAATTGGCTATAATTGGGTGTATATGGGGACTTTGCATACTTAATGTTGTATTTGTCTTTTTGTTCTGTGTTGGAAAAATGACTAATTCTCTTTTTAAATCTACAAAACGTTCAGATGCTTCCTTTTTTCAGAGGTATCCTGTTGTCTGTTGGACAGATTTTGTCCTAATAGTGCTTATAACAGTATTTTCATGGATGTATTATAGCATTCAAAAAGGAGCAGATTTATGGATTGGCCGCATTATTGAGTTAGATCCCACAATTGTAAGTGTTATTGGTTTGGTAGTTATTATTGTTTTGGTTTATCTTCTGGCGAAACGGTTAATTGAAAAAACAAGACCATTGATCGGAGACGAAGATACGTATTGACGCATATGCGACATATAATGTGAACTTCCAGTAAATTTTACACCTAAATGAAGGCTGACGCCAAGAAAAGCCCGTATTTATGCGATTTTTCTTGCATGGATACGGGCTTTGTGCTATACTTTTTATAGGTGTAAATACACCTATATAAGGAGGAGGCATGTATCTGGATTTTTTAGTAAATATTCCCAATGCACCGGGCAAGATCACCTACCGCCGGAAAAACGACGTG
>ODAI011456826.1_pt1 | contig 20084 bp, 11 predicted proteins | sample 1539321 | NCBI WGS metagenome assembly ODAI01 (sample SAMN02144231, study PRJEB22623) | gut metagenome | biome: sheep rumen | host: Ovis aries | place: New Zealand
CCTTGAGCTGATGAAAAGTCCATCAGAAGAGGACGTGAAAAGTCTTGTACCATTTTTTCACCTTTAAAACATACTATAATGATAGATTATGTTCGTATTCGAATACAGGCTTTAAGTGATCAACCACTTTATGCTTGTCATCCTGTTGTCATTTCGTTTCAAACCGATCAGGTGATAGACTCCAAGAAAAACTTGGAAATTACCATTTTTACAGAGCATCTCTGTCCTGTGCTTCATACTGAGATGAATTCCTGCGATATTCGTAGAAAATACAAGCTGTTCTTCAAGGTCACATGCAAGGTCATCGACTATCCCTGGTTGCCTGGGAGGTATTTCATGTTGGTGTCTCAGAAAGGCCAGTGGTACGAACGCGTGTCTTTCTCTGTCAATCCTGCCTTTGAGGTGACCGTGGAATCAATCAGCCCTTGCCTTCCAGGCAGTGAGGATAGGGCTTTGTCGGAGATAGCCGCGGAGAAAACCCATTTCACTCGACATTTCTTTTCCCTGCCAGGCTCGTATCCTCTTAAGCGCCGTGCCCTTCAAACTCTCAAGTACAGGAGCTACGATGCATGGTCGGAAAAGTTCTCAGTGCCATCGTTCGCCAAGTTGTCTCACATGGTGATAGAGTCTCGTCAACATGACAACGAGGCCGTAGTGAGAGCTTTTGTCCATTTCGTCACTTATAGTGGTGGCTATAACTATGAATTTGTTGACTGTTCGACATTGTACGATAGGACCCGCATGGATCCTTATGAGGCATTGAACGACTTGGTGACCCATATGTCGAGCACGAAAACGGGCTGCAGCATCATAGATGAGCTCGAAGCCGGCTATTGTCGATTGTTGTGTCTCACCAACCTCGAGGCATTGCTTCAGGCCCAGGGCAACTATATCGCCCGTCAGTTGTCGCGGCTTGACGACCGTTGTGTTCTGGTTTTTATAGGCTGCAAGGATACAGTGAGTCAGGTGCTTCCGATGTTTAGGCAGAAGGTGGGTACGATTCCTAAGTCTGATTTCCTGGTTTTGGGATCCCCATTACTTGAAGAGGCCATATCAATGCTGATGCAGAGATTGTCGAAGTGCTACAATCCCACCCCCGAGGCCCAGGACAAGTTGGTAAGAGCCTTTCAGGCTGTTGCCCAAACAGGTCAGTCGGATTTGCTGACCTACGACTTTGTGGAGCAGATGGTGTCGCGCCATATCCTTCCCCATTATGTTGACCGCATCAACATTTTGGATGTCAAGGATTTTGAAGACAAGAAAGTCGAAGGTATAAAACTCTCTCAACTCCAGCCTTTTGATATCGATCTCTGTTTTTTCCAGCAGGATTGCGACAGTTATCAGGACTGCATGAAAGAGCTCGACGCTATGGTAGGCTTGCAGACGGTGAAGGACGACATCCGATCCACTGCCAACCGCATGCGTTTTCTGATGGAGCGTCGTGAACATGGGCTTCCCTCAGAATCCTTGTCGAATGGTCATCATATCGTGTTGACCGGCAGTCCCGGTACAGGCAAGACCACCGTGGCCCGTTTGCTGGGGCGTATTTACCACCAGATAGGACTTATTTCCAAGGGTGACGTTGTGGTGGCTGAGCGTTCGAAGATTGTGGGAGAGTTTATTGGTCAGACCGAGCAGAACATGCAGATGATTCTGAGTCGTGCCAAAGGTAATGTGCTTTTCATCGACGAAGCCTATTCATTGTTCGAGAGCAGCTCAGGCAGTCGCGACTATGGCAAGCGCGCCATCGAATGCCTGTTGACCGTTCTTTCACAGCCCGACCCTGATATCCTGGTGATATTGGCAGGCTATGAGCACCCGATGATGGAATTGTTGCAGTCCAATCCCGGTTTGCCCAGTCGTTTTCCCTATCATTTCCACTTCCCCGACTATTCGTCGGACGAATTGATGGAGATTTGCGACCGTCTGCTGTCCAAGCAACAATATATCGTTTCCGAGGAGGTGAGGAAGTTGATGCACAATGCTATCCGTCAGGCTCTGGCCCACAAGGACGAGTTTTTCGGCAATGGCCGTTGGGTGCATCAGTTCATCTTCGACGCAGTTGTTCCTGCCATGGCCGACCGCTTGGCATTCTTGCCCCGCCCTCAGAGCCGTGAGCAACTGCAGACCATCCTTCCCTGTGATGTGGAAAAGGCCGTGAAGAAGATGTTGCAGCATCGTCCTTCCTCCAACCCTCGTCCTAAGATTGTCGGATTCGGTGTTCAAACAGCCTGATACTCCGCATACCTATCTCTATACAGTATTCCGCCTGCAACCTTCGATGGTTACAGGCGGAATTTATTCAACTTATTATTCAACAACAAATCCAAAAATGATTCATGATGAACAACAATCAGTATTCCATTCTCCAGAACAGTCAAGGAGATGTCTTGCTAATCGTCAAACCCGGCCAGAGCGCCCCCACTACTCCTTACCTCTTCTATGATGGCGGTGATGCCATGCTGCTTTACCGCAGTGACTCCGATGCTGTGTTATTGAAACATGTCGAAGACGAAGCGCGGTTGGCCCTGTCATCTGTCGATGAGATCTTGGTTGTGGAGCGAGACGATGAGGAGCTTGTTCGCAGCTATGTGTCCAAGATTCTTCGTGTATCGGATGTAAGGTCTCTCATAGAGTGAGTTCCAATAGGCTTATGGTTCGATGTCCCTTTGCTATCTTACCAATACCTTCTTTCCTGCATGGATGTAGATGCCAGGGGTAGGGACGCTGACGGGGCGTCCGGTGAGATCGTAGTAAGGGGCATTGGACCAATCCGCATCTTTGTCAAGTGCCTGTGGGGTGATGATGCCACTGGCGATGGGTGTTTCGCCATCGTTGCTGAGGAAGACACTGCTGAGATAGAGGGTCTGTGTGGCATCTGTCTCAAAACCTACCATATAAATATGTGAGGGGTCGATGGCTTTCCCGCTATCTGTCTTCATGTTTTGCAGGTCGATAGTCACCGTCTTGTTGGTGCCCATGGCCTGCGAGAAGCATGGATTGAGATAGTCGTCTGTGTCGAATATCTTGATAGTGGGGTTGCTACTTGCTGCGCGCAAGAGTTTTACCACCAAGTAGTTGGCACCAGAGAAGTCGATGCCGTGCGGATAGCGCCATCCTCCGAAGTTACCTTTGTCGGTTCCGGCGAAAGTGGCGACAGACCCCGCTTTGTTGAATTTGCCCATCAGGAACATGGATGGACTGAAAGCCTCAGGCGTCAATGGAAAAGGGTTGTCGGTGGCGTCGAATCCCACCTGTTGTGTTTTACCCAGCAGTTGAAGCATGGTCTCTGCATATCGTTTGCCAATCATGCGGTAGCCTTCGGCGGTGAAGTGCAGTCCATCCGCTGCGCCAGGGCAGTTCTCCGATGAGATGACGTGTGCGTTGGGTATGACAGCCGAGGTGTTGGCGATGACTGCATTATGTCCCCAGCAGACTCCTCCCATCTTTTGCGAGAGCAGCTCGCCGATGAGCAGTGGTGTCTCTTCCTCTTTCAGTCCCAGTTCGTTGAGCATGCGGATATAGATGCGTTTCACCTTCACGGGCCAGTCTTTCTGTGTGTTGTTGGAGCATCCCTGGTGGAGCAGAATGCCCTTGATGACTCCAGCCTTCTGTGCTTTCTTAGCCAGATTGATGAGTGTGCGGTAAGGATTGTTGTCGTACTCCCGGCAGTAACCTTGCAGCCAATCCGCCGCCCCCTTGATGTAAGCGGCGCATTGGTCCTCATCGAAGAGCTCGATGGCGCATCCGCCCACCGCCACATTGATGATTCCCACCGAGATGCTGTCGGGGAGGTTCTCCACCATGGTACGTCCGAAATAGTCGGCAGGTGTGAGTCCTGTCCAGTCGCGGCAGAGTGGGGGATAAGCCACATACCATTCCCCTTTCTTGCGCGATGAAGACGGCATATCGACTGCTGCCATCATCTTGAAACGTGAGGACACACCTGTTCGGTCTTGTGCCTCAATCTTGGCATTGCCCTCCATGTTCGACTGTCCGAAGCACAGATAGATGTGGAAATTGGGGTCGAAGCCATCAGGCTGTTCGATGTCTCCTCCATCTGTGATTTTGGTGATGTTGGCAGATAACCTTTCGAAGAGTTCGATGTAGGAAGTGAGACGTTTGATGGCATTCTGGCGGAGTGCATCGGTGTTGATCTTCTCTGGTGCATAGGAGTCGAGAGCGTTCTTGAGGGTGTTGTAGATGGATTTGGAGGTCATCTCCGGAGTGTCTTTCCATTCGGTGATGAGGTCGGAAGCCTTTTGGTAGAGTTCCTGGTATTCCTCTGCGAGCGACTTGAAAGAGAAGCGCTTGCAGAAGTTCCATATCTCCTTGGCATTGCCGTCCATCGGCCAGTGTCCGCCGTTGCGGTAAGAAAACAGTTCGACGATAGAGCCGTTCTGGTCGTTGCTCCACACTTCCTTGTCGCCCGTGTACCATGAACCGGGGTTGTAGTTCTGTAGTTTGATGTAGGTGGTGAACTTGTTCATCTTCGCCATGTTCTCCACATAGTCATGAATGCCGTATTGCTGGTAGTTGAAGACGTCGTCGTCGTAGGCATGACAGTGAATGAGGTTGACCGGTTTCTTGCAGTTGTTCCACGGTTGTTCGCTGAATTGCACACCGCTGGTGGGTGCGAAAGCCGTGATCTTGTCCTGTACATTGGGCATGCAGTGATACATGAGCATGCTTCCCATAGAGAACCCCGACCAATAGACTCGGTTGGTGTTGATGCCATAGCGCGACGCCATCTCGTCGATGGTCTGGAGCACAAAGTTCTGGTCTTTGGTGCCTCCGATGTCCCATGTGTTGCCATCGCTGCGGAGGTATGCCACCACGAACTTGGCTGTGTCGATGAGGTTGTAGAACTTGTCGGAGTCATACTGATATTCCGGGCTTTGGTTCATACCGTGAGTGACAATCATCAACGGCATGTTGGTCTGTTTGTTGTTGGGCGTGAAGACCACCATGTTGCGTTTTTGTCCGTTGACATTGATGTCGATGCTCTCCTTTTTGTAAGCGTTGGCGCACAAGGAGACCATCATGGATAAGATCAAGAAAAGAGCAGAATGTTTCATCATTATCATTGAGTTTAGGTTGTTTTTATTGCAAGTTGACGATTGGTATTCTTGGACGTGATTTGTCATGAACGACCATGAGCGATATGAACTTTCAAGCGCAAAGGTCCGTGAAAATATCTTGCATGGTCCTATCTGGCTGGTTTGACGACGAGTACAAAACCTCCGCGGGCTCGGCAAGGCACGCTTTCTGGCAAATCGTTGCGGTTGACAAGATTCCATGCCCTGTCGATGTCGGCGTCCATGAAACAAGCCACTTCTACTTTTCCGCGAATGAGTTTCTTCAGTGCCTTGACATCGAGTTCCTTCGGAGTGTCTTCGCCGTTGATGCCCGCCACATACCAGTTCCTGCCTGATTGGCGTGCGATGACCGCATGCTTGGCGGGATAACCGCTGACAAGGTGCGTCTCATCCCATGCTGCAGGCAGTTGACTGAGGAAATCCTGTACGGGCTGTGGCTGAGCCAGGAAGCTCTCCGGACGGTCTGCCAGGTGCTGCAACCCGCTCTCGAAGAGTACGGTCAGCGCCAGTTCATGTGCATGGGTGGTGATGTGTGGATGCTGTGAATCCGAGAAAGCGCAGGGCGTATAGTCCATGGGGCCGATGACATTGCGTGTGAAAGGCAGTGTGGCATTGTGTGCGGCAGCCTTGTCGGTGAAGGTAGGTACGTTGTTGTACCATTCAGCGCCATAGACTCCCTCGGTGGATAGCAGGTTGGGATAGGTGCGTTGCCATCCGCGCGGGATGGTTGCACCGTGGAAATTGATGAGCAGATGATGGCGTGCTGCACTCTCGAGTAGATCGATGCAGTAGTTCATGTTCATCTGGTTGTCGCCCGAGAAGAAGTCTATCTTCACTCCTGCCACTCCGATGCGCTCACACCATGCAAATTCCCGTTCTCGGTCTTCTGGTTTGTTGAGCCGGAATTTAGGTCCAGGAGCTCCGTTGATCCATCCCACTGAAGAGTTGTACCAGATCATGGGTTTCACCCCTTTCTCCTTGGCGTAGTTGACGGCATCCTCTACCTTTTTTCCGTCTTTCATCTCGTCCCACTCCGCATCAATCAGCACATAAGGCAAATGGAGGGTGGCGGCCATGTCAACATATTTCTTGATGATATTGTAGTCGTTGGAACCATGGTTGTAGGCCCAATAGACCCACGACACGACTCCTGGTTCAATCCAACTGGTGTCGGTGAGGGCGCATGGGGCAGCCACATCTGTGACCAAGGTGGAAGCCACTACATCCGCCAGTGAACCGACGATGACCACTCGCCAAGGCGACTGCCAATGAGCCTCCAACTTCATGCTGTTGGCGTCTGGGCAGACCATATAGTCGGTGGGGGCGTCTTGGTTTTTGAGCGACGACGCGCTGTGGAAGCGCTGGATGTTGGATTCAGAAATCAGTGCGAAGACGTCCTTGGCAGGTTGTATGAGAGCAGGGTAGCCCCAATGGCGGTTTCTGCCCTCGCCTGTGGTCGTCATGGGGAAGAATCCCTCATAACCTTCGGTCCATCGCATCATCCACCTCGGTGTTCCTTCGGGTATCCTGTATGTGGTCCGTTCTGTTCTCAGGCTGTCGCCCACTAAGGAAGCATCGTCGAGTTCGTACCGGAAGGTCATTCCGTCGTTCCAGAGCAGGAAGACGACACGTAGTTCATGTCCCTTGGGGTCGGTGTAGCGGCTGACATATCGATTGGCTTTGTTGGTGCAATGCGACTTCTTTCCCGCCAACATGTTGTAATCGGCATCCACACGCCCTTCGTTCTTCATGTCCACAAACTTCAAGTCCTCCCCGATGAGACCGGTTGTGACGCCCATTTCAGAAAGAGTCAGGACTTGCTGTCGCTGGAAAGAAAGCTGGTATTGTCCGTTCTGGTAGCTGAGTGTCAGTCGTCCATCTGGTGACTTGGCTGTAGTTGTGGCGGCATCGCTACCGTCTTTGTTTTCAGATGCAGCGAGGATGCACGCAGTCATCAGGCAGCAAATAAGGCTGAGAAGTCGATTCATAAGGCGTAGAAGTGGATGAAGGGGTTATTTGATCAGTATCTTTTTACCGCCCTTGATATAGATGCCCTTAGTGGGGTGGGTGACCCGACGTCCCGACAGGTCGTAGTAGGCATCGTCGGTTTGGTTGGTGTCGGCCACAGGAGCTGTAATGGCTGTCGCCTCCGTTTCACCGTCGATAGAGAGGAACACATCCTTCACATAGACCGACAGGTCGTTGACGGGAGTGGTGAATCCCGCCATGCGGATATGGGTGGGATCGAGTATTTCTCCCGATGCGGTCTTCAGGTCGTGGAGGTCGATTTTCAGTTCCTTGATATTTCCCATATCGAACTCACAAGGCTCGGCCCAGTAGTTGGCTGAGTCGTAGATGCGGAAGAACGTGTTCTTGGATGCGTTTCTCATCAGTTTGACCACCAAGTAGTTGTAGCCCGAAAGGTCAATACCTGGTTCTTCGGTGAACCGCCATCCTGCAAATCCGTTTGCCTTCATCTTCAGGAGGCTCATGGTGGCGGTGTGGGTAGCGCTGTTTTCATACAAGATATTGGGTATGAACCACTCTTTGCTCAGTTCAAAAGGCCGTTCAGGCACCTCATTGATGGGCTGGTATCTTTCGGCTGCGGCATAATTCACGGTGTAGTAGTCCTTATACCACTGGAAGCAAGCCACTCCGCACGCCTCGTAGGGATCCACGCCGTTGGCTTCCATCTTGGTCTTGAATGCCGGAGTGACCTTCTTACGGTAGATATAGTCGTCGATGTCGATGAAGTCGCCAGTGCCTGTCAGGGTCATGGAGATGTTGCCGTAATAATCGAGTATGTCTTTGTAGGCTTTTCCCCATTTGCTGGTAGAGGCAGTGGCCCAAGTGCCGTAGTTCTTATAGACAGGTTGGTTGAACTCGTTGTAATGGTCGATGACCGATGTGTTCTGAGGGCTCCAATCGACCTCGGTGATGACGATGGGGTTGGTAAAGACCACGGGTACCTGGTTGCCGAAGTTGGCTATGGAGGTCTGTGAGTTGTAGCTGTCGTCGCTCGTTCCATACCATCCTGCATAGTTGTGTACGGCAAAGCCTATCTGGTCGCCTGTGATGGGGTGCTTGATATACGACCTGTAGTTGGACTGATAGCCTGTACCTGGCACGAGAACGATACCCTTGAAGCCGTTCTCTCGTATCTTGTCCACGATGGGCTGGAAGAAGTCGTGGAGAGCTTGGTCCGACTCGCTTCCATCAGCCATGCGCACCCCGATGGGCTCGTTGGCCAGCTCGATGCTGATTTGGCCTGAATATTTGAGTATGGAGTCGTTCTTGGTCACTCTGTCCCACACGTCCATGAGGTATTTCTGATAGCTGCCCCCGACATAGATGGTCCCAGGGCAGACGCCTGGCGGGCGCATGATGATGTAGAGCCCGTGCTTCATACCAGCCTGAGCGATTCTCCAGTAGAGTGTCCTCATGTACTTGGTCAGTCGTGTCGGTGTGTATTTGCTGAAGTCGGCTTCCCCTGTGCCTTTCTCTCTGCTATCGACTTTCCAAGTCGTGGCATTTCCATTGGTCCAGCATGGGTCGAGATGCAGGCGGAAGAGGTTGCAGTATGCTCCGTTTGTGGAGTCGGTGATGGCGGTGAATAGTTTGTCGAAGTAGTTGACGCAACTGGCCACACTGGCATCATTGCAACTGTTGCCCCAGCGATAGGAGTTGAAATAGGGGCTGGGTGTGTCCATCACTCCATGCAGCACTACGGTGTTGCCAGATGGGTCTTTGAATTGGTTGCCATCTACATGCAGTGGAACCAGTTTTCCGTAGTTCACTTGTGCCATGGCCATGATGGATGCTAAGCACATCATAGTCGTCAGAAGAGTTTTTTTCATAATTGTCATCTTAGGTGTTTATTGGATTGTTGTGCAAATTTACGAATAAATCAGAATAAGCACCTTTCGTGAAAGAAACACTTCCTTTCATTTATGATACTTCATGGCAGATATGGGTTGTAGAGTCGTGTTTATCCCTTGCTCTTGAGGGTGAAGTCGAATCTCAGACCGCCGTTTTTGTTGTTGGTGACGGATATTTTTCCTCCGTGCAACACGACTGCGTTTTTCACGATGGCCAGTCCGAGTCCTGTTCCTCCCATCTCTCTGCTTCGTCCTTTGTCGATGCGGTAGAAGCGTTCGAAAAGTCGTGGCAGATGTTTGGGGTCAATCCCCACTCCGTTGTCGCTGAAAACGAAGTGCCAGGTGTTGTGGCGGTGTTCGGCGGAGAGCGAGATGGTTGTTCCTTGTCCTGCGTAGTTGATGGCGTTGGTGGTCAGATTCCTGAAGATGCTGTAGATGAGTTGCCAGTTGCCCTGCACAGTGACATGTGGCATGGCGTTTCGGAAGGTCATTTGCCGTTCTTTGAGACTGTGTTCGGATTCCATGATGATGTCGTTGACCATGGCGGTGATATCCACCCTTTCCCTGTGCAGCAGATCGGGTGCGTACTCCATCTTGTTGAGTGTGGAAATGTCTTGTAGCAGTGACGACAGTCTTTGTGCTTGTGAGTTGGTGCGGGCGATGAATCTGTTTCTCGTCGTGTCATCCATGTCTGGTGTGGCCAGGATGGTGTCGGTATAGCCGAGAATGCTTGCCACGGGTGTTTTCAGTTCATGCGCGATGTTCTGCGTCAGTTCCCGTCGCATTTGGTTTTGTTGCTCTTGTCGCTCTCGGCTGATGCGTTCGTCCATGCGCCGGGCATAGCGGTGCAGCAACCATGACAACCCCACCATGACGCTAATGGAGAACAGTATCAGGTGCCAGTCGTTGGTTTGGTCGAACGGCTCTATGAAGCGACGGTCGTAGTCGTCGAAGATGATGAAGATGATCGCATAGATGGCGAAGATGGCCATCACGCTCACCCACATTTTTCTGCCTTCAGATAGTTTTTTCATGCTTCAAATATGTATCCGAAACCTTGTCGTGCCACGATGCAGCGGTGATAATCGCCTATTTTCTTGCGTAGTCGTGTGATGTTGACATCTACCGCGCGGTCGGTGACCACCACATCTTTGGGCCATACACGGTCGATCATTTCCTGGCGTGAAAGCACCCTCCCATGGTGCTCGAGCAACAGGCTGAGCAAGTCGAATTCTGTTCTGGTCAGTGAAATCTCCTCCCCGTCTATGCTGACGATTTTTTTGTCAAGGTCGATGGAAAGCCCTTTATATCGAAGCGTTCTGGTGTTGTCTGTCTCCTCGTGTTTTGTGCGGCTCAGCACTGCGTTCACCCTTGCCATCACCTCACGGATGGAGAAAGGCTTCTTCACGTAGTCGTCAGCCCCCAATTCAAATCCAGTCAGCATGTCTTGCTCCGTGTCTTTGGCAGTGAGGAAAATGATGGGTATGTGGGCTGTCTGCTCATCTTGCTTGATGATTTGGGCCAACTCGAACCCCGACATTCCAGGCATCATGACATCGAGCAGCAACAGGTGGAAGGCGCGTAGGTCTTTCTTTAGTGCTTCTTCGGCGGAATAGGCCAGTTGGACTTGGTATCCAGCCGACGAAAGGTTGTAGAATAGGATTTCACATAAATCCTGCTCATCGTCCACTACAAGTATTTTCTTTTGTTCCATAATCGTTGGGCAGATGTGCCTTTATGGGGCGGTGCTGAGAAATAATGTCCTTTCAGTGCGAATTGCCATCCAGTTGTCTGCAAATTTACAAATTATTGGGGAAAAAGAAAGAATAAATAGAGGATAATCTGATATTCAATGACATCTGTTGTGATCAGAAGTTTCCTTGTTCGGGCAGTTGCAATGGAAAAAGAAAACCGTGCTGGCTTTTTGAGCCAGCACGGCAACCTCAAGTCTGAATCTAAATCTGATATTATCAAACAATTACTACATCCCTATCAGACCGAGGCTTAGTCGTCGATTTCTGTTACCTTGAATTGGTTGTTGAAGCGTATCTCCAATCCGTTGGAGAGATTGATTTCATACCCCCGCTTGTCGTGTTCGATCTGCACGATTCTTGCGTCTGGGTAGTTTTTCTTTGCGTAGTCGGTTATGGCTGAAGGTACAAGAGCTTGCGGTACGGCTTGTGGCTTGGTGTCGATTTCCGCCCACTCTCCCTTGCTGTTGAATTCCACCTTTGTGCCATTGTTGAACATCACGTCGTAGCTGACTCTCAGTCCGTCCTTGTCCTTGAGTACGATAGTGATTTTCTCATTGGAGAAATGCTTCTTGATCATCTCTTGTGCAGGTGCAGGCAGTTCATTCACAGTGATGGACTTGTCTTGTCCGGTGCATGCTGTTGATACCAGGATCAGCAGCAGAGCTGTCATCATATACTTCAATGTTTTCATAATAAATAAGGTTTAGGTTGGGTGAATATGGTTGTTGTTATTTTCCTAATCTGGCTTGGACCACGTTGACCACGAAGTCGCCCAATTCCTCGCATTCATCGACAAGGTCGATGAAGAGCATGCCTGTGGCATAGTCGTATTCTTTGTCGTTGACCGCTTGTATGTTGTCGTTCTTGAGTCGCTGGCGCAGCAGGTTGATGTTGTTCTCGATGTTATAGGTGTCGCGGATATCGTGTTCTCTCGCATGTCCTCTCATCACCACATTCATCTGGGTCAGTGCGTTGTCGGTCAGTTTGATCATTCCGTTCAGCTTTTCATATAGTCCGGGAGTGAGATCCGTTTGCGATTCCTGGCGACGTTTGAGGATACGTGCCATGTTGTAGCAAGAATCGCCAATACTCTCAAGTTCGCAGATCTCGCGCATCATCTGTCGCACCTTGCCCTTCGTCACATCGCTCAAGTGGTTGTCGCTCACTTGCTCCAGAAACCTGGCTATGCCTATCTCCAATTTGTCGGTGACATCTTCTTCTTGGGCCAGTTTGTTGAACAGCTTATTGAACTTCTCTTCATCTTTTTCCTTGAGTAGTTCTTCCACCAGACCAAAGCATTGCTGAACCCTTTCGGCGAACCTTGCCGTTTCTTTCTGTGCTTGTAGCACGGATATTTCAGGTGTCTGCATCAGGTTGGCCTGGATGTATTGCAATTGGAATTCCTCCTGTTCCTGTTTCTCCTTCTCGGGCAGCAGCCAGCATACGAAACGTTCCATTTGAGGGATCAGGCCGATGAGAATGAGCGTATTGGTGACATTGAAGCAAGTATGGAAGGTGGCAAGCACCACAGGCAGAAGTTCTGTTTGCCCTGCCGTGTGTGGGTCGTAGCCGACAAGACTGCAGACACCATCGACAAAGGGGTAGAAGGCACACAACACCCAAATCACGCCAAAGACATTGAACAAGAGATGCGCCAGGGCGGCTCGTCGAGCCTGTGTGTTGGCACCCAATGCCACGAGGTTGGCTGTGGCTGTGGTTCCGATGTTCTCACCCATCACGAGTGCAATGCCGAGATAGACGGGAAGCACTCCTGTGGAGCAGAGGAGGATGGTGATGGCCATGACCGCTGCCGACGACTGCACGATGCAGGTGATGAATGTTCCGATGGCGAGGAAAGCCAGGATGGTCCAGTAGCTGTTGGTGTCGAATGATGCGAAGAAGTTGACCACCGCTTCATTGTGTTCCAGATCCAAGGCTTTTCCTGCATTGCTCAGCATGACCAGCGACAGGAACATGAACGCTATTCCGAAGAGGAAGTCGCCCAGGAAACGGAAGCGTTTCTGATAGATGAGTATCACGCCGATAAAGAATGCGGGGAAGACCACATTTGTCAGGTCCACATTGTAGCCCAGCGACATGATCCATGCCGTCAAGGTCGTACCGATATTGGCACCCATGATGACGGCTATGGCTTGACTAAGTGTCAATAGTCCTGCAGAAACGAACGAAACAGTCATCACCGTTGTTGCGGATGATGACTGTACGGCACAGGTGACAAAAGTGCCAGTCAGCATTCCTGTCACCCTGTTGGTGGTCATTTTCGAGAGAATGTACCTTAGTTGAGGACCTGCCAGTTTCTGCAAGGCTACACTCATCATTCTCATGCCATAGATCAGCAATCCCAGCGCGCCAAGCACTTGCAATCCTATTGTTATATAACTTTGGGTCATTTCTTGTTGTTTATGATGCAAAATTACAGGCTGCCAAAGTCCTTTCCAAACAAAATCAATTACATTACGATTACGTCATCAAGATGTAACCACATTGTAATTGAATCGGATTGCGCTGAAACTTTAGGTGTAGAAGTTTGATGGGGTGGAGTGTGTGTAATTCATGTTTTTTTGTTTATATTTGCAGTCTCAAAATCACACATTTGTAACCACTGAACATGCTTTTATTCGTATGAAAGAATCTGAGAATCCTATTTCACCCGCTCAAAAGTCCACACTTTGGGGACGTTTCAAGACCTGGCTCCAGTCGTTGTCGTTTCGCACGGGGGTGATTGTGTTGGCGTGCTGTATTCCTTTTTATATCCTTTCTTTCGCCCAGATGTTGCTTCCCATCAGTGCTGCGGCTAAAGGTGTGTTGTGGACCATCCTTTTCGGACTGGCGAAGACCTGTCAGTATGGCGGCCTCACCATTCTCGGTGTTGAGGGCTACAACCGTGTGAAAAGTTGGATCAGGCGAAGGAGAGGAAATAAGTAATCACTGGGCTCATGGTTAATTAAGAGTTAAAAAAGTTTAAGGTGGGATGTCGCAGGCAAGATGCCTGCGTACCCCACGTCAATGTCCAATGGTCAATGATCAATGTTCAATGTTCAATGTTCAATGTTCAATGGTCAATGTTCAATGTTCAATGGCCCGTCAGTCCTCTTGCTTTCAGCAGGCCGGAGGCATCGGGTTGCGCCATGCCGGTGAAGTCGGAGAACATCTGCATGAGGTCGCCCGTGTTGCCGCGGCTCAGCACCTTCTGGCAGAAGTCTGCGCCAGTGGCGGGATCGAGCGCTCCGCGCTGGGCAAAGATGTCAGCGATATTGACAGCCAGCACCTCAGTCCACAAATAGCTGTAGTAGCCTGCCGCATATCCACCTCCCCAGACATGGTTGAAATAGCTGGTGCGGTAGCGAGGTGGTATCTGGTTGTTGAGCAAGCCCACTTGTTGAAGCGCCTCGTTTTCAAAGTCGGCAGCTTGTTCTGGTGTCGGAATCTTGTCGATGGGCAGCATGTGCCAAGCCATGTCGAGGCATGTGGCGGCGAGGTTCTCGCCCAGCGCATAGGCAGTTTGGAAGTTGATGCTCTTGAGCATACGTTCTTTCAGTTCGGCAGGCATTGGCTGTTGTGTTTCGCAATGACGCGCATAGTGGTCGAAGACTTCGGGAATGGATGCGAACGACTCGTTGAACTGCGAGGGCATCTCCACGAAATCACGAGCCACAGACGTACCGCTCAGTCGGTTGTAGTTGCAGTCGGAGAGTATTCCGTGGAGTGCATGTCCGAATTCGTGGAACAGTGTGGTCACCTCATCCCAGGTGAGCAATGAGGGTTTGCCTTCGGGTGCTTTCGCATTGTTGCATACGTTGAAGATGATGGGCAGTTGGTTTTCGTGACGGCTCTGCTTGGCGAAACCGTCCATCCATGCGCCTCCGCGCTTGGTGGCTCTTCGGTAGTAGTCGCAGTAGAAGAGTGCCTTCTGCTTTCCGTCTTTGTCGAAGACCTCGAAGACTTTCACGTCGGGATGATACGTAGGGATGTCAGTCCGTTGCTTGAAAGTCAGTCCGTAGGCACGGTTGGCGGCATAGAACACACCATTGATCAGGACGCTATCTACAGTGAAGTACTGCTTGATCTCATCGTCGCTGACGTTGAGCATTTGTTTCTTCATCTTTGCAGAATAGTAGAAACGGTCGTAGGGCTCCAGTTTGAAGTCAGGACCTTCCGTCTGCCTTGCGAAGTCCTCAATGGCTTTGGTTTCTGCGTCAGCAATAGGTTTGTATTGGGCGATGAGGCTTTTGAGGAACGCATAGACGTTGTCGGGTGTCTTGGCCATGGCCCGATCCAGTGAGTAGGCGGCATAGTTGGGATATCCCATGATTTGGGCTTGTTCAGCCCTCAGCTTGGCTATCTCGCTGACCAGTGGGTAGGTGTTGAATTGTCCTGTGCCGTCGGTGCGGTGGATTGATGCCTCATAAACTTTCCGGCGCAGTTCGCGGTTGTCGAGGTTGGTCAGCAGGGGCTGCTGTGTGGTGTTGACGATGACGATGGCGTAGGGTGCCTTGCCCCCGCGGCTTTCGGCGTCTTTCTTGCACTGTTCGATGTCGGCGTCGTTCAGTCCGGCGAGCTCTTCCTTGCTATCGACCCACACCACTGCGTTGTTGGTGGCTTCGAGCAACAGGTCGCCCCATTGTTGTTGCAAGTCGGTGATGCGAAGGTTGATGGCCTTCATGCGCTCTTTCTTGTCGTCGGGCAGGAGCGCTCCCTTCCTCACAAATTCCTTGTAGGTCTCTTCCAGAAGTTTTTGATCCTCGCCTTGAAGTGCATCATGTTCGCGGTCATAGACTTGGCGGATGCGTTCGAAGAGTGACGTGTTGAACGAAATCTCGTTCTCCAGTTCGGTGAGCATGGGCAGCACTTTCTTCTCTATCTCCCCGAGTTCTGGTGTTTTGTCAGCCTCTGTGAGTGCGAAGAAGACACGGCTCACTCGGTCGAGTTGTTGCCCGCTTTCCTCGTATGCAAGGATGGTGTTCTGGAAGGTGGCGGAATCTGGATTGTCCACGATGGATGCAATCTTGTCACGGGTTTGTTGAATGGCTTGTTCGAAAGCTGGCAGATAGTCCGATGTCTGGATTTTGCTGAAATCAGGAGCTCCGTAGGGCAGCGTGCTTTTTTGTAGCAATGGATTTTGACGTTGTGACTCTTGGCAGCTGCTTACGGCAGATGTCACTGCTGCGGCAATAGCGATAGTCATCATTGTGTTTTTGATTTTCATAAGCTTTATTTTGATGTCTGTTGTTAGGTTGAGATATCGTCGGTGATGTGGAAATCGTATCAAGCTGTAGCACCAGTTTTTTTCTTTGAGGCCACAAAGGTACAACATTTTGCAATAAATAGGAAAAAAGTGCGTTATTAAATGTTAAGGGAGCGTTTGCCCGTAGGGCGAAAGCTGATTGTAGCATGCCTTGCCACGTGCTGGTCATGGCTCTTTTGTGCTCCAGAGAAAGACTTTAAGCAACCATCATTGAGAAGATTATGATTGAATACGTCAGAGGAATCGTGGATGAGTTGGAACCCACAAAGGCCGTGGTGGAATGCGGTGGGGTGGGGTATCTGCTCAATATCTCGCTCAACACTTATACAGCTCTTCAGGGCAAACATGATGCCCGACTCTACGTTTTTGAGGCCATACGTGAGGATGCATACGTGCTGTTCGGCTTCCATTCCAAGGCCGAACGCGAGCTGTTCGTGCATTTGATTAGCGTCAGTGGGGTGGGAGGCAATACTGCCCGCACCATCTTGTCCGCCTTCACGGTGCCTGAACTTTGCAATGTCATCATGAACGAGAACGCGGCCATGCTCAAGTCCGTGAAAGGACTTGGCCCCAAGACTGCCCAGCGCATCATCGTGGAGCTGAAAGACAAAGTGGCTTCCCTTGGTATTGCCCCCGCCGAAACAGTAGGGAATGAGCCTCAGGTTTCTTTCAATAAGGAAGTCCACGACGAAGCCATTGAAGCCCTCAAGATGCTAGGCTACTCGCCTGCGCCAGCCACCAAGGCTGTGCGCGCCATCCTCAAGAATGAGCCGCAACTGCCAGTGGAGAAGGTCATCAAACAGGCACTGAAAATGCTGTAAATAGTTAAGAATTAAGAATTAAGAGTTAAGAAAGATAGATATTGATAGACACTATAGACGCTATAGACTCTTAGACACTATAGACGCTATAGATGCTATAAAAAAAGTAGGAATTGAAGAAACGTTGGAATCACATATTCATCTTTTGCATGGTGCTTTGCGCTGTGTGTGCGGTGCAGTTGTCGTTTGGCCGATTGCCATACGTCGATGCGTCGTTCATGCGTGCGTTGCTGAATAGTGCCTCGGCTGAAGCGGATTCCGCCAATGAGTCTTCAAGTGAAGTGGAGGCAGACGAGGCGGCAGAGACAAGCGGGATGGTTGCCGAGAGCAATGATATGGAGGTGCCAGCCGATACCGTGCCCAAAGTGAAGGTGCGCAAGACTGACGACCCCACAACCGACAATCCCGACGACAACTATCCCTTCGACCTCGACGACCCTGAGAACCTCAAGAAAGACGCCGCCGAATACGACGAGAAGACCGGTTACTACAAGGTCGGTACCAAGATTGGCGACAATTTCCTCAGCGCTCCTTACCTGATGACCCCTGAGGAATACCTCAACTGGAGTGAGCGCAAATCCATGAACGCTTATTTCCGCCAGCGCAACGACTCCCTCTTCGTCACCAAAGGCAAGGAGAAGTTCGACTTCACCGACATGCACTTCGACCTTGGTCCGGCAGAGAAAATCTTCGGTCCTGGAGGCGTGAGGATCAAGACCAATGGTTCTGCCACCCTCAAGTTCGGCTTCACCTACAACTTCACCGACAACCCCTCTATCACTGAGCGCAACCGCAAGCAAACCAACTTCGATTTCGACGAGCAAGTCAACCTCAGTGTCAATGCCACCATCGGCGACAAGATGGGCTTCAACCTCAACTACAACACTGAGGCCACCTTCGACTTCGATGCCAAGAACCTGAAACTGAAGTATGAAGGCAAGGAAGACGAGATTATCAAACTCATCGAAGCCGGTAACGTGAGTATGCCCACCAACTCATCGCTCATCCGAGGTGCCTCTTCCCTTTTCGGTATCCGCACCGACATGCAGTTTGGCAAACTCAATCTCCAGACCGTCGTTTCGCAGAAGAAGTCCAAATCGTCCACCGTCTCTTCCCGAGGCGGCAGCCAACTCTCCACTTTCGAACTCGAGGCCTACAACTACGACGAAAACCGCCACTTCTTCCTCTCCCAGTATTTCCGCGACAACTACGACCGCAGTTGTGCCACCCTGCCCAACATCACCAGTGGTGTGACCATCAACCGAGTGGAGCTCTGGATCACCAACACCAGCGGTGCCACCCAGAACACCCGCGACATCATCGGACTTGTCGATCTGGGTGAAGGCAACAAGATCAGCAACCGACAGTGGAACGGTCAGGGCGGTGTGCCGCGCAACGTCGCCAACGACGAGTATTCCACCCTCGTCAACGAACCTTATACCGAAGCCCGCAATGTCGATCAGACCAGTACCATCCTGGATGCCATCATGGTGGGCGGTGTCGATTACGAGAAGGTAGAGAACGCCCGTCTGCTCTCTTCCAGCGACTACACCCTCAACAAGCACCTCGGCTACATCTCTCTCAAGCAAAACCTGCAGAGCAACGAAGTGCTTGCCGTGGCTTTTGAATACACCTACGGTGGTCAGACCTATCAGGTGGGTGAGTTCTCCGGCGACATCTCCGACAACAACAAGGCTCTCTATGTGAAGTTGCTGAAGAACACCTCCAACTCCCCCCGTATGGGTAACTGGGACCTGATGATGAAGAACGTCTATAACATCAAGGCCAATTCCGTGCAGAAGGACAAGTTCCGCCTCGACATCAAATACCTGAGCGACACGACAGGTGTCTATCTCTCCTATATTCCAGAAGAACTCTTCAAGCAGACCACCATCTTGAAGATGATGAACCTCGACCGTTTGGACGACAATCAGAAGACCAATCCCAATGGTAAGTTCGACTTCATCGAAGGCTATACCATCCAGGCTTCCACGGGTCGTGTCATCTTCCCGGTAGTAGAGCCTTTCGGTGACTGGTTGCGCCAGAAATTGGGCAGCGACGCCTTGGCCGACAAATACTGCTACGACGAACTCTACGACAGCACGAAAATTGTTGCCCGCCAAATCGCCGAGAAGAACAAATTCACCCTGACTGGAGAGTACAAAGCCTCTTCGGGTTCAGAAATCGACCTTGGAAGCATGAATATCCCCCAAGGCTCCGTGAAGGTGACCGCAGGTGGAGTGGAACTTGTGGAAGGTTCAGACTATACCGTCGATTACACCATGGGTAGGGTGACCATCATCAACCAGAGCATCATTGATGCCGGTACCAACGTGAGTGTGTCGCTCGAAAGCCAAGAAGAATACTCCCAGATCCGCAAGACGATGTTGGGCGTGAACTGGACCTACGACTTCACCAAGAACTTCCAGTTGGGAGGTACCTTGCTCCACCTGAGTGAGAAGTCGCTCACATCCAAGGTTGCCATGGGTGCTGAGCCCGTCAACAACACCATGTGGGGACTCAACATGAACTGGAAGCAGCAGAGCCAGTGGCTCACCAATTTGATCGACAAGATACCTTTGATCAACGTCAGCGCACCATCGTCTATCTCCCTTCAGGCCGAGGTAGCCCAGTTGGTGGCTGGATCAGCGCATGGTGTGCAAGGCAATGCCTCCTACTTGGACGATTTCGAGAACACGAAGAGTGAAATAGATGTGAGCTCCCCTACGTCCTGGATGCTTTCCTCAACACCTTCCAACCTCGAATACGGCAGTCTGAAGAACGACGTGAAATATGGCTACAACCGCGCCCTTCTTGCCTGGTACACCATCGACCCCTTGTTCACACGCCGCAGCAGTTCACTCACTCCTGGCCACATCAAGAGCGACCTCAACCAACTCTCCAACCACTATGTGCGTGAGGTCTATGAGCGCGAGGTCTATCCCAACAAAGACACCAACGTGGGCGAGAGCACCACGCTGCCCATCCTCAACCTGGCCTACTACCCCACAGAGCGCGGTCCCTACAACCTTGACCCCGACGTCGATCAGAACGGTCGTCTGCTTACCCCCAGCAAGCGTTGGGGCGGTATGATGAGGAAGATTGACAACAGCGACTTCGAGACCTCCAACGTGCAGTATGTGGAGTTCTGGTTGCTCGACCCCTTCATCTACACCAAGGGCAAGCAAGGCTACGGTGGCGACTTCTACATCAACCTTGGCGATGTGAGTGAGGATGTGCTCAAGGACGGAAAGAAATCCTACGAG
>ODAI010599651.1_pt1 | contig 20082 bp, 17 predicted proteins | sample 1539321 | NCBI WGS metagenome assembly ODAI01 (sample SAMN02144231, study PRJEB22623) | gut metagenome | biome: sheep rumen | host: Ovis aries | place: New Zealand
TAAATACCATCCACTCTTTTTGGATTTCAAAATTATGGTAGGTCTTCCACCAGTATTGATAGGCCGCATACCATTCATCCGGCAAATCCGCATAGCCGAATACTCCGTGATCAACGCGATGCTGCAGCGCCTCCAAAACGCAGGGAGCCGTTTTAAAATCCATATCCGCAACCCACATTGCCAGTTCGTTGTCGGCAACATTCCATTTGTAAGAATTCGTATTTCGTCTATCGATTACTTCGTCAAAATTATACATTCTTCTATCCTTTATATGTTTTCTTATACCCGACGCGAGCAGGGTATTAATTACCATAGGGAATCAGGACTGTCAAGCTTCTCGTCAATTGCATCGCAGATGATCTCAGTGCGTTCCGGGTCGATCATATCCGGCTGAATCACCAAATGTTTGATTCGCTCAGCACGAATCATTCCACTGCCCGGATTTAATACGCTGTCAACCTCTCCGATAATTTCCGCATCACAGCTTGAGTACTCAAATGCAAGGGTTGTGTTAATAAGACGGCAATTCTTCATCACAAGATTTTCCACGTAGCACATTCCCTGCAAACTCTCGATGGTACAGTTTACAAGAGTCAGATTTTTCGCATTCCAACCCAAGTATTCGCCTGTAATAAAGCTGTCATACACGGTAACATTTTCGCTGTTCCAAAATGCATCCTTGGATGCCAAATGAGAGTTTCGGATTTCCATATTTTTAACACCATCAAAGGAATAATCCCCAATGAGATTCAATCCCTCCACCGTAACATTCTCGCATCCCATTGCAAAATACGGTCCCTGGGCATTCACATCCTTAAGCGTAACATTCTTACAATTCCACAAAGTCTCAAGAGCATTTGGAATGGTAACGTTTTCCAGAAAAATGTCATCGCATCTTCGGAAGTTTTTAGGTGCCTCAACAATGGCATCCTTCATCTTAAAATGGTCGGTATACCAAACCCCCGCTCTGGCTCCGTCAAAAAACGTTACTTCTTCAAGATCGATATGTTTCGCATACCAAAACGGATATTTCCATCGGAAAAGTGATTTTTTAGCTGTAATATTTCTGCTTTCCTTAAGAGGAGACTCACCCTGTTCAAACACGCATCCGTCCAACTGCAAATCTTCCCCGTGAAACAGCGCACGTTCTTCCAAAAATTTTTTGTTTACAATTTTTTCATTCGTTCTCATCCCGCACCTACGCTTTCTACAAATTTAAAATATGCCATGCTATTTATACTATAGCATGGCATACCCTTTTATTTCATCTTGTTTTTTTAGCAATATCTGGCAAAAATAATCAACATAGAAACTGTAACTACAATAATCGTTGCCGGAAGCGCAGTTCTTAAATACGTTCCCCAGCTGATTACATAACCGTTCTTTGCTGCAACGGAAGTTCCAACAACGTTTGCGCTCGCTCCGATTGGTGTTGCGGATCCTCCGACGTCGGTTCCGATGGCAAGTGCCCAAGCCAAGGTATTGACGTCAACACCCTGGGTAGCTGCCAATGCTCGGATAACCGGAACCATGGTTGCCGAAAACGGAATGTTATCAACGATAGCTGAAGCAATCGCAGAAAACCAAATAATAATGGCAATCATAACCTTTAAGTTTCCACCGGAAATCTTTCCGATAAATCCGGCCAAAATTTCAAGAACGCCGGTTGCTTCCAAACCGCTTACAACAATGAACAATCCAACAAAGAATAATAAGGTTTTGTAATCCACCTTTTTAATAATCTTAACCAAATCTTTGTGGAACAAAATCAGGGTCAAAGCCGAAACAAAGGTTCCGATAAAGGCAACGGTAAGTCCTGTCTGCGCATGTGTAACAAGCATTGCTACCGCACATCCGAAGATAATGCAGGCATAGGTAAATTCCTTCGGGTTTTTAATTGCAGACTTCGGATCCGGAAGTGCTGCGATATCCTCTGCCGTAACTTCCTCTGTTGCCAGTTCCTTACGATATACCATATAGAAGTATCCGATAACAAGGAACATACAAACAAAGGCAATCAAACCTGTGTGTGATACAAAATCAAAGAAGGACAAATGCAATGCCGTTCCGATAATAATGTTTGGCGGATCTCCGCACATGGTGGCAGAACCTCCTAAGTTCGCGCAGAAAATCTCTGACAAAATCATGGGTACCGGATCAAACTTTAACATCTTTGCAAGTTCTACGGTAACCGCAGCCAAGAATAAAATAACGGTAATGGAATCAATAAACATGGCAAGGCAAAAAGACATTACCATGAAAGAAACCAAAAGCGGGGTTGGCTTGTAATTTACAAGCTTTGCGATACGCATACAAAGCCAGCGGAAAAATCCGGCCTCCGCCATACCCTCTACCATGATCATCATACCTGCGATGAAAATAATAGTTGACCAGTTGACACCGATAGAAGCGGATTCCGCTTCGGAGGTAATCCAAAAGTCTCTGTGAAAAATACTGGTTACATTTAAAGATTCCAAAATTGTCGCGGGGCTTTTCATAATAAGTCCGAATACAATAAGTAGCGTAGCCGCTCCGCATCCTAGAGTTACCCACTGACGTTCAATCTTATCCATAACTATGGCGACGAACATCAGAATAAATATTATAAGCGCTACTAACTGTGCTGTTGAAAGCATGTGCATTACTTCCTTTCCTTAACATCCTCGATATATTTGCAAAGCATCTCCGCCGTGCCGCGTACTCCAAGTTTGCTTGAGTTGATGCATAAATCATATCCCCGAGAATCGCCCCATTTAAAATCCGAATAAGTGTTATGATAACGCTTTCTCTTTCTGTCATGACGATTGATTTTTTCAATGGCGTCACGCTCCGGAAGAGAATACTTATCCATAACACGATGAATCTTATCGTACATATCTCCCAATACGAATACGGAAACCAAATTCTTATTTCCGCGAAGGACTGCCTCACCGCATCGTCCCACGATTACAAATGACTCCCCTGAAGCCGCTTTTTCCCGAATGTATTCAAACTGTGCCTCTGCCAAATTCTCTTCAATGGAATTTGTAAAACCTCGCACATGTTTATGAAGAAATGGTTTAGCCACGTCTTCCTCATACTTTTCAATTTGGTCTTTGTGCTTCCCGTTCCCGGAAAACATTTCATCAAGCATGCTTCGATCAACAAATGAAATATTTAACTGCTTTGCAATTCGTTCACCAATTTCATGGCCGCCGCTTCCGAACTCACGTCCGATGGCTACGATTAACTGCTTTTCCATACGTCTTCCTCCCGTCTTTAAAGATTTCATTCTGACCTTATCCTTAAGTCAGTACTGATTCTAGTCCTTTTTAAAAATAACTCCAACTTCATTTCGAGCGTTTTGTCTATCAAAAATACATTTTCATCATTCTGTCAAAATCACGGCAACCGAAACAAGTTTTCCATCATTTGAATCTTTTTTTCGTCCTCGATACTGTTTTTAAAAACTACCGTACCTTTATAATTTTCATCTTTGCGAAGAAGCCCCGCCACATCCAATCGGCGTCGCATTTCCCGGGCAGTGCCTTTAGCTCCATCAAAAATTTTTACATTTTTCCCGAGAACATTTCCGATTTGTTTTGCCACAAAAGGATAATGGGTACATCCCAAAACCACACCGGAGACTTCCTTTTCTTCTCCCTCTTTATAAGGAAAAAGAAGTTCTTCCAAAAATGATTTTAATTCTTCGGATTCCGTCTCTCCGTTTTCCACAAACTCCATAAGACCCGGCGCAGGAAGAGGAATTACCTCTGCGTCGTTTTCATACTTGGAAAGCAAAAGATGAAACTTTTCTTCCGCTATGGTCATAGGGGTGGCAAGCACCAAGATTCGCTTTCCCGGAAATTCCGTGGCCGCCGGTTTTAATGCCGGCTCGATTCCTACGATAGGAAAGTCGGGATACATCTCACGAAGTACTCGAACCGCCGCGGAAGTCGCGGTATTGCAGGCTATGGTTACACCCTTTGCTCCCGCATCCATGAATTTTTTCGTGGCATCTATGGTAAGTTTACGAACTTCTTCCTTGGACTTCGTACCAAAGGGTGCATGTAAAGAATCACCGAAATATATGAAGTCCTCGTTGGGCATAAGTTTCACCAGTTCTCTTAAAACACTGATTCCGCCCACACCGGAGTCGAAAACACAAATTGCATCTTTCATAAAAAACCTCTCTGAAGCTTTCATTTTTTTCATTTTAAACCTTTTAAAAAGAAATTCAAGTGTGATAAAATGAGGTATCACAAGGAGAATTGATATGTCATTAAGAAGAATCGATTTAAACGAAAATACTTCTCGCATCAAGCACTGTACCAAATGCGGAACTGCACTTCCCCGCAGACATCCGGGTGACTACTGCGATAATTGTCTCTACGACATGAAGTACAAAGATGTGAAAGAATACGTCCTTCATAACGACGTAACGGAGTTGGAAGTCTCCGATCATTTTGACCTTCCTTTGGAAGTCGTTCAACGATGGATTAAAGAAGGCCATCTTTCCTACAAAGAATAAAGCTTCGGCGGTTGATTTTATTCATCCTCTGCCGAAGCTTTTTCTTTTTCGTTTTCAATTACATTTTTCTCGGAAGAATCCCCGTCTTTATGCACAGACACACGTAACGGTTTCTTAAATCTGCGCTGACGTTCCTGCTGTTTTAACATGATATAACGGTTTACGTTTGGAATATCCTGATTAATGGTACAGCCTACGATCCGGGTATTTCCCCGCCACTGATCCACTCGCGCCACCGTACAGGGCATGATAATAAAAAACTGTCGGTCTTCTGTTTCATCCACAAAAGATACCGTCACCTTATCTCCCACGGATACCATAAACTTCGGTGAGCAAATAAATCCCACACCTCCTACGGACACATCACGAACAATCACGTTGGCGGAAAGATGATCCTCAGTATTGGCGGTACCGTTTAAACCAATCCACAGACGGAAAAACTGTCTGCGGTTAACGGAAGGATGCTCTTTTTCATGGGTAATGATTGCATGAACATCCCCTGCGACGGGCAAATCAATACGACGGACAAACACATCCTTATAGACCACCTTACTTTCCTTAATCATGAGCTCACAAACAATCTCATCGCTTTCAAAATTAACGACTTTGTCGTTTCCAAGCTCACGGAAAAGTTTCAACAAAATAATGTTATCGAAATTCTTGGAACTAAGATAAGGACGATCTACCTCGGAAATGCCGATGACCTCGGAATCAAAATAGCCGCAGGTATTATGTCTTCCGTATACCGCCAGGCGCACCTTAGTGCCCGGTTTAATTTTTGATAAACTCTGCTTTTCTACTCTTTCATCCATAATTGGTTAACCTTAAAGTATTAGAATAATATCTTGATTGACCCTAGGAAACAAGATTAAGGCAAACGGCTCTGATGACAGGTAAAATACAGTACCTGTCGATTCTTTGCAATATCCCGAAGAAGCTTTAGTGCCTCGGATATTTTATCCTCATCCAAATCCGTAAAAGGATCGTCCAACACCAAAAGCGGTTTTTCATTTTGATACAACGCATCAATTAATGCCAAACGGGAACAAAAGGCTACCAAATCCTTATAGCCCGCAGATAAATATCCTTCCTCCTTGGTGCTTCCGTGATAGTTAAACTGCACCGACAAATCCATATCCAAAGAAAAATTCTTTGCAATCAATTCGCTGTCTTCTTTTTCGTAAATCAAAGACAGATACTCGCGCAGTCCCTTTCGAAGAGGTCCCATGTATTTACTTAAGAAAGATTCTTTTGCCGCCTGAAGATATTTCAATGTGGCATCGTATACATCTATTTTCTTTTGGATTTCCTTTTCTTCTTCCAAAAGATCCTCTAACTGTTCCTTTGCATCCTCGCAGGCCTCGATCTCTTCACCGATACGGTTATACTCTTCGTTCTCACGTACCAACTGCTCGTTTAAAATGTCGGATTCCGCTTCCATTTCCTGCTGCATGGTCTGGAGTTGTTCCACGGAAACCTCGTCCTTTGGAAGATCCAAAATCTCTTTTTTCTCTTCCAATTCCTTTTCCAAAACTTCCACCTGTTCGGACAGTCTTTGGTAAGTACGAAGGTGATGTTCCAAGCCCGTTAATTTATCTTCCTCGCCTTCGATATCGTTAAAGCGATTTAAGAAAGCAGAAATCTCCTGCTCCAATGCATCTTTTTCTTTGCGAAGTTTTCCTTCTTTTTTCTTATCCTCTTTGTACTCTAAATAGGTTCGAAAATCACGGTGAAGTTTAAACAAAAGCTCCGTCTCGTTTCCGTCCTGATACAAATCCATTTTGTAAACTGCCGCAAAATGATTCAGCGCCGTATATAGTTGTAACTGTAATTCGGAAAGTTCCTCCATGACGGAAGAATTCTTTTCGTTAAAGGAGGCTTCCTCATCCAAAAGCTGTTTGTAAATTAAGGACTTCTTTTGGATTTCGCCTACCATCTCCTGCATGCTTTCCGTAGGGGTAACCAAATATCCGCTTAAGAAATTTTTGCAATAAGATGCGATGGTTTCTCTTTCCTGTTCCTTCTCTTCCAAATCTCGATATGCCGCCTCGATGGCTTCATCCAAGCCTTCTTTTTTCGTTACGTGACGGGTACGATTATGCAAAAGCGTAACCAGTCCGGACAAAATCAAAAAGACACCTGCTCCCGCAAAAACAGCACTTAACATGGCAGAGATTTCTTCGTGTACGAATAAGAAAATTACAATGCCGCCGGCCAAGCAAACAAGCCCAAGCAAAATAAGTAACACAACAATACCGATGGGATTCTTTTCTCCCTTTTGTGTTTGAGAAAGCACGTCCTTTTCCGCCAAAAGATTTCGATAATGACTGCGGCGAACTTCAATCTCCGTATCCGCTTTTATAAGCTCCGTGGCTTTTTGGGAAGCAGATTCGATTTCTTCTTCGGTAGGAACTTTTTTGGAAAAGAAAAACTTAAGTTCATTTAATTTTTCTTTTTCCTCCTCCGGCATTCGGTTATTTTCACCCTGAAGGCGAAGTTCACGAATTCGATTGGAGGTTTGATCCCAGGAAGAAAGCACTTCTTCGGATACTTCTTTATCTCGGAAGAGTTCGTTTAATCTTCCTTCATCAACCTTTGAAGGCATCTTGGAAAGAAGGGTTTCGTACTGACCTTTTAATGCCAATAGTCTTCCCTGCTTTTCACGGATGTCTGCAATTTCTTCTACCTCAGGAACTCCTACCGCAAAATAATCATCCAAATCGGAGAGCTCTTCTTTATAGGAAAGCAAATATTCTTTCTTTTCTTTTAATGCTCCGATTTCCTGCTCACGCTTACTTTGTAGTGCAATCTTTTCCGCGATTTTTCCTCGCTCCTCACGAAGTCTTAAAAGTCTTTGATTTCGCTCGGTCAAAAGATTTCCCTGTTTCTCATAGGCATCCAGTTTCACCGGAAGAAGCTCGGACAACTCTCTGCAGGAAGAAATTTCTCTTTGAACCAACATAAGTTTTCCGGGATTGATTTTTCCCGTAGCGGAATAAACTTTTTTTGCATCTTCGATGCGACCGATGGCAGCATCAAAGTTTTTCATGTCATCCTTTGCGGCAGACAAGTCTCCCATCTTCGCATTCAAACTGTCCGTCATGGATGTTTGGATTTCACCCTGGGGTGCAAAGATACTCTTTTCAAAAGACTCTCGATCCACACCGAAAATCTCTTCGCCGAGATTCGCGGAGAAATCCTGGGACTTTCCGCCGGTGGTCACATCAATAAGCGCAAAGGTATCCTCTGCATCTCTTGAGCCGAAGGTGCGTTCAATTCGATAGGTTTTTTCATTTAAAGAAAAGGTAAGGCTTCCGCCGAAGGGCATACCGGACCAAGGCTGGTAATGCTTTCGTTCGGTTAAGCTTTTTACTCTTCGGTATTCCAATCCGTAAAACATGGATTTTAAGAAAACGCAAAAGGTGGTTTTTCCCCATCCGTTTTCTTCCAATACCGAATTTAAGCCTTCGTTAAAATCATATTCAAAATCTGTAAGTCGTCCGAATCCCGTCACATAACAGGAGATTAATTTTATCATTACAATTCCTCCCCCATCAGCGCACGGATTCCGATTTCAACAATCGTGCCCTTTGTATCCTCATCCATATCCTGTTTTTCCATTAAGCGCACGAATTCACCTTTTAAAGACTTATCATTTAAAAAGTCTTCGTAATGCACCTTGATGGTAGACTTATTCTGAACTTTCAAAAAGAAAAATGCTTCCGAAAATTCTCTTAGGATTCGATCCATATCCACATCAAAATCCACTCCCGTATTTCCGGTAAGTACCACCTTTACCAAATCCTCTGAGGGTAGTTCATCACAGGCTCCGTGAATACGGCGAAGTACAGAAGGCATATCATCCTCTTCGGAAAGTTCTACATCCACCTCATGAAAGATACGTTTTGCAAAAGGAATAAACTCGCTTTCCACTTTTTGATCTTCCACCTTAAGAAGCACAAATCCCTTTTGACCCAGTTCGTCAAAGCCTCTGCCTTCCAAACATCCGCAGTAGCAGTATTCTCCTCTATCATCGAGGCGATCTTTTTTATAGGAGTGAATATGCCCCAGTGCCAAATAGTCAATATACTTTCCGCGCAGTTCGGGCAAAGGAATAATTTCCGTTTTGTCCTTTCCGATGTAATTTACTTCCTGTCCGTGAAGCATAACGATATTGGTCTTTGCCTGGTCCAACACCAGATTCATGGCAAAAGTTTTTGCATTCTCCGGTGTAATCTCACGACCGGTAATCACTGCCTCACCAAAGTCATAACTGATCCACTCATCTTTGGAAAATAGTTTCAAGTTTGGGATTTCACTTAAATCTACATCCATCAAAAAATCGCTTCGGTCGTGATTTCCCTGCAAATAGAAAAAGGTAATCTCAGGGTGCATTCTCATCTCATCCAACACTCTCTGCTTTACCATCTTTGCAATACGCTTTTCATCAAATAAGTCCCCGGCAATCAAAATACCGCTGACATCATTTTCGCAAGCGTAGACAATCAGATCCCCAAAGCGATCCAATAATTCTCTTTTTCGAAGTTTCGCCTGTTCTTTGGACAGGTTACTCTCCATTTTTGAGGCCAAATGCAAATCAGCCACATGTATCAGTTTCATTTATATTCCTCAATTCTTACAGATTAAAACCACTCCGGAGAATGGTAAAAGTTTTAAGTGAACGTTTCCGCCTTCCACCTGATAGCGCATGGGGAACATGGAATATCCCAATTCGTTTGTCATAAAAATCTGGGACATCTCACCGGAAGTCGGCACTTCAATCTTCCATACCGGCACATCCACTTCCATGGTATTCGGTCCGGAGTTCACCGCCACAGCGATTTTTTCCGATGCATCGAATCGACCGTAGGACACAAAATCACGTCCCGTTGATAAAAACAGGAAGGATCCGTCCTTTAAACATTCATGATTCTTATGAAGGCTGATGGAATCTCTAAAGTAATCGATTAAGACACGATTTTCATTTCCCCAGGGATAGGTTCGACGGTTATCCGGGTCCGTAAATCCCACCACGCCGGCCTCATCTCCGTAGTATAGCGTAGGCGCTCCCGGCCAAGTCATCTGCATAAGTGTGGCCAATTTCAAAATCGGTACACTCACATTTTCCCCTGCGGCATCGCTACCCAGCTGTGCCACACGACCAACCTTATGATTGGTACGTGTTAAAAATCTGGAATGATCGTGATTATCCAACTGGTTCATGGCACAGTACAAAGACGGTGTCATAAATTGGGCCATATGATGAAGCATGGTCATCTCAAAACGCTTTCCATCTCCGATGGCATACTCGTCATAACCGTCGGAATGTTTTTCCATACCGGTTAAGAAATAGGAAACGGGCTCCATAAACGCATCATAGTTCATAATGGTATCCCACTGATCACCCTGCAACCAGGAAGATGCGTCTCCGTAATGCTCCGCCAATACCACAGCATTTGGATTTGCTTTTTTCACCACGTCTCTGAACTTTCTCCAAAACTCATGGTTAAACTCTTCGGAGTGTCCCAAATCCGCTGCCACGTCAAGTCTCCATCCGTCTACGTTATAAGGCGGAGAAACCCATTTTTTACCGATGTTTAAAATATACTCCGTAAGTTCTCCGGAGCCCTCATAGTTAAGCTTGGGCAACGTATCATGTCCCCACCATCCGTCATAGGTATTGTTGTAAGGCCACTTTTCGTCCTCGTTTTCATAGAAATAGAAAAAGTCATGATAAGGACTGTCCTTTGACACAAAGGCGCCGTCCTTATATCCGCTTTGTCCTTCGTAGATTCTCTCTCTGTCCAGCCACTTGTTAAAGGAACCGCAGTGGTTAAACACACCGTCCAAAATCACCTTCATGCCCCGCATGTGAATCTCTTCCACCAACTGAGCAAAAAAGCGATTGGAAGCTTCTAAGTTTTTCTTATTTGTAACACGCTTGATGTACTTGGAGGCATGACGGTTATCGTAGTCCCCCGGGGCCAAGCATTCTCCGCCATCATCCACGATGACACCAAAGTGGGGATCGATATAGTCATAATCCTGAATATCATATTTATGATTGGAGGGAGACACAAACAGGGGATTAAAGTAGATGACTTCCACTCCAAGGCCCTGGAGATAGTTTAATTTATCCTGAACCCCTTTTAAATCTCCGCCGTAAAAGCTGGCAACATCAAAGTCCGCCGGATTCTGGGACCAATTGGTAATCCTTCGAACCGGCATGGTAATGTAGTGATACTCCCGATCTTCCACATCATTGGAATCGTCTCCGTCGCAGAAGCGATCCACCAAGATCTGATACATTACAGCTCCCTTTGCCCAGTCCGGTGTAGCAAATCCCGGCATAATATGAAAATCATACTGAGGACGAACTTCTTCCGTTACACCGAATCGGTCAAAGTAACATATTTCATTTTCACTTCGGATTTCAAAATGATAAAAAACAGGAGATGTTTTTAAAGATAATGTAGCCTGATAATAATCAAAGGCCTCATTGGTATCTACAAACCCCATGGGAATTCTGTTTTCGCCCGCACACAAATAAACCTCGAGCAAGTCATCATGACTTCCACGAAATCGGATAGAAACCGTTTCACCTTTTTTTGGCTCCATGGGACTTCTGAATTGCTTTGTCCCATCGCTAAACAATGCTTCTCTATTCATGGCTTTTCCCCTAGAATTTTTGTATAAAACAAAAAAGACAGCGTCTCGTGCTGCCTTTTTAGGAGAAGGTATTTCTACTATGGGGGATAGTAAAAATAAAATGTATTGGGGGGTTTTTACGAATATAATTATATCCGCCCCACAGGGATAAGTCTGCACAAACTTAACAAAAAACCCAATCGGTTTTTGTGCACTTTTACTAATCCTCTACAGCTACACCTTCTCTATTCAGCACGTCTTCGCTCTTTACAATCACTTCATCCCCAAAAAGAGCTTCAAATTCCTGACGGTTGATCTTTTCCTTTTCTAACAGAAGTGCGGCACACTTATGTAGAATCTCTTCATGTTCCTTTAAGATGACTTCCGCCTTCTTATAGCATTCATCAATGATACGGCGAACTTCCTCATCAATGGCGGAAGCCACGCCCTCACTGTAACTCTTTACATGACCGTAGTCTCTGCCAAGGAATACTTCTCCCTCGTCCTGATTATAATCAATAGGTCCGATTTTATCGGAAAATCCGTAGATGGTTACCATTCGTCTGGCAGTCTCCGTAGCCTGTTTGATATCCTGAGATGCACCTGTGGTTACATCTCCGAAAATCATGGACTCTGCAATACGTCCGCCGAAGTCTACGATGATTTCCTGCATCATCTGTCCCTTTGTATGGAACATCTCATCCTTTTCCGGCAGCGGCATGGTATAACCGGCTGCCCCCTGTCCCGTAGGAATAATGGATACGGAATATACCGGTCCCACATCCGGAAGCACATGGAACAAAATAGCATGTCCGGATTCGTGATATGCGGTAATCTTCTTTTCCTTATCGGAAATAATCTTACTCTTCTTCTCGGTACCGATGCCCACCTTAACGAAGGAGTTTTTAATATCGTTCATCTTAATAAAGGGTCTGGATTCCTTTGCGGCAGCGATGGCTGCTTCATTTAAAAGGTTCTCCAAATCCGCACCGGTAAACCCTGCCGTTGTCTGTGCAATCTGCTTTAAGTCCACGTCATCGGAAAGGGGTTTGTTCTTCGCATGAACACGAAGGATTTCCTCACGGCCTCTCACATCCGGACGACCTACAAATACTTTTCGGTCAAAACGTCCCGGACGCATAATGGCCGGATCTAAGATATCCACACGGTTGGTTGCCGCCATAACGATGATACCTTCGTTTACACCAAAGCCGTCCATTTCCACAAGCATCTGGTTTAGCGTCTGCTCACGTTCATCATGACCGCCGCCCATTCCTGATCCACGCTTTCTGGCAACCGCATCAATCTCATCAATAAATACGATACAAGGTGCGTTCTTCTTTGCGTCCTCAAACAAATCGCGGACACGGGAAGCACCCACACCTACAAACATCTCTACGAAATCAGAACCGGAAATGGAGAAAAACGGCACTCCCGCTTCTCCGGCTACCGCCTTTGCAAGAAGGGTTTTACCGGTTCCCGGAGGGCCCACCAGAAGTAGTCCCTTTGGAATACGGGCACCGACTTTTGTATACTTTACCGGATCCTTTAAGAAATCCACCACTTCAACGAGTTCTTCTTTTTCTTCCGCCAGACCTGCCACATCCCGGAATCGAATATCCATCTTATCCTGGGTGGTCATCTTTGCACGGGACTTTCCGAAGTTCATCATGCGGGAATTTGCTCCGCCACCGCCGCCGGCTGCCTGTCCGTTCATTAGAATCATAAATAAAATGAACAATACCGCTACCACCAAAAGCATGGGCAGCATCTCGGTAAACCAAGCATCCTGAGGTACGTCCATCACCGTATACTGGGTAAACTGATACTTATCCAGCATATCAATGACTTCGTTTACGTCGGAAACATAAATGGTATAGGTGCTGTGATTTGCAGCTTCCCCGTTCTTTAAATAAACGGTTAAGTTACCTGTGGGCACCTGAATATTTTGTTCAATTCGAATAGACTCTACATTACCCTGGGAAAGCGCCTCTTTTAACTGGGACATGCTCATGGTAGGTGCGGTCTGACCGCTGAAGAAATACCATAAGAAAATGACCATTAAAATGAGTAATAAATAGAATCCAAATCCGTTTCTTCTTTTCACGAAAACTAGCTCCTCGCCTTATTATTAGTCGAACTCTACCACACCGATGTATGGAAGATTTCTGTATTTCTGATCGTAATCAAGACCGTAGCCAACTACAAACGCATCCGGAATGGTAAATCCTATATAGTCCATAGGCACGTCCACTTCACGACGCTCCGGCTTGTCCAACATAGCGCACATCTTTACGCTCTTTGCTTTACGATCCTTAAATATATTTGATAAATAGTTTAATGTATTTCCGCTGTCGATAATGTCTTCAACGATGATGACATTCTTTCCTTCCACGCCCAGATCCAAATCCTTTTTGATTTGAACTTCGCCGCTGGATACGGTTCCTGCTCCGTAACTGCTGGTAGCCATAAAATCAATGGTTACCGGTACGGAAATTCTCTTTGCCAATTCGCATGCAAAAAATGCAGCTCCCTTTAAAATGCAAACAAGGAAAACCTCTTCACCTTCATAGTCTTTTGAAATCTGCTCTCCCAATTCTTTAATACGGTTTGCAAGCTCCTCCTCGGAAAGCATTTCCTTGACTGTCTCTGCCATTTTAATTCCTCCAAAATTCAACTTCTAATACATATTTTGTTTCATCATCGATGCGGTAATCTTCGCTGTTTCTGTGGCCCAAAATCCAAACCACCTTAGAGTCCACGCATAACAACCAAATTCGGTCCCGCTTTTCCTGTGGGATTTTTTCTTCCACAAAGTAATCCTGCAGCAGTTTTTTTCCGCCATCCGGATGAATCACAAAGTAGTCTCCGGCCCGTCTGTGGCGGAGAACAAGATTACCGATTATTTTATCATAAGCGAATCGTTTCGCATAGATTTTTCCCGGGATTTCCTCGGTAGAAATCGCCTTTCTCAAATAGAAACTAAGATCCAAATCTCCGGTGGATACTTGATAAGTTTCTCCCACTTCAAGTTTCGGAATAGGAATTTCCTTCCAAGAAACCCCTTCGCTTTCCGCACTGTGATCCTGTTTGATTTTTAAATGATGATAAGTGACTTTGGCGATATTTCCATGGGGCAGATGATATTCCTTTCCCACCTCCATAAAAATAAGCTCGTTTAACATCTCGACATGAATCTTTGAAACGTCCTTCGCCACCCCCAGGTAACGAAGATAAGCTAAGATGACATCGCTTCGCTGTTCGTAATCCAACTTCTTCAAAGGATCCAAACGGAGTCCGTTATCGCTCATGATTCCGTCTAAGAGATCCAAGGTCTCCTGCATCACGCCGTCATACATACGGCTTACAATTTCTCCGGCCTGATTGATATGGGCAACCGCCTTGGCATTGATTTCCTCAAGCACAGGAATTACCTGATGGCGGATTTTGTTTCTGGCAAAATCATCACTTTGGTTGGTGGCATCTTCCCGATAGCTTTGACCGATTTCACTTAGGTATTCTTCGATCTCTTTTCTGGAAACGGACAAAAGCGGTCGAATCACCTCGTAATTTCCACGCTTTGTCTTTACGTCGATGCCGCTGATTCCCTTTGCTCCCGCACCGCGAATCATTTGGAACAAAATGGTCTCCGCATTATCGTTTGCATTGTGTGCTGTGGCGATTTTATTTAAGCCTTCTTTATAGGCCACATCCGCATAGGCCTCATAGCGCAGGGTTCTGGCAGCCTGCTCCAAAGACATACCCTCGCTTTTTGCAAAGGCCGGTGCATCTACAGATACAAAGGTAAAGGGCATACCGATTTGTTCGCAGAGTTTCTTTACGAATCGGCCGTCTTCCACGGATTCCTCTCCGCGAATGCCATGCTCCACATACACCACATGCAAACTGATATCGATGGATTCCATAACCTTTAAAATTTGAAAAAGAAGACACACGGAATCAGCCCCGCCGGACACCCCCAGCAGAACACCGTCGCCTTCTTCCAATAAGTGTTGTTCATTTATAAAATCTAAGATATCTAACATAGTATTATTTTAGTACTTTCGGCAAAAAAAGAAAACCCACAGATGAGATTTTAGTACTTGGGCCAGTTGAAGGTTCCTGCCTGTTGCTAATACTTATTCCGTGGGTTTTTCAATAGTTTTTTAATCGTTTTCTCGAAAGATGATTTCGTTTTGATGTACGAGTCCGAGTTTGCTTTGAGCGACACTCTCCTTGTACTCCTCGGTTTGGATATACTGCTCGTAATTATCCAACTCTTCGCGTTTCTCCTGCTGAGCTTCCAGTTCTTTTTCCAAGCGCTTTTCTTCTGCTACGTAAAAGGCGTTCTTCTTAACGAGACTCGTAATCTGAATCGCCATTACAATACAAACAAAAGCAAACACGAAAAAGAAATATATGCGGTTTGTTGCCTTTTTCTTTCGGCTGTTTTTCTTTTTACTCATATTTACTTCACACACCATGTAGTCTTCTACTAATGTATATATCGACTACCTTGTATAAATCTTAACACCTAAAAATACTTTTTTCAACAATTATCTGAAAATTAAGGCATAAATCTATAAATATTCGAACAAATCTTTTGCCTCGTCTTTTTTGGTGGTTTCTTTCAAATCCAAAACACGAACCTTAACGGTCTTATTTCCGAAGGCAATCTCTATGATATCCCCTTCTTTTACGGTATAGGATGCCTTTACGACCTTATCGTTTACCTTTACTCGTCCGGCATCACAGGCTTCGTTTGCAACGGTACGTCGCTTAATCAAACGTGACACCTTTAAAAACTTGTCTAATCTCATCACATCTTCCTCAAATGAAAAGGGCTCAAACTTTGACGTTTGAGCCCTTGGATAATCAATTTAACAAAAATTATTTCTTGTTAACGGTATCCTTTAAAGCCTTACCAGCTTTGAACTTAGGTGCCTTAGAAGCAGCGATCTTCATGGTCTCGCCTGTTCTTGGGTTACGTCCAGATCTAGCAGATCTCTTAGATACTTCGAAAGTACCGAATCCTACTAACTGAATCTTGTCACCTTTCTTAAGCTGTTCAGCTACAACGTCTGTGAAAGCCTTTAATGCAGCCTCAGCATCCTTCTTAGAAAGATCAGCCTTTGCAGCCATAGCTGCTACTAACTCTGTCTTGTTCATAGTGTAATTTCCTCCCTCTATTGGAATTTTAAATATTACTCGTAACTTGACGTATCCTACTACGTCAGCCACATGTTTATTTATAATTGTTTTACCCCTTAATGTCAAGGAATTCCGTCATTTTTTGCCTAAAAACCTTGATTTTGGAACATTTCTACAAAAATGAGCACAAATTTGTGTAAGACTTTCCTATTGCACTTTTGTCAGAAATGTACTTCAAGCCCCATTTTTACGAGAAAATCGGCTTTAATGCACCTGCCAAATGATCCTTTTTGGACTGTGCTTCGGTCAAATCACTTCCCGTGGTGGTGAAGTAGGTCTTAATTTTCGGCTCCGTACCGGATGGGCGAACCACGACCGTGGATTCATCATCCAATTGATAAATCAAAACGTTGGACTTCGGAAGGCCTGTTTCTTCCGGTTTCATGTAATCGGTAACGGAAACCACAGCTTTTTTGCCGATTTCCTTTGGCGGGTTTGTTCGAAAACTATCCATAATTTCCTGCATCTTATCCATACCTGTAAGTCCCGGGAACTCAAAGCTGTCCACCTTGTTTAAATAGCGTCCGTATTCTTTGTAGATTTCCTCCAAACGCTGTTTGATGGAGGAACCGATACTTCTGTAGTAAGCTGCCATCTCGCAGATTAACATAGATCCGATCACCGCATCCTTATCACGAACATAGCCACCGGCTAAATAGCCGTAGCTTTCCTCAAATCCAAAGATAAAGCGTTCTTCTTCGCCTGCCGCTTCCAACTGTGCAATCTGATCGCCAATCCACTTAAATCCGGTTAATACATGGCGAAGTTCCACGCCGTAATGTTTGGCCACCTTATCCGCAAGGGGCGTGGATACGATAGACATTACCGCTACCGGGTTTTTCGGCATGGTACCTTTTTCAATACGACCCGCACAAATATAATCCAAAAGAAGTACACCCATTTCATTTCCGGATACCAGCTCATAGCTTCCGTCCGGACATTTCATGGCGATACCAACACGGTCCGCATCCGGATCCGTAGCCAGCATCAAATCAGCCCCTGTTTCTTTCGCCAACTTTAATCCGTATTCCAAAGCTTCAAAGATCTCAGGATTCGGATAAGAACAGGTGGTAAAGTATCCGTTGGGATATTCCTGTTCCGGAACAATGGTAACGTCCGTAATTCCGATATCGGAAAGGACTTTGGTCACCGGCACAAGTCCGGTTCCGTTTAACGGAGAATAAACAAGTTTTAATCCCGCATCCTTTGCCAAGCCGGGGCGGACCTGACGGGACTCGATGGCTTCATAGAATGCCTTTTTACAATCGTCTCCCACAAAACGAATCAATCCCTTTTCCACGCCTTCGGCAAAACTCATACGCTTTGCGCCGGTAAGGATATCGGTTTTTAAAATCTCATCATATACAATAGCAGCCGCATCATCGGTCATCTGACATCCGTCCGGACCATAGGCTTTATAACCGTTGTACTTTGCCGGGTTATGAGATGCGGTTACCATGATACCTGCATTACATTTATAAAACCTGGTAGCAAAAGAAAGTGCGGGAACCGGCATAAGCGCATCATAGATACGAACGTTGATTTTGTTTGCGGCCAAAACACCTGCGGCTTCCTTCGCAAAAATATCACTCTTTAAACGGCTGTCATAGCTGATGGCTACCGTTTGGTTTCCGCCCTGAGCCTTTACCCAATTTGCAAGACCCTGAGTTGCCTGGCGTACCACCCAGACATTCATACGATTGGTACCTGCTCCCAAGGTGCCGCGAAGGCCTGCGGTTCCGAACTTTAAAGATACAGCGAAGCGATCCTTAATAGCGTCGTCATCGTCGGCAATGCGTTCCAACTCCGGGTTTAAATCCGCATCTTCCAAATTCGTATTCTTCCAACGGAGATATTCTTCTCTATACATGGTTTCCTCCTTCACTCTTAAAACCCTCGGGTTATTTACTGATTACCGGTTCCTGTTAAAGTATTAATTAAACTAGACAGCGTTGAGAGATAATCTCGTTCTGTCTGTTGTTTGTCTGTTGTGCTCGAAGAGCTGCTTGAAGAACTCGTTGAAGAGTTATTCGAGCTTGATGTATTATCGTTCGAATTATCGGTGGATGAGGAATCCGTGGTTGATGAATTCGAACTGCTGTCATTGTCGGCGCTGGTTTTTCCTTTGTCGCTCTGTGTCGGGTCAATGGAAATATTGGCGGTAGCGGAGTTAACGTAAAGGGTCTTACTCCAAGTATCATATCCTTCCACGGAAATTGTTAAATTATGCTTTCCGTAGGTTACCGGGGTTTCCACGCCGGCCTCAATCTGGTTTCCGTCAATATAGATGGATGCACCGGATACTGTGGAGGAAACCGTAAGCTGACAAGTCTTCGGACCTTCGCCTTCCAACTCAGCCAAATCCAAAACCGTCACATTGTTTCGAAGAATCTCCACCGTCTTGGTTCCGCCGTATCCGTTGTTTGCCACCGTGATATCATAGGTTCCCTCGGGTACGGAAACCTGCATGTCGGAGGTAACCTCCGTAATTAACGTTTTTCCGATATAAATCAAAGAGCCTTCAAACTTCTCTGTATTTGCAAGCAACAAATATCCGTGTCCGGTAACCACGGTAATGGTATAAATCACTTTATCTTTTCCGATAACGTTTATCACATCATCTTCACCGATATCGGAAACGGATGCCATCACGTCATCCGAAAACACCATGGTTTCATCCGTAAGTTTATAGTTTTCCCCACCGATGACAACCACATTTCTTTCCGTATCGATGGAAAAATTATCAATGTCTGTATAACTCCAAACCTCTTTTGCGATCTGGATGGAAGAAAGAACACCTTTGGTCTTTCGCTCTCCTAATGTCACTACGGTTCCCGGTGTGAAATTCAAAGAACTGGTAAGGGTTCCGTACTTATCCAAAAAACGGGTAGCCAAGGTGTAATGATACACATAGTTTTTGTCATAGATGGTAGACTTTAAAACAATGTATTCTTCCTCGGTATTTAACTCCTGAACGATGTAGAGGGTAACTTCCTCTTCCTCTTCTTCCGTCTCTTTGTTTCCGCCTGCCGGTGTTCCCGGCTGACGAACAATGCTGACGGCTTTTTTGTCGGAAGCCTCCTCGTCCTTACATGCGCAAAAAGAGAAAAGAACCAAAACAAAAATTGTAATCAGATACAAAGTTTTTTTCATGAATTCATCCTTCTTTTTGCTTCCTCCGATAAATACTCCCGGGTATTCTTTTTCGGATCGTCCAAACAAAGTTCCAAAAGTTCTTTTAATACTTCTCCAACCTTCGGTCCCTTTTCCATGCCAAGGGCCATCAGATCGTTTCCGTTTATGGCCAAATCCTTTACGGATACCGCGTCATCTTCTTTTACAATCTGCTCCCAAAGACGATTTACTTCATCGAGATATTTTAATTTTTCATCCCGTTGAAATTCGCTTTGTCCTAAAGTATCCGCTCTTTTTAAAACCAAAAGATCCGGCATTAAATCCGCTCCCACTAAAGATACCAATCGTCTGATATTTCGGGGCGTGGCCGCCGGGCGCTCGTCATGATAACCGGCCATGGCGCTGACATAATTAATGGTGTCGTTATCAAATTTTAAGCGTCGCAGAATTTCTTTCGCCATTTCTCCGCCGAGGGTCGGATGACCGATAAAATGATCCACACCTTTATCGTCCGTCTTCTTGCAAACCGGTTTTGCCACATCGTGCAAAAGTGCCGCCAAGCGAAGATTTCTTTCCGA
>ODAI012952566.1_pt1 | contig 20080 bp, 17 predicted proteins | sample 1539321 | NCBI WGS metagenome assembly ODAI01 (sample SAMN02144231, study PRJEB22623) | gut metagenome | biome: sheep rumen | host: Ovis aries | place: New Zealand
GTTCCATACAATTAAATTTTTCCGTCGTTTTATTTTTGAAGTCCTGAGAAAAGGGACGTCTTTAGTCTTTTTCCCCGCCCCTATCCGCCCTATACCCCCCACTCTTTCGCCCGCCTCTATCGTAAACGAGGCGTTCTTTAAAATAATTCTGTCGCCGTCGGGGTATGAAAACGTAAGACCCTTAAACTCTATTTTTCCGTTTAAAACGCCGACGTCTTTTGCGCCGTCGTTATCGCGGATCTCAGGGACTTCGTCAAGCAGAGCCGAGACGCGCTTAAGCGAGGCTTTACCCCTCGAACGCATATCTATAAGTTCGGAAACCGCCATTATCGGCCAGACTATCGCCGTGAAATATCCGATAAACTCTATGAGTTGTTCGGCGGAGATATTGCCTTGATATACGAGATAGCCGCCGTAGCCGAGTATTATACAGATGACCGATTCCACGAACAGCGTAACCGAAATTCGCAGCGTTACCGACATCTTCGTAAATTCCACGTTGGCTTTTTCGTTGCTGAGATTGAGTTTTTTAAACGCCCAAAGTTCTTTCGCCTCTTTTACGAACGCCTTTATTACCGCTATTCCCGAAAAACTCTCTTGCGCGAAATCGGATATTTTTGAAAACGCCTCTTCGCGCTCGTCCCATTTTTTCATCATGTACTTGTTGAGTATCATGCCTACGAACAGCAGTATAAGCATGGGAATAAGGCAGAGAACCGCGAGGAGGGGCTGGAGTTTAAACATATCCGCCGCGGCGAGAACACCGAGGATGGACGCGTCGAAGAACATCATTACGCCCCAGCCGAAACACTCTTCAATAGTTTCGAGGTCGTTGGTAAACAGCGACATCAGTCCGCCGATTTTCTTCTTCGAGTAGAAACTCTGCGAGAGCGTCCGCGCTCTGTCGAACATCTCTTTGAGCATTCCCTCGCGCATTTTTATGCCCGCGCCGAAAAAGCAGATTCGCCATAAAAATCTGCCCGCAAAAAGTACCGCGATGATAAAAATCAGCGGTACGCAAATTTCGTTAAGCAGCGCGTCCATGGTAAAGACTCTCGTCTTGTCCACGTCCATATACCCCGTATTGATTGCGGTCAGTACGGTTCGGTATATGGGCGGGATCATAAGTTGCGCGTAGTCTACCGCGGCAAGCGTTAAGATCCCGAGCGCGAAGAGATATATGTATTTTAAATAGTATTTGTTTAAATGTTTTCCGAAAATCATAAATTATTTAGACGACAGATATTCGTCTATCGCTTTAGCGGCGATTTTGCCTGCGCCCATAGCGGATATTACCGTCGCGGCGCCCGTTACGGCGTCGCCGCCCGCATATACGCCGCTACGCGAAGTCAGTCCCGCCTCGTTTACGATTATTCCGCCGCGGCGGTTTACTTCAAGTCCGTCGGTAGTGTTCTTTATAAGCGGATTTGGCGACGTGCCTATCGCCATTATAACTACGTCTACGTCTAAGGTAAATTCCGAGTTCGCTATCGGCACGGGTCTGCGCCTGCCGTTTTCGTCCGGCGCGCCGAGTTCCATTTTGACGCACTTTATTCCCGTCACGAAACCGTTTAACGGATCGCGCGGATCGCTTTCGTTCTTATACCCGAGTATCTCGACGGGGTTTATGAGCAGTTTGAATTCGATTCCCTCTTCTTCGGCGTGTTCGACTTCTTCCTTTCTCGCGGGCAGTTCTTCCATAGACCTGCGGTATACGATATATACTTTTTCCGCGCCGAGCCTAAGCGCCGTCCGCGCCGCGTCCATAGCGACGTTTCCGCCGCCGACTACCGCGACTTTATTTCCGCGCATTATAGGCGTGTCCGGATTATCTTTATAGGCTTTCATGAGGTTGCTGCGCGTTAAAAATTCGTTCGCGGAGAATACGCCCTTGTACGCCTCGCCCGGGATATTCATAAAGTTGGGAAGTCCCGCGCCCGAGCCGATATATACCGCCTCGAACCCCATTTCAAAGAGTTCGTCAATAGTAAGGGTCTTGCCGATAACGACGTTGGTTTCTCTCTTTACGCCGATCGCTTTAAGCGTTTCCACTTCCTTTTTAACTATCGATTTCGGCAAACGGAATTCGGGTATTCCGTAAACGAGTACGCCGCCCGCGGTATGAAGAGCCTCGTACACCGTTACGTCGTAACCCTTTTTTGCAAGATCTCCTGCAAGCGTAAGTCCGGACGGTCCCGAGCCGACCACCGCGACCTTATGCCCGTTGGCGGGCGCTACGTCCGGTTTTTCGTTAGAAAATTCGTTGTGCCTGTCCGCCACGAAACGTTCGAGTCTGCCGATCCCGACCGGCTCGAATTTAATTCCGAGCGTGCATTTGCTCTCGCATTGACTTTCTTGCGGACACACTCTGCCGCAGATCGCCGGCAACGACGACGTCGCCGAAATCGTCTTGTACGCGCCCTCGAAATCTCTTTCCTTTATTTTGGCGATAAATTCGGGTATGCGTATGTTTACCGGACACCCGCTCACGCACGGCTGATTTTTACAGTTTAAACATCTGTTCGCTTCGGCAACCGCGACTTCCTCGCTGTATCCGAGCGCCACTTCCTTGAAATTTCTCGCCCTTACTTTAGGGTCTTGGGTAGGCATTTCGTGTTTTTTAGGATCTATCGCCATCAGTCGTTACCTCCGTTTTTAAGTAAATTGCAGAATTTTTCGTGAGATTTACGCTCGAAATCGGTATAGATCCTGCCTCTCGACATAGCCTCGTCGAAGTCGACTTCGTAGCCGTTGAAATCCGGACCGTCCACGCAAGCGAACTTGGTTATTTTTTCGCCGTCGCGGTTTAAAGTCAGTCTGCAACCGCCGCACATTCCCGTTCCGTCTATCATTATCGGGTTCATGGATACGGTTACCGGAACGCCGAACGGCTTTGCCGTCGCCACGACGAACTTCATCATTATAAGCGGCCCTATAGTTATTATCATATCGAATTTCTCGCCCGATTCAAGCATTTCCTTTATCGGCAGGGTAACGTTTCCGTGTCTGCCGTAAGAGCCGTCGTCGGTCATGACTATGACCTTTTCGGAGCAAGCCTTGAATTCGTCCTCTAAAATAAGCAGGTCTTTATTTCTGAAGCCTATCACGCTCGTTACCTTTGCGCCTGCGCGGTTAAGAGCCTCGGCTACAGGCATCGCTATCGCGCAGCCCACGCCGCCGCCGACTACCAAAACGCGCTTAAGTCCGTCTATATGCGTCGGAACGCCGAGCGGACCGACGAAGTCGGAGATATATTCGCCTTCGCGCTTTAAGTTCAGTTTCTCGGTCGTCGTGCCGACTATCTGGAAAATAATCTTTACCGTTCCGTCGGAGGCGGTACCTGCAATGGTGAGCGGTATGCGTTCGCCGTCTTCGTCGACTCTGAGTATAATAAACTGTCCCGCTTTCGCCTTTTTTGCAACCAGCGGAGCGTAAATTTCCATTTGGGTAACCGTGGGATTCAGATTTTTCTTGCGTACTATTTTATACATTTTATCGCCTCTTTCAATTATTATATCACGATAACCGCATTTTTACAACGGATTTTACGCATTATAATTTGACTTTCTATAAATATTGATATATAATTTAACCATGAAAAGCGATATGAAATTCAAAACCCAACTGATGGACGAAACCGCCGTAAACAGGGCGGTTGCGAGAATATCTTACGAGATAATCGAGCGTGCCGCAGATCTCGACAACGTGATACTCGTCGGAATTAAGACGAGGGGCTTGCCGCTTGCCAAAATGATATGCGCAAATATCGAGAAAAACGCGGGCGCGAAAGTTCCGCTTTACGAACTCGACATCACGCATTTCCGCGACGACAAGACGAGCGAGGTAAAAGTAAAGCCCGCGCTCGATCTCCCCGCGGATAAAAAGGACGTCGTCCTGGTAGACGACGTGCTGTATACCGGCAGGACTACCCGTGCCGCTATCGACGCGGTGTTTAACGCCGGACGCGCTTCGAGTATCCGCCTCGCCGTTCTTATCGACAGGGGACACCGCGAACTCCCTATTCGCGCGGATTTCGTCGGCAAAAACGTTCCGACGTCTTTGAAAGAAGAAATAGTGGTAAAACTCGCCGAATGCGACGGCGAAACGAGCGTAAATATATATGAGACTTGAGGCTGAGAAAGAAGATTTTATCGGCGCTACGCGCGCCGCGGTAACGGATTATGTAAAAGGCAAATACGGCACCGAGCCGGAATTTCTTTGGCGCAAATTTCCGGATTTTGCCGTATTCAGAAAAAAGGACAACGCCAAATGGTATGCCGTTATTATGGACGTAACCCGGCAGAAATTAGGTCTTGACGGGCAGGGGAAAGTCGATATAATAGACGTCAAGTGCGGTTATGAAACCAAAGAGATATTCAAAAATTTCAAAGGTTTTTTGCCTGCGTATCACATGAACAAAGAAAAGTGGATAACCGTGCTTTTAGACGGTACGGTAGATTTGCGGCTTTTGAGTGATTTAATAGACGAGAGTTACGATTTGGCTTAGAGTATAAGTATAAAAAACGTCGGAAGAAAAATAATTTCCCCGTATGATATTTATTGAGAAAGCGTTTTATCTCGAGATTGTAAAATAAAGTGTGTAAGTTAGGAGAAAAAGGACTTACGCACTTTTTTTAACGTTTTCAATATTTTCGGGCAACGTAAAAATCCGAAGAAAACACTTTCCTAAGAGAACGCCATAAAAAAAGAGAGTGCATGCACTCTCTTTTTTTATGGCGGAGCGATAGTAACGTAAATCGAATTATGTTGAAAAAGTATGTTATTTGATTTCAGAAATATTTTTGATTAATACTTGTGCATCACAGATGCCGACTTGAAGATTGTCAGTATTTACATTGCCGCTGTTTAAAATTTGAGTAGATTTACTTTTAACTTTTCCACTAAATGTAAATTCACATCTGAATTCTGCGTTGCAATGACCACATATAAAACGATAGCCTCCGCCATCCTGCTTTATATATAAATCTTGCGGCTTGCCACAAAAAACGCAATCTGGTGTAACTCTTTTAATAGTGTCAATATAGACCGCACTTAACCCTTTGTTTTTGTATCCGCTTAAAGGGTCTTTTGGGACGTCTTTATCCGCAACCCCATCATATTCGTGAGAAAACCCACATTTAGTGCATTGATATAAAGCTTTTATTTTACCTGAAAAACCAGCCGCTAAGCCTACACCACCTAAAATAATCCCTCCAATAACTGCATTTTTAGCATTAAAGCCTTTTTTAGTTGCGTCAATTAGTTTCCAATTATCTTTATCGCCACATATCGGGCAATTATTTGGTGCGTTCAAATTAGTCCTCCAAATTCATAAATTCATTATTGATAGTAATAAAACTACCATTGCCTTGACTTCTATGGACAGTTGCAATACCAGCCCAAGCAAGTATGCCTGAAAAATAAGTAGAACGCCTCATTGTCGAGCAACCAATTTTTGAACCGTAAAACTCAGTAGAGATATAACCATCAATAGTTGTTAAGGGTAAATCCTTGCTACCTATTTTAGCACCATTTTGAGCAGCTGCATCACCTCTGTACATTTTGCCGCCGAGAGTGATTGCCTTTTTAACTATTCCATCAAAAACTTCCCACTCAAAAACGAAACCTTTCAGCCCGTCGCTTTCAAAACCGGCTTGCGAAGGAGAAAGCCAAAAAGGAACTGGTTCGCCTTTCAAAACAGGCATAAGCGCCTTTCCACCACATTCAAAGATTTTATCTTTTAGCCTTTTTATAACCTTGCTATCTTCGGAAGACTGCGTTAATTTTTCCATATTGATATTGCTCGCCATTGATTTATCTCCTATTTTTTCATTGATTGTACTCAACCTGTATTTTATGGAATTATAAGTTTCATTATAATGTGTTTGCATTTTCGATATATTTCCTTCCAGAAGCAAAAATTGCTTAACAAAATCAAACTCATCTGCAGTTAATCCTGCAAATTTGCCTGCGTTAAATTCGCCGTTAATTTTAATACCACAACTCTTACAAGATAATTCAGAAATGGTTAGTTCATTTCCACACGAAGGACATTTTTTTAATAAATCTGCACTCATATATTTTTCCCTTTTAATTTTTTATATCATAACATAAAATTTTGACAATGTCAACTATAATTCGATACTTTTCTATATTAAGTATAAATATTTTTCATACATTAATGAATTGTGAATAAAATTATAATGTTATTAATTCTATAATGTTATCGTTTTGGTACTGTGGCGGGTGCTTGACTAATACAAGCGTGTCGCTACGAACACCCCACAAAATCTCGCTTCGCTCGCTTTTGCGGGGAACCCCGTTGCTCCGCGGTCAAGCACCCGCCGAAACTCGATTTAAAGTTTCGTCGTTCTCGCTTGGCTTTCGTCATAAGCGAACGCCATAAAAAAAGAGAGTGCATCCACTCTCTTTTTTTATGGCGGCACGTGTGCCACTCTCATTGAACTTTTGATTGAGTTTTGATTTTTTATCATATTTTCTAAATGAATTTTATCAAACTGTTCTAAAGCGGATTGTATTTATCAACCATAAATATTTACATTTGTTTTTCGATTTAAAACGATTATGGTATCTTTCATTTCATAATATTCTGTATATATATTCACCGTTGACGATTGGTTGACTCACGCAATATAAGTTTGGTTTTAAGGGTTATTATGCGCGAGGGGATAGAGGGATTTTCTATCCTATGGACAAGAGTTCGTATCATCTCCTTGCCGATAAATTCTTTGTCGATGGAAAACGAGGTTATTCCCGGTGACAGCGCGACGGCGTCGGGGACGTTATCGAATCCTACGACGAGGATATTTTCGGGGACTTTCATGCCGATAGTCTTCAATGCGTTTATTACGTTTCTTGCGACGAAATCGTTACAGCAAATAAAACATTCGGGCTTATGACTTAATTTCAAAATTTCCGTCTTTATAGCATCGGGGTTGCCGTAAGGGAAACTCTCGTCGTTGCAGAGAATGTCGTTTTCAATGGAATGCGATCCCGAGAAACCGATTATACCCATACGCATACCGCGATACCTTTCGTAAAAACTACGGCAATGCTTTCTGTCGCCGACAAATGTAAATCGTTTTATTTTATGCTCGTAATGGAGCATTTTTACTATATCCGAAATAGATTTTTCGTTATCGGTGCCGATAATATCGAATTTGCTGTCCGTTTTGAAATCGCTTGCAGTAAAATCGCAGAAGCAAACGGGGATCTTTAAGTTTACAAGTTTTCCGATAAAGTTTTTATCGAAACATTCAATCGCAACTATTCCGTCCGCTTTGACGTCGGTTACGTGGTCGGCGAATCTTGAAAACGGGGTTTCGTTAGAGTTATACGTGTATTGAAAGAAGTCGTAACCGTTTTCAAAACACTCGTTTTCAACACCTTTGACGAGTGGGATAAAATAATTGAAGTTAATAAGCGGCTTACCCGATACGAGCAAAATTTTATATCTCTTTTTCCCTACGCTGATATGACTTGCGTTAAGCGACTTATAATTCAGCTCTTTTGCTTTATTAAACACTTTCTCACGCGTGGCTTCGGGGACGTATTGCCCGTTCAGCGCCTTTGCGACGGTGTTTCGCGAAAGTCCGAGTTGCTCGGCAATGCTCTTTATCGTAACGGCTTTTTTCATAGTATTCTCCCTCCGTTTATCGCTATTATACGAGAATAATCAGAAAAAGTCAAGTTTTTTCAAATGCACTTTTTATCGCAAAAAAAAATTATGCAAATGCACATTTATTTCATATCTCATTGACAAAATTTGCATTAAAATCTATTATCAAAATGGATGTTAGCCTGATAATCAGATTACTATCTAAAAATGTTTCCATAATGCGGAAATTTATGATGAAAATTTGTTGTTGCGTATAAGCACTCAAATTATATCTTTTTAAGGGGGAGAATACATTATGTCAGAAGTTATCCTTAAAGGTCTGAAAAAAATTTACGACAATAAGGTAACTGCAGTCCACGATGTAAACTTGCACATTGCAGACAAAGAGTTTATCGTTCTGGTCGGACCTTCCGGTTGCAGAAAGTCGACTACGCTCAGAATGGTTGCGGGTCTCGAAGAGATCTCGGACGGGGAACTTTACATTGACGGCAAACTCGTCAACGAAGTCGCGCCCAAAGATCGCGATATCGCGATGGTTTTCCAGAACTACGCGTTATATCCGCACATGACCGTTTTCGATAACCTTGCGTTTGCTCTCAAACTTCGCAAAACACCGAAGGACCAGATCAAGAAAAAGGTTGAGGAAGTCGCCGAGGTACTCGATATCACGCAATACCTCAAGCGCAGACCCAAAGCGTTGTCCGGCGGTCAGCGTCAACGCGTCGCCATAGGAAGGGCGATGGTCCGTGACCCGAAGGGATACCTACGGTCGATCTTACCACGGACGTTTCCATGGGCAAGACCGTCAAGTTCACCACGAGACCTCACCTTATTCAACTGTTTGACAAAGAAAGTGGCAAGAACCTTATCTGGTTCGACGAAGAGTCAGCCGCAAACGACGCTCCCGTCTGCAAAAAATACGATTTTGAGTAATACGCGGAGGTCTGTGATTTATGGCTAAAAACGAAAACAATACGGCAGTCTTTCCGAAGAAGAATTTCTTCGACCCCGAAAGGACGCAGAGAAGAAGAAGGAAACTTCAGGAAAACTTTCCTTTTCTTATAATGATATTCCCTGCGGTGCTCGTGGTATTTTTGTTCAACTATCTGCCGATATACGGCGTATTGATAGCCTTCCAGGACTTTATGCCCGGCGACGAAATACTTTCGGCGAACACAATATGGATAGGATTTGACAACTTCACGAGGTTTTTCACCGATCCTCAGTTCTGGCCGTTGATGGGGAATACCTTCCTTATCTGTATATTCGGTTTCATAATCGGGTTCCCGCTTCCGATAATCATATCGCTCATGCTCAACTCGCTGAAATCAAAAAAAATGGGGAAAGTCCTGCAAACTATCTTCACCGGTCCGCACTTTATTTCACTCGTCGTTATGGTCGGTATGTTGACGTTATTCTTCGGAAGATACGGTCTCGTCAACAACATAGTCGCCGCAACCGGCGGAGAGAGGTATTCTTACTTCCTTGAAAACTCCGCATTCCGTCCGCTCTATATTTTATCGAGCAACTGGCAGGACTTCGGGTGGAGCGCGATAATCTACATAGCGGCGCTCTCCAACGTCGACCCGCAACAGCACGAAGCGGCAAAACTCGACGGCGCGTCGAGATTCCAACGCATTATCCACGTCGACCTGCCCGCGATCATGCCCATGATAAGCGTAATGCTTATTATGTCGATAGGCGGACTTATGGGCGTTGGCTATGAAAAGGCTCTGCTTATGCAGACGGACGGCAACCTCGCGGTCAGTGAACTTATTTCCACTTACGTTTACAAACGCGGTCTTACGGGCGTTCCCGATCAAGGGTATGCGACGGCGATAGGTCTGTTCAACTCCATTATCAACGTCGTTCTTCTCATAATCGCCAACACCGTTTCCAAGAAATTCTCCGAGAATTCACTGTGGTAAGGAGGACTTAATATGGAAAAAATGCAGTTAAAAAAGAAAAACGCCCTTCGCGATACCAAAGGCGACGTAGTTTTCTATATAATCAACGGGTTCTTTCTCGCGCTCGTCGCGCTCATAATTATTTACCCGCTGTACTTTATAGTCATCGCCGCGATATCCGAACCCGAAGCCGTTCTCGCGGGTGAGGTCTTTTTGTACCCCGTAAGAATAACCATGGACGGATTCGCCAAGATAATGGAACGTGAAGACGTTTGGCGCGGCTATCTCAATACGATAATATACACGGCGCTCACCGTTGTGCTTTCGCTTATCGTAACCATTCCCGCGGGCTGGGCGCTCAGCCGTAAGACGCTTCCCGGTAAGAAGATATTCATGATATACTTCATTATCCCGATGTTCTTCGGCGGCGGTCTCATTCCGTTCTATAACGTAATGAGCAGTTTAGAGCTTGTAAACACCATCTGGGCGATAATACTTCCGTCGATACTATCCGTATGGAACTTGTTCATGACCAAGACCTTCTTCGAGTCGAGTATCCCGAGCGGCCTTATCGAAGCGGCGAAAATAGACGGCGCGGGTCAGTTCAGAATTTTCTTCTCGCTCGTCATACCTCTTTCAAAAGCGGTAATTGCCGTTATGGCGCTCTACTATGCGGTAGGTCAGTGGAACAGTTACTTCAACGCGATGATCTTCTTGCAGGACGAAAAGATGTATCCTTTACAACTCGTTTTGAAAGAGATACTTATCGCTTCCGAGAGTACGGTCGGCGGCAGCGGCGAAACCATACTCGAACAGTTCCGCCTTGCGAACCAGTTGAAGTACGTTTCGGTTATCGTATCGAGCGTACCCGTCCTTCTTCTTTACCCCTTCGTTCAGAAATACTTTGCGCAGGGCGTAATGATAGGCTCGCTCAAAGAGTGATCTCAATGCTCCGCGCGGATTTTTCAGGTCTCGCGGAGCGGGAAATATTTTTAAATCTATTTTAAGGAGAAAACAATGAAAAAAATCATCGTAGCATTATTGATGCTCACAATGACGTTCTCGCTCATCGCATGCTCTTCCGAAGGCGAACAGCAGGGTTCGATCGACGCGGACGTACTCGTTTCCGAATACGGATTCCAGTGGACGGACACGAGCGCGCCTATCCTCAACGAAAAGGGCGCAAATGAGATTTCCTTCACCGTTTATTCGTCCAAGAACGCTTCGGCAAAGGACTATAACGACATGAAGATCATGCAGGACCTTTTCGATCAGACCAACGTCAACGTCACGTGGGAAAACGTTTCCGAGTCCGTTTATTCTCAACAGAAAAACCTTATCTTCGGTAACAGCAAAAACCGCCCCGACGCTATCTATCACGCAGGTATGAGCGCAGGCGAAATAGTCAAGTATGCAAAACGGAAAATGTTATTGCCTATCAGCGATTATCTCGATTACATGCCCAACTTCAAGAAGATTTTGGAAGAACGCCCCGACATCAAGGCGCAACTTATCAACGTCGAAGACGGCAAAATTTATTCTCTGCCCCGCGTAGAAGAAATGGGCCTTTTGCAGAACCCCAACATCCTCTTCCTCAACAAGAATTGGGCGGCTAAGGCTATCGACGCCGGCGCCGTGACGGGCGTTACAAAAGCGCAACTTGCAGACGGACTTTCTTTGACTTCCGCTCAGATGGAAGCCATGCTCACGTATTTCAAGAACAACGATATGAACGGCAACGGCAAGTCTGACGACGAGAGACCTCTGAGTTTCGTTTACAATAACTGGCAGGGTAACCAGTGCGACCTCTATGGTATGTTCGGTCTCAACGACAACCTCGAACACCGTATCGTTATCAACGACAAAGTAACTTACACCGTTCAGGACGAAAGATTCAAAGAAGCCACCAACTTTATCGCAAGTTGGGTCACGAAAGGCCTTATCGATAAAGTTTCCTTCGAGCAGTCTCAGGATAACTTCCTCGCAAACGGCAAGGGCGTTGAAAATTACGGCGCATTCTACTGGTGGGAAAGCGAAACAGTCGTTTCCAACCCCGAAAACTACATCGTATGCGCGCCCATCAACGGACCGAAGGGTCAGACCGTATGCGTTTCCAACAACCCCGAAATAGGCACGGGCGAACTTATCGTCTTCGCCGATTGCCCCAACTATCAGGTTCTTCTCGCTTACTTCGATCGTTATTACGACCCCATGGTCTCCGCACAGATCAACTACGGACCTGTCGGTATCGTTTACGAAGAACAACTCGACGCTAACGGAATGTTGGTTCAGAAAGAACTGCCCGCAGGCGTAACCACTGACGAACTCCGTTTGCAGAACGCTCCTCTCGGCATAATCTATCTTAACGATTACGCTTGGGAACACGTCGTCAACATGGAACCGCGCGCGAAACTGAGACTTGAACGTCTTCACGCTTTCGTAACGCCGTACGTTCCCGACAACGTCAAACCTTGCCCCAACCTTCAGTTTACGCTCGAAGAACTCAACACTCTCTCTAACTATGAGACCAACTTCAACGACTACGTCAGAATCAAACTTATCGACTGGCTTTTGAAGGGCGGTGTTTCCGATTCCGCTTGGAGCGCTTTCCAGAGCGACTTGACCGGAAGAGTCAATATCGGCGGTCTTATCAAAGTCTATCAGGACGCTTACGACAGATATATCAAAGGCTAATAGTTTAAAAGACTGATATTTTTATTAAATATAAGGAGGAAATTATGAAAAAATTCAGTAAAATCATCGCTCTGATAGTTTCCGCGGTATTCGTAATGACGGCGCTCATTGCTTGCGCCGGTGGCGGAAACACCTCGACGAGCGAGAAAAAAGACAACGCAAAACCCACTATCGAGGGCGTTCAGGATATGGCTGTCGAAGCCGAATCCGAAATCAACGTTCTCGCAGGCGTCCCCGCTACCGATAAGGAAGACGGCGACCTTACTTCCAAAATAACCGTTGAATCAAGCCCCGCTCTTACCTTTACGAACGGAAAGGCTACGCCCGCGACCGCAGGCACTTACGAACTCATTTTCTCGGTCACCGATAACGACGGCGAAACCGCGGAAGCGTACGCTACCCTTACCGTTACGCGTAAGACAGCCGCCGCGACGCTCTATAAGGAATTTGACTTCTCCACCCAGGCCGTTACAGACAACAAGGGTTGGGTTGCCAACATCTGGGGCGATGAAACGGTCGCTACCGCAACGCTTAAACAGGGCGCTTACGTTCTCGACATCACCAACCCCGGCGTTAGCGACGACAGAGTAAGACTCGACAAGATGATCGACGTTAAAGCCGCCGACTACAAACTCAGAGTTTGGGCAAAGGCGACCAAGGAAACCTATATGCACATGATCGCCAAAAAGGACGTTGAAGCATGGGAAACTTACGGCGGCGACTGGAATAAACGTATCGGCACCACCATGGCGGCTTACGATATGAACTTCTCCGTTGCAGAAGAGGGCAGAGCGGAATTGAGACTGCATTTCGGTAAAATCACCCCCAACGGAGAAAATCCTGCCGACACCACCCCCGAAAACTTCTCCGTCATCATCGACAAGATAGAAATTTACGAGATCACCGGCGCTGAAAGCAACGTCAAAAAGTATGAAGCAGACTTCTCGAAAGAAGCGGGTCTTGCGGTAAGCGCGGGCGACGGCGCCGAAGGCGTTGCAAGTTATGCCGACGGCAAAGCGGTTGCGACCATCACATCTTATCCCACGAGCGGCGGCGTATGGAGCATTAAAGCCGACCTTTCTATCGGCGGCGAAAAACTCGAAAACGGCAAGAAATATTATTACAGCGTTACGCTCGTTTCTCAGAACGAACAGCCCGGCGAATGCGTATTCGAAAGCGCAAGCAACGGCGCGAGAATAGACGCTTCCTTCAACGGCTTTACCGCTGCAGCAGGCGAAGAAAAGGTTCTTTCCGGCGTATTCATGGCTGATAAGGACATCGACGACGCAGTTATCCGTTTACAGATCGGTAACCCCGCAACCGGCGTTACTGCCAACGTTATCACCGTAAGCGCAGTCGAATTCGGCGTTGTCGAAGGCGATAAGGACGTCAAAAAGTCCATCGACAACTTTGTTGCGTTCGGTAACGGCACCGCGTTAGGTGAAAACCCCGCTTATCCGTGGTTTACCTTTAACGGCTCCGACGAAGACCACGAAGGCGTCGGCACCATCTGGATGGAAGAAGGCAAACTCTATTACCGCATCGACCAGGGCGGCGAAACCGACTGGTACAACAAACTTGTTTGCGGTTATCGTGAAAATCCCTTGACTTTGGAAGCCGATAGTTATTATACTATTGAAGTAACCGTCAAAGCCGACAAGGCAGTTTCCTGCGGGTTGTTCCTCAATCCTATCGGAAGTTGGGATCCTCGCGTAAGCAAGGGTATGGACATCACCACCGAAGCGCAGACTTTCACTTTCGCTACGACCGAAACGCTCATCACCGATATGAACTTTGAACTTCTGTTCCAGTTCGGGTCCGGTGCGACCAAGGCGCTCGGCGAAGTTACCATCGAGTTCTTAAGCATTAAGATCTACCAGACCAAAGTTCTATGAGATTGTCGTTTAACTTAAACACGTTATTCCGATAAACAGACTTAAAGAGTTATAAATAATCAAATCGGGAGGGCGGTCATCAATATGATTTTGCCCTCCCAAAACGATTATTGCTCTTTTTATTTCCGCGGCAAAACGCCGCGCCCCATTCTTTTCAGGAGACAATCCGTGATGAAAAAAAGATTGATAGCATTGTTGACGGCTTTAACGCTCGTTTTAACGCTTTTCGTCGCTTGCAACGCGCCTGCCGACGATAACACTCAAAATTCCGCTATAACCCCTGCGGTCTACGATTACGATAAAGATTTCTCCGTCTATCGCACGGCGGGTCAACAGGAAGAATCTTACGATTACAGACTTAACTTCCTGCCCGCAGTCGACGGGTTGAATCAACCTTACGTCGGCGACACCATGCCGTACTACGAAAACGGAACTTACTATATATATTACCTCAAAGAAGGCGGCGACTCGTATAACCATTCGATTTACGTTGCGACAACGACGGATTTTAAGACGTATACCGAATACGACGCGCCCGTCCTCGAATCTTCAAGAAGCGGCGGTCAGGACGCCTGGATAGGCACCGGTTCGCTCGTCAAGGTCGAGGATAAATATTACTTCTTCTACACAGGTCACGCCGCGTCCTCCACCTTGGAATACTCCGAAAAGGTAATGGTCGCCGAGGGTACAAGCCCCTTACAATTGACGAAAAGAGAGGGTTGGGATATCACTCCGCCCGCCACGCTCGGTCAGAAGCAGGACTTTCGCGATCCGCAAGCATATTATAACGGCGCGACCGACACCATCGAAATGACCGTCACCGCTTCGCAGAGAGGAAAGGCGTGTATTCTCAGATATACCCTTTCCAAAGATCTTACGGGTAGACAATACGACGGCATAATCTTCACCGACGAAAACGAGGGCTTCTGGAACCTCGAATGCAGCGACACGTTCAGAATGGGCAATAAGTATTATATTACCTATTCCGGTCAGGACGACACGCTGTGGTACGCTTTTTCCGACACGGCTTACGGACCTTACGGTTCGCCCAAGAGACTTGACGACAAACTGTTCTACGCCGCCAAACACGTTTCCGACGGTACGGATATGTATATGGTAGGCTGGCTGAGAAGATCGGCTTCCGCTTCTTCGCTGTCCGAAGTCGCCGAATGGGGCGGAAACCTCGCCGTTCAGCAACTCGGTCAGAACGCCGACGGCAGCCTTTATTTAAAGCCTGCGGAAGTTATTGCCTCGTCCTTCACCGACAAGAGAACGCTTTTGTCCGACACGTCCGTTTCGCTCGAAGGCGGTCTGTATAACGAATATCAAAGCGCGTTCACCGCTTACGAAAGGTTTTTGATAAAGGGTAAGTTTAATTATACCGGCAGCGCAGCGTTCGGTCTTGCGTTCGATTATAGCGGCAAGCAGGAAAAGTATAAACTCGTTTCGGTTATTCCTTCCGAGAAGAAGATGACGCTCTCCTTCAACGAAGGCGAAAACTTTATCACCGAAACGGCTGTCACGCTTAAAGCGGGCGAAACCTATTCGTTCACCTACTTGCAGGAAGGCTCTTGCGGTGTGTTCTATATCGACGGTATCGCCGCGCTTTCGGTCCGTCTTTACGGCGTCAGCGGCAGGCAGATAAGATTGTTCGTTGAAAAAGGCTCCGTTGAGTTTACCGACCTCGTTCAATATACCGCCGCGTAAATTCAGTCCGATTTTCACAATAAACAGAGCAAAAAGGATTTGTCTATGAAGATTTTCAACCCCGAAAACCCGCTGATGAGATTTCTCACCAAGGTGTTTGACTGTATAGCGCTCAACGTTTTATGGGTTGTCCTTTCGCTTCCCATATTCACGATCGGGGCGGCGTCTACCGCAGTATATACCACCATATACCATCACATACGCCTCGGCGAAGGGTATTTCTGGTCGTCGTTCCGAACGGCTTTCAAAGAAAACTTCAAGCGTTCCACGCTTGCATGGCTTCCGCTTCTGTTTATGCTCATATTCCTCATATTCGACGTACTGTGGCTCAGGGCGCTTATCAAAAACGGTCAGCCGCTCGGCGCGCTGTTCGGTGTGATACTCGTCTTTTTAGCCGTCGCAATCGTTTGGGGACTGTTCCTGTTTGCCTATTGCGCGCGCTTCAACGGCACCGCCAAAGAGACCATAAGATACAGTTTTTATCTTATGATGGCGCACCCGTTCCGCTCGCTCGCGGTAATGCTCATTCAACTTGCCACGCTCGCCGTTTTGCTGCTCGTGCCGGGGCTTGCGATAGTCCTGCCGTCAGCGTCCGTATGGGCGTCGAGTTTTCTTATCGAGCAGATATTCCTGAAACACATGCAGCCCGCCGACGTCGAAAAGGCGTTGGAAGAGCAGCAGACACCTGAAGATTAAACGAGCGTTTATTGCCGTTAATCGACATATAGCCCCACTTTTTAAAAAATTCATCAGGCGGCGCCGCTTCTTCGTAGTGTCAGTTAAACAAAAACGGCCTTCAAAAATGTCTCATAATTAAAACTTGCGACGCCGTCTGAAAAGACTTATAAAATAATTACCGGAACAAAGAGAATAAAACCATGAAAAAAAACGACTTGCAAAAAGCAAGAACTTTTGAAAATAAATATCTTCCCCACCTGTCCGAAGACGACAAGCCGCGTTTTCACATCGTCGGCGGCGTCGGCTGGATAAACGACCCCAACGGTTTTTCCGTTTATAAAGGTGAATATCACCTGTTCTTTCAATACTATCCTTACGGGGTCAACTGGAACGACATGCACTGGGGGCACGTCAAGACTAAAGACTTTATCCGTTGGGAAAGGCTTCCCTGCGCGCTCGCGCCCGATCAGTCTTACGATAAAGACGGCTGTTTTTCGGGCGGGGCGGTGGAACTGCCCGACGGGCGCCACCTCATAATTTATACGGGCGTCAAAAACATAAGAAGAAGCAACGGCGTGGTCGAGAGTTATCAGACTCAATGTATCGCGACGGGCGACGGCGTAAACTATACAAAATATGAGAATAACCCCGTTATAGACGCGCAAACGCTTCCCGAGGGAGGCAGCGAACTGGACTTCCGCGACCCGAAGATCTGGGAGGAAGACGGAAAGTTTTACCTCGTCGTGGGCAATCGCGCGGCGGACGGAAGCGGCTCTATTCTTTTATATGAAAGCGAAAACGCTTTTGACTGGAAGTACGTTTCGACGGTCGCTTCCTGTCATAATCAGTTCGGCAGTATGTGGGAGTGCCCCGACTTTTTCGAACTCGACGGCAAACACGTGCTTCTGACAAGCCCGCAGGATATGTATTCGATGGGGCTTGAATTTCACCCCGGTCACTCCACGCTGTGCATAATAGGCGATTTCGACAGGAATATCAATCACCTTATCCGCAAAAACGTACACGCCGTAGATTACGGCACAGATTTTTACGCCATGCAAACGGTCAAAACGCTCGACGGCAGGCGCGTTATGATCGGCTGGATGCAGAGTTGGGAAACTTGCGGTTGTAAACTCAAAAACCTGCCTTATTTCGGGCAGATGTCTCTTCCGCGCGAACTATCCATTCGCGACGGCAGGCTCATTCAGAACCCCGTCAGAGAGATAGAAAACTATCGTTCGGTCAAAGTCGGCTATCACAACATAGTCATTTCCGACGAAACGCACCTTCAGGGCGTCAGCGGAAGGTTTATCGATATGACGGTCACCGTCCGTTCGAGCAACGTCAATAAGCCTTACCGTTACTTTAAGATTTCAGTCGCCAAGGACGGCGAGAGGGTGACGACCATTCGCCACAAACCCGAAAACAACACCATTCGCGTCGACAGAAGTTGCAGCGGCTTCCCGCACGATATTGTCAACGTGAGAGACTTTCCCATCTTCTCGCACGACGAACTCAAAATCAGGATAATTCTCGACAGATTCAGCCTTGAAATTTTCGTTAACGACGGCGAACAAGCCGCCTCATTCGTCATTTATACGCCGATAACCGCAGATTCCGTTTCATTTAACGCCGACGGCACGGCTATAATCGACGTGGAAAAATATGACCTCGTGGTGTAATATGAAAAAGTACGATATCGTCGCGTTAGGCGAATTATTGATAGACTTCACCGAATACGGTGTGAGCGAGCAGGGCAACCCCGTTTGGGAAGCCAACCCGGGCGGAGCGCCTTGCAACGTCCTTGCAATGATGAAAAGGCTGGGTAAATCTGCCGCGTTTATAGGAAAGATAGGTAACGACGTTTACGGCAGGCAACTTGAAAGCGCCGTTAAAGAGGTCGGTATCGACCCCGCGGGTCTCGTATTCGACAACGAGGTGCATACCACGCTCGCAGTAGTACATAAATTACCCAACGGCGACAGGGATTTTTCCTTTTACCGTAACCCCGGCGCGGACGTTATGCTCACCGAGGACGAGATCGACTATTCGCTTTTATCGTCGACGAAGGTGTTTCATTTCGGAACGCTTTCAATGACCCACGAGGGCGTTGAACAGGCGACGAAAGCCGCGGTAAAAGCGGCAAAGTTAAGCGGTGCGCTTGTTTCTTTCGACCCCAACTTCCGCCCGCCGCTGTGGAACAGCGAACAAAAAATGTTAGAGGCGGCCGTGTGGGGAATGGGCGTTTGCGATATTTTAAAGATATCCGACAACGAAATAGATCTTTTAACGGGCGAAAAAGACATTGAAAAAGCCGTCGCGATAATTCGCCATGACTACCCGAACATTCGTCTTTTATGCGTCACGATGGGCGGAGAAGGCAGTTATTGTTCGTATAAGGATATGCTCGTTTTCGTGCCTGCCTTCCTTGTGAATACGGTGGAGACGACGGGCGCAGGGGATACTTACGGCGCGTGTGTTTTAAACTACGTCGTAGACCACGGCATCGAGGCTCTTACGGAGGATAATCTCCGTGAGATGATGACGTTTGCGGGAGCCGCCGCCGCGCTTGTAACCACAAGAAAGGGCGCACTCCGTGTTATGCCGACTCTTGAAGAAATAGAAAAAACGATAGCGAGTAAGTAAGATAGTCGCGTTTTCAAAAACTCTTATATTTTAAAAAAGGCGTAGCGGTTTTAACCGTTACGCCTTTTTTTGAGTAGAGAGAGGGATTTGCGCCTTCAAGCGGCGCGCACGGAAAACAGCGCACTGCGTTGTTTTGTCTGCGGTAGAGTCCGCAGATCCTAAGTCAAAGCATTTGAAAAGCTTTGCTCGCCCCATCGAATTCCTATCTTGCTTTTGACTATAACAAAAAAGACAACCCGAGTTGGGTTGCCTTTTTTGTGGCGGCACGTGTGCCACTCTCATTGAACTCTTGATTGAATTAAAGTTGAATAAATAATACTCTTGCGTAATATGCTTGAAAAAAAGAATATTTTTTGATAAAATATAATTACAATAAAAGTTTTTTATTTGGCTAACGTTTCAAACAACTAATGCTTAATTGGATTGGAAAAACATATGCAATACAGCAAAAAGATTATTCTTAAAAACGGAAAAGAAGCATGGCTAAAAAACGGTGAAGCATCGGATGGAAGTGCCGTTTACGAGAATTTTAATGCTATACATGCTGAAACAGATTATTTGCTCACGTACCCCGATGAAAATAGTTTCGATCCGGAACGGGAAGCGCAGTTTTTACAAGAAAAAATCGCGCACGAACAGATTTCAGGAGTTGATTTATATGTTGTTGAAACTATAAACAAATTCCGATTTGTCAAACCATAACACGTTACGCTTGTACGCTTTTAGAAAGAATAAGCGTCTTGATAAAGGAATCATACAGCGTTTATAAATTGTGAGAGAACGTTATGAAAATATCCATCAGATTTTTTAACGACAAAGAAGTTCGCGCCGCTTGGAACGAGGGAGACAACAAGTGGTATTTCAGCGTACTTGATATTATAGGAGCAATCAGGAAAGAAGATAATTACGAAAAA
>ODAI011853834.1_pt1 | contig 20076 bp, 12 predicted proteins | sample 1539321 | NCBI WGS metagenome assembly ODAI01 (sample SAMN02144231, study PRJEB22623) | gut metagenome | biome: sheep rumen | host: Ovis aries | place: New Zealand
AGCCGAGTAGTTCCTCACATAGGCACCCCTATTCGAAATGCCCACCGAGCTCGCGATACGGGGCAAGAGGTCCTTCGTGAACTTCTGGCCTATGGTGTAGAACTCCTTGTGGAACGAGCTTCCATTGGGTACCAGCACCTCGGCACCGGCGGCCGAAGAACCGTCCGCAGCATTGATGTGCATGGAGAATATCGCCTTGGCACCTGCCTTGTAGGCGCGCTCCACACGTGTCTTGATGCTTGGCGTGTCTCGGCTCTCGTTCTTGAACTCGGCCTGCGAAAGCGTCATGTAGACCTCGAAGCCGTACGAACGCAGCTTGGACGCACACGCCTGGGCGATGCGCCATGTGAGGTCGCACTCGCGCAGACCGTTGCCCACAGCGCCGCTGTCGTCAGCGCCATGGCCGGGATCGATGGCGATGACCACGTCCTTGGCGATGACCCACATCTGATTGTTCTTCGTCGTCTGCTTGTAGGCGATGACCTTCGAGCCGTTGGCCGTCTTGTTGCGGCTAACGTCGGCGACCTTCCTCGTCTTGGGGTCGATGAGCGAGAAGTTGCCGGAGTTTGCGGGCTCGGCAATCCAGCGAGTAGCCGTGCTGGTCTGAATCAGCTGATATGCACCGTCGATCATCTTGGGCGAGAACGCAAGGTACTTGCCGCTGTTCTTGTTCTTGAGCAGGACATAGCCCTGATTGTCGTGCGAGAGCTTCCAGTACTGGTTGGCCGAGCGCTTCGCAGTCCAGAGCTTGACCTGCGCACCACTGTCTTTCGAGTTGCGAGACACGTCGAGGACCTTGGTCATATCAAGCGCCGTGCGAATCAGATAGGTGCCATCCTCGAGCACATGCGCATAGGCATACTGCTCGGGAGCCTCGGAGACGTTCCAGTGCTGGTCCTTGGCAGCCGAACCCTTATCAGGCCTGATAGTGATCGAGCCGTTGGCAGCCTTGCCGGAATGTACGCTCAGAACATAGCGCACATCGCCCGTGAGAGCAGACACGAACTTGTAGGTACCGTTAGACTCGCGAACCGCAATCCACTGCTGGCCTCTCTGATTGCTCTTCTCGGCCCACTGGACGATCTTCGCGCCGTTCTTCGCCTTATCGCCACTGACCTCAAGGACCTTGCCAGACTTGGCGTTGACGATGGTCACGTAGCCACTATTCTGGTCTGCGACGATGTCCCACCCCTCGTTGACAGCCGTCGTACCCTTATAGAGCATGGCGGTGCCTCCGTCGTCCATCGATGCCTTCTGCATGTTGAGCTTGTACGCATTATTGAGCGAGCTCTTCAGGATGTAGGTGTCGTCGGAGATATCGGCGGCATGCTGCTTGGCCTCGGCATCGAGGATGTCCTTGGTCACGGCAAAGGTGAATTTCTGGTTCTCGTCGCCACCAGAGGTCTTGTTGGGATAGGCGATGGTCTTGGCGCTGTTCTGGGCAAGGCCGCCTCGCACATCAAAGGCACACTGTGTCGTACCGTTCTTGAGAAGCCCCGAGATCAACTTGAAGGTGCCGTCACTCTGCTTGACGATGACCCACTGCTGCCAAGCTGCGCCCGGCTTATACGCCTGCTGCACTACGGTCGGGGACGTGCTGCCGCTGAATGCTTTGGCACCGTTGGAGAGCGTGAGGTAGAGACCACTCGCCACGCTCTTGATGGTCGCGTAGCCGCTCTCGAGGAATGCGACGTCCCAGCGCTGGTTTTGCGAAACCTTTGCCTTGTAGAGAATGATCTGCGCGCCAGCCTTCTTGCTGCCGCCCTGCACGTCGAGGGAGTACGTTGATTTGTCGCCATCGACCTTGGGGTCTGCGTTGCTCGTGATTTCATAGCGGCCGGCAGGCAGGTCATTCGCATGATCTTTTGCAAGCTGGTCGAGCTTCTTCTGGGCAGCGGACTTGGTGTCGGCCTGCGCCTTGATGGTCATAGTCTTGGCGGTAGCCTTTTCGACCGCAGGCGCTACTACCTTAGTAGGCTCCGTCTTCTCCTCGGCAAACTGCGTAGCAGCGTCTTCCACTATGGCAGGCTCTTCCGACGCTACCGGCTCCTGCTGATCGTTTGTGGTCGCCTCAGTCTCGGCACCATCAGTGGAGGTATCAGCTGCGGGAGTCTGGGCAACCTCTTCAGGAGCGGACGTCTGGCCTTCTTGACCGACGCTCTCATCTTCCTGCTGAACGTTGTCTATGACATCGCCCGCCGGCTGCTCGCTGGGGTCTTCTTCATCAACAACGGATTCCGCAGCGGGCTGCTGTTCGTTCAGAGCGGTGCCTGTGCCCTCAGTGTCCGCCGAAGTATCGTTTGCCTCGGGAGCATCATTTACCGGCGCCTCCGTCTCGATGACAACGCCCGATACATCGTTTGCAGGCGGCTGCATAGCCTGAGCGTCGTCGGCAAAAGCCGAAACAGGAGAAACTGCAAGCGATAATGCAAGTGCAGTACCTGTCAGCGCTGACAGGAATTTCAATCTCATGTTGAATCCTCCTTACTTCAGAGGCCGCCACCAATTGCCGCGACTGACGCCCTCATGGCATAGCGTTGAGTTTATTATTGGTGAAGCGCCGAGGAAAACCTCAGCGCTCCACCCGATTTCCTCAATCATTAATGCAAGCTCAGCTTCGCTCGGCAATTCTTCCGCTACCGAGAAGGCTTCCGATGAAGCATGCGCTTGATACGTTCCCCCAAGCTATCGGTCTTAAAGACCTCCTGGAAAATGAGCTCGGAAGAATTCGGCACCTCATATCCCACGTACTTCTCTCGGAAATCTTCCATCTTTGACTTATATTCCTTGGTTATGGAATCAAGTCGTTCGAGAGCATCAATCACCTCTTCTGAGCTGTACAGCAACGGACCGGGAGCTTCCTTTTCGAAGTCAACGTACATTCCACGCAGCTCATTTGCATACTGCTCAAGGTCATATGTGAAGAAAAGCATCGGCTTCTTGAGCAATGCATAGTCAAACATCGTCGACGAATAGTCGGTGATCATCACATCCGATATCAAGTAAAGGTCATCGATCGAACCGTAGCTTGTCATATCGTATATGAACTCGTTATCGGCAGGGACGGTATAGCCCGAAGCAGAGAAGTGATGCAGCCTCACGAGCAAGACATACTCGTCGTCCAGACGCTCCTTCATTCGATCGAGGTTTAGCATCATGTCGAAGCTGTTGCGCTTTCTCCACGTCGGTGCGTAGAGAATGATCTTCTTATCCTTCGGCAGCTGAAGCCTGTCCTTGACCCCGTTTATGTATTCTTCGCTCGCAGAAAGCAGACTGTCTGTGCGCGGATACCCCGAATGTAAATGCTTGGGCGTCACACCGAATATATCGTCAACCAGCTCGTCGATGAAACGACCCTGGCACATGATGTAGTCCCAACGAGAGTTCTTCTTAATGTACGCCTCTCGCGACTCAGCCGTCGGGAAGTCAGCCTCAACATCGAGACCCAGAGTTTTTAGCGGCGTCCCGTGCATCGTCTGAATCTCAATCTGCCCAGACCTCTTCTCATATTCGTCCGGAAAATTGACATTGTTGACGAGGTACTTTGCAGTCGCGAGGTAATGGAAGTACTCCGGCGTCCAACGCCTCACCCTGATGCCACGCCCGTTGATTGGCTGCCTCTCGTCAGAAAGGGACCACACGCATGTGTACTCGGGATGGTTTGCATCGATGTACTCGTAGAGCGCGCGCGGATTGCAGCTGTACTTACTTCCCCACATCGACTCAAAGAGAATCAGTTTCTTGTTGATCTTTTCGGAGCGATAACGCGGATACGTTTCGACAACCGCAGCCTTGCGCTTCGCGAAGTTCGACAGGTCATCAGGCCACATCGTAGTAACGCGGAGCATCATGCGCCCAGAAGCATCGCGGTAGATGATGGCGTCAAACCAATCGTTCTTAAAATGATGGTTGAAGTATGGATGAGAATAGATCCACAGGCTTTCTTCGCTTCCATCTTCAAGCACCACGCCCAGCGTCATGTTGTGGAATGCCGAATAGAGGTTCTTCGTAAGACTCTCATCAGCAAAATCTACGTGAAAAGCTATAAGGCTAGGATCATCTTGCTTGACTTGACCGACAGAAAGAGTGTCGATGTTCTTCGTGTAGCGGTTCTCATCCTGCAATACATAGCGGCTTATCTGCCTTGCAGCTACCTCTCCGACAATCCTTACCTCAAAGTCCAGCACGTTGCCTTTCCGTTTGATCGACTCAACGCTTGCCAGAGACGATCGCCTCTCCAGCCGGAGATTGTACTGGCGTAGCGTGCGCGCTATCAAAACCTGGGAGTCGAGATCGACAATTTGGATATCTCGCTCTTTCATTGCAAGCTTATCGGGCTCGCTTCCACCCTTCTGAGAATAGACAAAGTACTGAATATCAAACTCCATGTCATCGGTATACAGTCCGAATTCGCAAGGCGCAGTCTTTTCCGCATGGATGGTGCTTTCGTCGTCGTTATCGGCGATGAACACCTCATCAACATCATCATCAAGATGAAGCACCAACAGATTGTCTTTGTACTCTATCGAATCTACAAAGGCATCTTTCGTAGAGGAATACAGCTTGAGGTGGTTGAACTCATCGAACGTCACGCAAAGATGGCGGTTCTCGTATAGCGCTGCGATATCCCTGACGCCTGCAATCTTAGATTTATTCACATAATTCAGAGCAGTCATGCCGCTCTTGAAGGGATTAGCGTATTCGACTGTCAGATAGAGTTCGCCTTGAGGTATGTCCTTATACCTATCATCTGACAAATCGATTGTTGCCTTGAACCCTGATCCATCGTAATCGTAGTTGGTGACTTCATTAGAGTATTTATCAAATACACTACCCTGTGTACGGGTGAGCGATTCGCATGCCCAAGGCTCTACAGCGACCTCGATCCTATCGCCTGTGGCACTGCTATTCAGGAATACTCTTGCCGTCTGGTCTCCCATATGCAGCGGCTGCCTTCGGGCATACACATGGCCAAACACTTCAATCGTGGAACCCCACACCTTGATGTCATCAATGAAGTCTCGATAGGAGTTCCTGTTGAGCTCGTCAGTGATATCCCGGCGATCGGTACCAAACAGGTCTTCGGGAAGATCGGCGATGACCCTGCCATCTTCCACGTGCGTCGGGGCCGTCCAGTAGTAGTCAAGCTCAAACTTGCGAAGTTCACGAGCTCTTTCCAGGTCCCCATCAAGGACAGCACGTACCTTCTTCTCGCAGATGATGCTCGTCTGAGAAATGTACTTCTGCTCGATACGCTCCTCGATGTATTTCTTGACCTCGCGCATGAAGAGCGCCGCGGTCTCATCGTCAACAAGGGGCAACTGGTTGATGAAGATTGACAGGTCGATTTCCATCGACTTCACGCGCCATGCTTTCAGAACCTCCTCACCGGGAGGATTCTGCTCGAAGAAGTCATCGAGCTTGCGCATGACAGTCAGACGGTCATAGAGATTCTTTTCGCTGTCGACCTGCTGCGTGATCGATTTGGAGACGCCGTCACGCACGCGCCAAAGATACCCGTAACTGTGCACAACAGAAACATGATTGACGGTGCAATGGATGGGAATGGTGACGGGAATGTCTTCGTAGAGAATGCCCTCCGGGAAACGATATCCGTGCTCTTTCATGAAGCTCATTCTTATCAGCTTATTCCAGGCAGTAGTGTCGTTGATAAGAACTGGATAGTCGTAGATATTTGCGACGCTTGGAATGCCCTTGAAAGCCCGATCGTGGATGGGCGACGATATTGTTTTGCTTGAATTGAATCGCTGTACATTGCAGATAGCCATATCACTATCATCGTATACAGCTTTTACATACATCTTTTCGTAGATATCGCGCGCAACAACATCATCCGAATCGATATATACGATGTACTCTCCTCGTGCACGATCGGTGCCATAGTTTCTTGCGCTACCAAGGCCACCGTTAATCTTCCTATAATAGAAGAAATTATCGTAATCCTTTGCATACCTTTGGGCAATCTCGCCACTGCTATCGGTAGATCCATCGTCAACAAGAATGACTTCGATGTTACGCAGAGTTTGGTTCACCAACGAATCCAAGCATTCTTCAAGATACTCTTCGACATTGTATATTGGCACCACAACGCTTACTGCGGGCTTTGCAAGTGATTCGTTGTTCATGAAGTCATTCCTCGCTAATGAATCGGAAGTGCATTGAGTTCATCGATTGCTAGTGAGCTTCAGTACCTACCTTCAGGTTCTGCTTCACCTGTGTCGTCGAGATGCCCGGCGTACGGTCAAGATAGACCACCTCGCAATAGTCCTTCAGGTACTCAAAGCGGTCGCTGCCAGCCCAGTCGCCACCCATGACCACCACGTCAATGCCATAGGTCTTGACGTCGTCAATCTTCTGCTCCCAGGTATCCTCGGGAATCACGAGGTCGACGTAGCGGATGGCCTCGAGCATCTCCTTGCGGGTCTCATAGTCGTAGAAGGACTTCTTGCCCTTTCCGGCATTGAACTCGTCAGTCGACAGGGCTACGACCAGATAGTCACCAAGCTGTGCAGCACGGCGCAGCAGGCGGACGTGACCGAAGTGCAGCAGGTCGAATGTGCCGTATGTCAGAACGCGACGCAAGCCCTTGTACGTCCCGTCTGAGGTGACCTCTGACTTCAGATCAGCGTCAATCGCATCATTCTTGTAACCCATAGCAATCCTTTCTCAAAAGTCAACTTGTACATAGTACCATGAGCGGCAAGAGTCGCCATCTGTACAGATTTACGACAGCAGATATACATTTGGTATAACCATCAAATATCACACCGCTCCCTGTAAGAATAGCCCTATCACTGAGATGCAACCACGGGCGAAATACCATCGAAATGCTGCCACATAGCCGTTCAAGCAGACAGCCGTATCTCAAACTGAACATGCAGCTCCGATTGTTTGTGGCAAGTATCGATTCAACGGCAGTTGAAGGATGAAGGCTTTCCGGGAGCATCCAGCACCGAGCATGCTGCTAGGCAGCACGAGATACCACGCGTATGAAAAAAGGCCGGTAGAACCCGGCCTTCGAAAAATCTGGCTCCCCGGGTAGGATTCGAACCTACGACATACGGATTAACAGTCCGCTGCGCTACCACTGCGCCACCGGGGAATATGTCCTTGCGCAAGAAAGTACTATAGGGCTTCTTCTTTCTTTGTGCAAGCATCAATCAAAACAATTTGAAAGAATTTGGATGCTCACCCCAAACGACGACTGCAGCCGAAGCCTTACCCCTGCAGACGGTCGATAAGCTCCTTCATCGCCTGAATGGAGTTGAAGTTCTCGGGCTCGAGATCCTCGACGTCGATGTCGATGTCAAATGCCTCGTTGAACTCGCTCACGATCGTTATGATGTCGAAGGAATCCAGAACGTCGTTGTCGATGAGAAGCTTCTCGTTCTCGAAGTCGACATCGGGGCGCACCTCGTTCAGGATCTCAAGAATCTCGTCCATTTCCAGCAATACCTTCCTATTCGTCCTCATTCTCAAGCTCATCCAGAACCTCTGTCGTAAGGTCGCTGGAGAGCTGGTCCCAGTGCGCATAGATGCGCTCCTCAGGCCAGTCCCACCACCTTAGCGCAAGCAGGCGATCAATGATAGCCTGATTGAAGCGGTATTTGATGATACGTGCAGGAACGCCAGCAACAATGGCATAGGGCGGCACGCTCTTAGTGACGACGGCGCCACTTCCGATGACGGCGCCATCCCCTATCGTCAGGCCGGGCTTGCGTGCGATCACGGCGCCAGAGCCAATCCACACGTCGTTGCCTACCACCACTGGCTCCTCGTCGTGGTGCCGCTGCAGCTTGCCCGCAAGCCTATTGTTCACGCGATACGTCGGCATCATCGAGGCGGCTCGATAGTTGTGCTCGTTGCCTCCGATGTCCACCATGCGCGCGATGCAGCAATACTTGCCCACTGTGGCCCAAGTGATGCTGACGTCAGCGCCGGTATAGCTCATATCGCCAATAGTCGCGTTGTTGAGGAGATTGCGCTTCTCGATGTCCACATTGGTACCGATAGTGCTGCTGAGCACCACGCTGTCCTTCTCGACGACGCTGCCCGTACCCACCTTGCTCCTCTTGACCATGGCGCTGGAGTCAATCCGTGGCTCGGCATCCCTCTTGCGCAGGGTGATCATCGACTACTCCCCCTCTTCCTCAAGCATCGCATTGAGCTTACCGTAGAGCGTCTTGCCCGATGCGTTCTTGGGAATCTCGTCCAGTACGCGCACAGCGATCATGCGACGGTTGATCTCGGTCGCCCCGTAGACGTATTCCACCACGTCGTGGGCTATCGACTCGTCCGTCAGGAAGATCGCGAGAAGGTCGTCATGCCCCGCGCAGGCTATGTCGAGCGTGCCGAACTTGCGCACGAGCAGCCGCTCCATCTCGTCGAGGTTGGTGCGGCGGCCCACAATCTTGACGAAGCGCTTGAGGCGTCCCACGATGTAATAGAAGCCATCCACATCTCGCTTGGCGACGTCACCGGTCGCCAGACGTCCATGACGCTCGTCACCCTTTGCCAGGTCATCGGCACCGAGGGCATATCCCAGCGTCACATTGGGGCCGTAGTAGACGAGCTCGCCCGCCACATCAGGCTCATCAATGGGATTGCCATCGACGTCCACGATCTCGAATCGCCCGCCAGGAATGGGAATGCCCATGCTGCCACGCTTGTCGAGCGCATGCTCGGCGGGCAGGTATCCCATGCGAGCCGTGGCCTCGGAGGCACCATACATCACCACAAAGTTGATGCCATGGTCGGCCGCGTAGCGGGCAAAGCGGTCCTGCAGGTCGGGCGCCAGCTTGCCTCCTGCCTGCGTCATGGTGCGCAGGCTCGGAAGTTCCATCTTGGTGGTGAAGCGAAGCTTCTCGAGCATCTCGTACATGAAGGGTACGCCGGCAAACGATGTGGCCTCCTGCTCGCGGAACAGCTTCCAGAAGCCCTTGCTGTAGCAGGCAAGTCCCGTGAGGATGAGCGTCGCGCCTGCCCAAAGGTGCGAGTTGATCACCGAGAGACCGTAGACGTAGTTCATCGGAAGGCTGGTGATCGCCCGCTCGTCTGCCGTGATACCGAGATACTCGACGATCGATGCGGTATTGGCAGCGAGGTTCGCGTAGGACTGCCGCACGAGCTTTGGGCTGCCCGTGGAGCCAGAGGTCGACATCAGAAGCCCAAGCTCATCATCGAGCGGAGTCATCTTGCCGTCTGCAAGCTCGATAAGGGCGTAGTCCATAAGCTGCAGCAGCACTCTCCCCTCTCCGACGCGCTCGGCATCCTTCGCCGGCGCCCAGGCGTAGCGTGGATGATAGGTCTCCAGCAGGCTCGCGAGCAACGATCCATCAATGCCACTCTCCAACAGCAGCGGGACGACACCCTGATTGACGAATCCGACATAACCAGCTACCGACCCCACGCTGTTCGTGCAGAACAAGAAGGCCACCGAACGCGACTCGCAGGGCTCGGCTATGCGCTGCGACAGGTCGTGGAGCTCGGCATACGAGACGCATTGGTCTCCCTCGACGAGGGCGCAGTTTTCTGCGTAACGCATAAGGTCAAATAGTGGTTCCATACTCACATTCCTTCCCGATCAAACGATGGCAGGCGTGACACATCTGCCACGCCTGTACGTTAGGACTAGAATTGTTCGTAGATAAAGCTCGCGCTGTCATAGCCCGCTCCATACATGCCAAAGATGACGATGGCGTCAATGGCCAGCAGGTAAATAACCCAGCGCAAGACAATGTGCTGACGATCTATGGACTCGCGGATATGCACCCCTCGCTCGTGCATCAGGTCGATCAGGTACATCCCCACGATGCACGCGATGAGCAGCAGCCAGTTGGCAGCGTCCAATCCGAGGCCCTTCATCGTGCCGTCAAGCAGGAACGAAACGTCCCACCATTCGGTGCCGATGGAGCGGAACATCTCCAACGCGGCGTTGAGATCGGTGCCGCGTGAGAACAGGCGCCCAAGTGTGCAGATGCAGAACGTACGAAAGACCTGGAACGAACGCCAGCCAAAGGAGCTCTTGCGAATATTGAACACCTCGCAGAGGTACTGGTACGCCTCGGGCAAAAGAATGCCCGCAACAATGAAGATGCCGTTCCAGACACCATAGGCGATGTACTTCCACTCAGCGCCATGCCAGAAGCCGACGAGGAAGTAGACGATGAACATGGCCATGATGGGCGGCAAACGCTTGCCCACAAAGCTCCCCAGTAGCTTGCGGGAGGCGCGGCTGATACCCACGAAGCTCTTCGAAAGCGACAGCGGATAGAAGACATAGTCGCGCATCCACGAGCCAAGGGTGATGTGCCATCTACGCCAGAACTCTTCGATGCTGTGAGAGAAGTACGGCTGGTTGAAGTTGAGCTCAAGCTCGATACCAAGAGCCTCGGAGAAGCCGCGCGCGATGTCCATGCCTCCCTGGAAGTCGGCATAGACCTGCAGGCCATAGCCAGCCGCGGCGAGAAAGACCATCAAACCGTGGTACTCGGTGTAATTGTTGTAGATAAGGTCCACCGGCACCGCGATGCGGTCAGCGATGACGAGTTTTTGGAACCAGCCCCAGACCATGAGCTGACATCCATGGCACAGACGCACGTAATCAAAGCGATGGCCCTCGTAGAGCTGATTGGCCAGCTGCTTGTGACGCGGAATGGGGCCCTGCACGATCTGCGGGAAGTACGACATGAACAGCGCGAACTTTGCGATGTTGGTATCTGCCGTGATCTTGCCGCGGTACACGTCGGTCATGTACGCGATCGCCTGCAGCGTGTAGAACGATATGCCTATGGGCAGCAGCAGGTTGATATGCGGCAGGGGCGCACCGGTCGATTCGAGCAGCACGTTGGCGTTTTCGGCAAAGAAGTTGTAGTACTTGAGGTAGAGCAGCACGCCGAGGTCCACCAACACGCCAAGCACCAAGTATGGCTTGCACCTGCGCTTTGTCTTTGCCTTGATGCGCTTCTTGTCGGCTCGCGCAAGGCGCTTTTGAGACGCCTCCTTATTGCCAGCGTCGGAGATGGCTTGGATCCGTCGAGCCATGAGGAAGGTAAAGACCGTCGTCCCCAAAAGCACCAACAGCAGATACCCACTGTTGAGGTAGAAGAACACAAGACTGCCCGCAAGCAGGACTACCCACCGGTACCGCAGGGGGAAGATAAAGTAGAGCAGCCCCACGGCCATCAGGAATACAACGAAAGAAATATCAACAAACGTCATGACCTACGCGTCCTGTTCTTCCTTGCATGCGAGCATTTCGATAGGTGCGCGCTGTGCGTAATAGGTGCCGTATATATCGCCAGACTCACCATGAATGACGGGAATGACGGAATAGTCGTACTCAACCGACTCGACTTCTATGCTGTTCTTACCAGCATCACCTGTTGTCTGCTGGTCTGCGCCCTGTTGTAGCGAAAGAATAGGAACGCTTTCGACCAGCTCCCTATCAATGAAAGACGATTCGTCGCTGCTGACCACAGCTATCCTTTTCCAAGCATATTCCTCGAGGTCTTCGACATCTGCAGGCGACACAATCTTCTTTACCTTCTGACGGTATATGAGGTACTCATCTGCTTCTTCCGCATGATCCCACGATAGCGTCACGAACAGATGCATATTGGTTGCGGTGAGGTCCCCGACCCGTAAATCGTCGCGCACTTCGGGTAGATCGAATTCGAACTCCCGCACAGTGTGGGCCACTAGGAAATCCTTATATCGCTTACTCGTAGCATCAAACTCACTATAGAGCTCGTCTCCACGACGGTCCTCGATCGTGTAGTGCTGCATGATGTAGTTGGCCAAATAGTCGGTATATTTGATAGACCCGTGCGCATTGGTATGACGCGGATTCCAAAAATCTGTATTCGGGTTGAGGTTCATGGTCGCCGGATCACTCAGGTCGATGAAATCCATTCCTGCTTTCTCAACGATATCGCAGAGCAGTTGCATGTGATGCAACTCTATGGGATCAGTGATTGCCTGAGGCTGCAACACAAACAGAATAGACACGTCCTCCGACTTACAATAGCCAATAAGGTCATCGATGGTATTGCTGCTGAACGTTTTCTCATCGAATGGCCCATAGTCATCAAGCGATGCCTTCATCTCCATATATGTTGAAAAAGTCGAAGCCGAATCACGTGTGACAAAATGATTGGGATTAGTTGCCGCACCACCCACGTCTGCGTATTGGGGTGCAAAGTCCTCGCTTTGTAGGTCGCTCCACGTGGAATGAAAGCCGATGAGTGGAAATAGCAGCTCAACAGCCTCATCGAAGCTATAGCCGTTCTGGTCGCAGAGTGCCTGTACTAGTTTGATCTTGTCCCAAGAGAGCGGCATGTCATCAGTCGTCCAGTGACAATGCTTGAGCAGTGTGCTCTCTTCATCGCGAAAGTTATTGATGTTCACGACATAAAGTGCATTCGGTTGCGTCTTGCGGCATTCCTGGATGATGTATCTGATTGATGCAGGAGGCATCGACCAATTCGAGTAGCTATGGCTCGCAAGTCCATAGCGGTCCCATGCCAGTGGAGCCTGCCAGAACGAATAGACGTTACTTGCCCCTACGTAGACAACATCAAGCGTATTTGGATCCAGTGCCCGAAAGCTTGCATGATTGTCGCGGCCAACACGCTCATCGTTGGAAAAGGGTCCGACCAGAAGCGCCTGCTGAATTGTAGCTAACGACAAAACCAGCAGTGCTACAAAGATCAGGCCTTTTGCAAGACGTTTCATCCTAAAGCAAATCCATTCTTCTCGAGAGCAGACCAACAAGCAAAGCCTGCTCAGTATAGCAAAAGTCAAACGATGGATTACTATCTACACATATGTCTATGATGGAAAAGTCACTCACTTAAAAGGCATTTGATTTCCATATTCAATATAGAATTAATTGCTTTCCCCAAGATTGGAATTAAACATACTGCAGTTACCAACGTACTAGTTCCGATAATTGCAATTACTGATGGAATGTTATACTGAAAAATCGAAAGATTATAGAATCCGAATGAAGCAATAAATGTACGTAGAAATCTATGAATTACATATATAGGCATTGTCTTCGAGCCAATGTACGACAATAAGCCAAGCTCTCTATTTGGCGTAACGAAGATAATACTAATGGAGTATACAACTGCAATACACATGATAACAGCATCTCTTAAGACCCAAACAGCGCTTGCATTCGTATAGCCGCTATTCCCCTGTACAAGATAAAAGTATTCGTCAATCGGAGCGAAGTTTGACTCTGCGAAGAATAATGTGAGAGCTATAGCTATAAATAGTACTGCAGTACCGATAAATCTGTTCCGCTTTAACCTAATAATCGTATCTGTAGAACAATAATATCCCGCGAGAAAGTAGGGATAAAATCGTATCGTTCGACCAATTGATAATACCTCTCCCAAAGGAGAATAGTAACCTGATATCAGAGCAATGACTATCGAGAGAACAATTGCAAACTCAGGCTTAATTCCCTTGACAAAAGGAATACTGCAGTACCATGTCGCTAGACTAAATAGATACCATGGCGCAGTCGAGAAATAGAGAAGCTTAACCTTGAGGTACTCAAAGTCAACGGCACTGTCCGCACAACTTAAAAGTACTTTAAAAACTGTTGCAAAAATGAACATCGAAAGCACTTTATCTGTGCGGAATACGCCATTTCGATATATTCCTTTAGACAAACAGCCACTTACAAATGTGAATAAAGGCATGTGAAAGAGGTATATGAAACGATAAAGCGAGGATAACGCCAGATTACTACCCTGAATCGGAATGACCATGTGACCAATCACAACAAGATAGATAAGTATCGCTTTGAGATTATCAAATAAATATACTCTATTGCTATGGCGCATTTTCAAAAGCCCTTCTCGTACCACAGGATAGGCAATTGGTCATTTATTGTAGATGAGACCTCTTGCAGCAAGACGCAGCTACCTAAGCCTAACAGAGCGAATAGCCTTTGTTCGCCCCTACGAAAACATTAGCAAGGGTGTCTGATCTTGTGTCCAACTCTGCGTTACGTAGGCTTCAGTCATCACGAGCAACCCACTAACGCATGATCAAATCACTCACTTGTAAGAAAGTTCCACCTCAATTGCATCATCGCACCTACAGCTTTCCCAAATATGGGTAATAGAGAGATTGCAACTACAACTGCAGTTATAAGAAGCATAATCACCATTGACGGTATATTATTATTCAATATAGACAAAGAATAGAATCCAAAGTGCGCAAGTATTGTCCTTAAGAATCTATGTATCACAAATATTTGCAATGTATGCTGGCCCATGTACGATAACAACGGTACTCGCTTTTGAGGCGTAATGGTCACCAAAGAAAGAGAATACGGAATCGCTAGGAGATATAGGCAGAATCGTCCTACAAGTCCGTTCAACATATCTTCTTTATCGTAGGAGCAGTCACCATATACGAGATAGAAAAAGGGACGTATAGCATTAAAATTAGTGGATATAAACCAAATAGTCAGTATAAGACATAAAATACATATGGCTATATTGATTTTCCTATACTTCTGTATAGAAAGAAATCGCTCTCTATCACAGTAGTATCCTAATAAGAAAAATGGTAGAAAGACGAATGTACGCGATATCGAGAACATCATGCCTATCGGTCTGTAGAAACCTACCAATAGGGCAAGAATCACTGAAAGCGCAATCGAAGGAACAGGCTTGAGACGTTTGAAAACCGGCACCAAACTATACCAGCTTGCCAGGCTAAAGAGGTACCATGGGACGCTCGAGAAGTAAAATATCTCGCTAAGAAAATAATCTACGCTAAGTCCGTTTTCGAACAGTCTAATCAGAACTTTGTAGATCAATGAAAGTGTAAACAGCGATAGTATTCTATCGATGTTTAGCTTGCCATCTCTATAGATACCTTTTGCAAGAAAACCACTAATGAATACAAATAGTGGCATATGGAACAGATAGATAATCCTATATATTGCGTAAAGAGAGTCTGTAAAACCATATATTGGTAATGTAAAATGCCCCAATACAACTAGGAATATCAAGATTCCTTTCAGATTATCTATGCAATCTAACCTAGCAGGCTTGCCCATAACGATAGTCTCAATCGCCTAAACTACAACCGAACAGATAGGGTGCCCTGGTACAGGCACCCTATCATCTTTAGTCTTCCATATAGTCCTTGAGCCTACCCGATCGGCTCGGGTGGCGGAGCTTGGCGAGCGTCTTGCTCTCGATCTGGCGGATGCGCTCACGCGTGACACCAAACTCGCGACCGACCTCCTCGAGGGTGCGCGGGTGCCCATCCTCCAGTCCGAAACGGAACTTGATCACCTTACGCTCGCGGTCGGCCAGGCTGTCGAGCACCTGGTCGAGCTGCTCGCGCAGCATCGATTCGCTGGCGGCCTCAGGCGGTGCGACGGCTGTCGAGTCCTCGATGAAGTCTCCCAGCTGGGAGTCCTCCTCCTCGCCGATAGGTGTCTCGAGGGACACAGGCTCCTGGCTGATGCGCTGGATCTCGCGTACGCGGTCGGCGCTCATGCCCATCTCCTCGCCGATTTCCTCGGGGGTGGGATCGCGGCCGAGGTCCTGCAGCAGTTGGCGCTGGACGCGCACGAGCTTGTTGATGGTCTCCACCATGTGCACGGGAATGCGGATGGTGCGGGCCTGATCGGCGATGGCGCGGGTGATGGCCTGACGAATCCACCAGGTTGCATAGGTCGAGAACTTGAAGCCCTTGGTGTAGTCGAACTTCTCCACTGCGCGGATGAGGCCGAGGTTGCCTTCCTGGATGAGGTCGAGGAAGAGCATGCCACGACCGACATAGCGCTTGGCGATCGACACCGTCAGACGCAGGTTGGCGCTGATGAGCGCCTGCTTCGCCTCGAGACCCACCTGCTCGATGCGCATCAGACGCCTCTGCTCGGCGCGCGTGAGCTCAATCTCGCCGGCCTCAGCAGCCTCAAGCTTGTCGGCAGCCTCGGTGCCAGCCTCGATCTTCATCGCGAGGTTGACCTCTTCGTCAGCAGTGAGCAGGTCGACCTTGCCGATCTCCTTGAGGTACATGCGCACAGGGTCCCCCGTGAGCATGACAGTAGAGGTGTCGGTGCGGCGAGCGCGGGCACGGCTCGAACGCTTGCGCGAGCGCGGCTTGGGCGGGGAGGGCAGGGCCCCGGTGGCGGCACGGGCCTCCATACGAGCCTCTGCGTTCTCGTCGTCGTCATCGTCGACGTCGAGATCGTCATCTGCGTCGAGGTCATCATCGTCCAGATCGTCATCGTCGAGCGCCATGACGCTCGCGTCGTCCTTCTGTGCGGTCGTGATCTCGATACCCTTCGCGCGCACGGCGTCGTAAAGATCCGAGAGTTCGTCATCCGAAACGTCAATCTCCGCGAGGGCGATCTGAATGTCGTCCTCGGTGATCTTCGAGCCGCTTCCGCCGATTGTGAGCTGGTCAACGACAACCTGAAGGTCGGGAGACAGGACGATGTTCTTGTTTGATTTCTTTGCAGTCACAGGCATCCTTTCGACAGTCAGACTGATAAATGATACCCGTTTTTCCAACGCTTAAACAACAGAAGGTAGTTGCTTCTCCAATTCACCAATCCTCTTCTGCAGATCGGTGGCTCTGCGGAAAAGCTCTTGGGCGTCCTGCTCCATGGGGCCGTTCGCGAGCGACCGTAGGCGACTGCGGATCTGTTGCACCTCACGACGACAGGAGGCCAGCTCGACCGTGTCGAGCAGGAACTGTATCTTGTTCTCGAGCTCCATGCCCTCCAACATGGCAATCTGCCCTCCAGCGAGAATGCGCGGTGCCTCGGGAACCACTTCGCTAGCCGCGACCACCACACCCTGCGGTGACGTGCCGACGGGCGTTGCCAGCATCGCCCAAGCCATGGTCTCGTTGCGAGCATCCGCCCATGTGAAGGTGGCCATGCGCTCGCCGTAGGGGCGCAGGGCGTCTGGCGCGGTTGCCATCAATGCCAGCAATTCGCGCTCGGCACGCACCTGATAGCGTTCATCCGACGACAGCGCAGCGAGGTCCACATCCGGCATGCGCCTTGCTGCAGTCGTTACCTGCGGAGCCTCAGGAGCCTCCTGCCTGCGCGAAGGCCGCTCACGTATCCTTCGGCGAGCCTCATCGGTACTCGTACCGAGCATCTGTGCCACTTGTGCGGCATACCCATCGAGCAGCACCGAGTCGCGCAACGGCGCCAGAACCTCGGCGAGGCTGTCGAGCGCGGCCACCCGCTGCCCGGGAATGGCAAGGTTGAAGGACGCAAGCCTCCGCTCAAAAACGAAGTCCATCAGGGGGCGCGCCTCGGCAAGACGGTCCCTGAGCGCGTCGGCACCGTGGTCGGCGAGGTACTCCGCAGGGTCCTGGTTGTCGGGCAGCACGACGCACACCATCTCGAGCTGCGTCTTGTCGAGGAACTGCACGGCGCGCTCAGCCGCCCGCTGTCCTGCGGCATCACCATCGAAGAGGCAGATGATGCGCGTCTTGGCAAAGCCCGATATCGCCCGCACGTGGTCGACCGAGAACGAGGTCCCAAGAGCGGCAACCGCGTTGGTGAAGCCTGCCTCGTGCATCGCTATGACGTCGGTGTATCCCTCGCAGACAATGGCCTCTCCAGTCGCGGCCATGCCCTCCTTCGCCCGGTCGAAGGCAAAGAGGTGCTTGGACTTGTGGAATACCGGCGTCTCCTTGGTGTTGAGGTACTTGGGCTTGGCATCGCCGAGCACGCGCCCGCCAAAGGCGATCGTCTGCCCCTGACGGTCGTGAATAGGAAACATCACCCGCTCATAGAAGCGATCGCGAAGCCTACCGCCACTGTCGAGGGCAAGATCTGCCGCCACCATTTCCGCCGGCGTGAACCCCAGACCGCGAAGATGAGCCACGAGCCTACCGTTGCCGGGGGCATAGCCCAGCTTCCAGTCGCGGCAGATCTTTGAGCCAAAGCCACGTCCTCCGAGGTAGCGGCGTCCCGCATCGGGCCCTTGACCACGGCCGCGCAGCAGCATCGTGTTGTAGAACGCCTCAGCAGCCGTCAGAGCCTCGATCAGACGGTTTCTGCGTGGACCACGATTGGCTCCCCGCTCCTCCTGAAGCTCGATCCCGGCGCGGTCGGCGAGGTAGCGAATCGCGTCGGGAAACTCCAGCGACTCACGCTTCATCACGTAGGCAAAGACGTCGCCCGACTCACCGCAGCCAAAGCACTTCCACAGGCCCGTCTGCGGATCCACATGAAAGGAAGGACTCTTCTCCTGGTGGAAGGGACAGCAGCCCCAGAAGCTGTTGCCCCGCTGACGGAGCTCGACCGTCTCGCCGACAAGCGCAAGCACGTCGGTTGCCTGACGGACCCGCTCCTTGTCCTCGTCGGTGATCAAGCGCCTACCTCCACACACGCATCGCCCACATTGCGACGCACCCAGTCGATATTGCCCAGCACTACGCGCTCGAGCTCCTCCAGGGAAGAGAACGGTCTAGACGCCCGCAGCCATTCCACGAACACCACCGAAAGCTCCGATCCATAGAGGTCTCCCTCAAAGCCTATCAGGTTTGCTTCGAGAAAGGCGTCGCGATGCGCGGCGAACGTAGGCGGTGCCCCCACATTTGCCGCTGCAGGCCAAGCGTGCCGCCCGTCGGTCACGACGCAGGCGTATACCCCTTCGCCCGGCATGCACGAGCGCGCGTCGCAGCAGACATTGGCCGTGGGGAAGCCGAACGACGTCCCCTCTCCCCTGCCATGGGCAACCGTTCCGCGCACGAAGTGGTGGCGCCCGAGGAGCCTTGCCGCATCGCGTACCTTGCCCTCGGCCAGGATGCTGCGCACTCTTGTGGACGACACTGGCGCATCCTCCACGAGAAGCAAGGGATGTGCCACCGTAGCGACTGAGGCTTCCTCACCCAAGGCCCTCAGGGTCTCGATGTCACCAGAACCATGTGAGCCAAAGTGGAAGTTCTCCCCCACATGCACCGAGACGACTGAGCCAAACGAGGCCAGCACGAATGCGACGAACTCCTGCGGGCTATAGGCGGCAAACTCGCGCGTGAACGGCACGACCAGCACGTCGTCGATACCGAGTGCCTTGCAGAACGCCACGCGGTCCTCGATCGAAAGCAACCGCTTCTGGGCATACTCTCCAGCCAATAGCTCGGATGGATCTGGGTCGAACGTCAGCACAGCCGAACGTGCACCACGCTCACGCGCCTCGCGCACGCATGCCGCAAGAAGCTCCCTGTGGCCCAGATGCACGCCGTCAAAGGCGCCGATGGAGAGCACGGTCGGCACATCGTATCGAACCTCTACGCCCTCGAACGCCTGCAATACCGGGTACGGGACCGCAGTCTCGACAAGTGATGCGAGCTCCTGTCTGGTGAGCGGAAAGCGCCCCTGCTCAAGCGCCGTCATCGTGCCACGCCCGCAATGCCGTCAGTGAAGTTGGCCACGCAGGCCAAGCGCGACCCGCGCTCTTCCCAGACACCCATCAGCCGGCCAGAAGCAACAAGCGACACCCGTTCGCCGGCCTCAACGGGACGAGTCTCGCCGCGAAGGGTCGTGACCGATCGACATGTGAACTGCCGACCGACCGCAACCATCTCGGACTCGTAGGGGTTGAGCTCGTGATAGGCATGTTGCAGCGCCTGCACGGGATCGAGACAACACTCCATGACGCCCTCGGGACCAACTTCCTCGAGGTGCTCGAGCGTTACGCAGTGATCGATATCGATAGGCCCCGACGATGTCCGCCTGAGCCCACAGAGGTGCGCCGCCGTGTAGAGCGAACGTCCAAGGTCGCGCGCAATGCTGCGCACATAGGTACCCTTCGACACATGCAGAGCGCAGTCCCATACGAGCCCGTCGCTGGTGTCCACGCCGATGAGCTGGGCGTCGTAGACCGTCACGTTCCGGGGTGCGAGCTCTACGCTCTCGCCAGAACGCGCCCTGTCGTAAGCACGCCGCCCGTCGACGGAAATCGCCGAGTATGCAGGAGGCACCTGATCGAAGGTGCCTTTCAAGGATTGCACGACCACCGAAGCCACGGCCTCATCGCCAAG